>Ga0210032_1000810_pt1 | contig 20297 bp, 24 predicted proteins | sample CryGeyCG2114_250_2_FD_185458 | JGI IMG/M metagenome (GOLD analysis project Ga0210032, IMG submission 185458) | Groundwater microbial communities from aquifer - Crystal Geyser CG13_big_fil_rev_8/21/14_2.50 (SPAdes) (version 2) | ecosystem: Environmental > Aquatic > Deep subsurface > Groundwater ... | reverse complement strand
AAGGTAATGATGCGTCTGCATCAGGCGTTGAAAGCGCTCTTCTTCGTTCACATCAACCGGACGAACCGCGATCCGATCAAGTTGAAATTCTCCCTCATGAGTCTTATGCATGAAGCGAATGATAGTGAGGGCCCAAAGAATGTCCAGACATGCTGGTTTACATCTTTAGAATCTAAGGGTTGAACCTAAGGGCAAATTTGCCGTGGCGATATGGCCTGGAAACTGGCTTTTCAGCAACTATGGCAAGCATGTACCACAAGCGCCGGTTATCTCCCCTTCAATCCCGTTCCTAAAACGTGGCTGAATGGCGATTTCAAAAGCTACTGCCTGCAATTGTGCGAACGCGAACAATTAACCCTACCGTATGAGCCGGACTGGCACGCACTGGAACAAGCAGGCTTTCAACGTCAGCACGACGTTTTACGCCTGCAACTGTTACGTCACTGCTTTAAACGTGTGCTGGAGCTATGGCTGATTATGGACATGGCGGTTTATCTGCAAAACCATGCTTACAAAGTCAGCATTGATACCTTCTGTGCGCATGCATTAACACCGCGCAACATCAAAATCGAAGGCAGCCGCTGATTCAGCGCTACTTTGTAGCAAAACCGCCAAACAAAATCGTCGCAAACAATTGCCTTGTAATAACAGGCGCTGTGATGTCAGGCGTTGTGATGTCTAGCCATTGTGGTTGAAGCACGCTGCATTTATCGTTCGCGACAGCTCAACATGGGCCTGAATCATTACATTATGAGGTTCATTTTGATTACAGCTACATCGTTACCCCCATTCGTACATGCACTGGATCTGTTCGGCACAGCGGTATTTGCCCTGACCGGTACACTCCGGGCCCTGACCCGCAAACTCGATCTGATGGGTGCGGTTGTGCTGGCCGTCGTCACAGCGCTCGGTGGTGGCATGATGCGCGATGCGTTGATCGGCCGCCATCCACCGGCCGCCTTTGCAGATCAGACCTATTTGATGATTGCCATCGGCGTAGCTATAGCCGCCTTCTTCTGGGGCAGAACCATCAGAGAACAGGAGAGCTGGCTGATTGCATTTGACGCCATCGGGCTCGGTGTATTTACGCTGGTTGGCGCATGGGTAGCAGATCAGGCCGGGCTGGGCAGTGTCGGCATTCTGTTTATCGCCATGCTCACCGCCACCGGTGGTGGCGTATTGCGTGCCATGCTGGTGGCGGAAATCCCCTTCATCCTGAAAAAAGAAATTTATGCCTCAGCCAGCCTGTTCGGCGCTCTGGTCTATCTCGGCATGACCGAACTTGACCTCCCCAACAGCATGGTGATCTGGTCAGTGATGCTGGTAACCACAAGCACCAGACTGCTGGCATGGCGCATGAATCTGAATCTCCCCCGTTAACCCGAATATCTTGGACATATGGCGGCGCATATGGCCCAATTGCGCATGAGCGAACAACAACCGAACAACCCCACGCATGGCATCACGCTGGAGATGATGCTGAATACTCTGGTAGAGATTTATGGCTGGGATGAGCTGGCCGACAGCATCCGCATTCGCTGCTTTGCCAACGACCCATCCATAAAATCGAGCCTCACCTTTCTGCGCAAAACCCCGTGGGCCCGTGCCAAGGTCGAAGCTCTTTACACTGACACCATCAAAGCAAACCTCAGTTAGAAAGCTTGAATGAATGGCCTTGATCGAAGGTTTCTTCATAAAGTAAGCTTAATTCGGTTTTCCTGAAAAAATAGTGTATGGTGTCTGGCTGATGAGTAAGTCGAGTTGCTTATCCCCTTTCTTGCGCCCTCTATTCAATGAAACACAAGCGCATCCCGGAATTTAGCCAGATTGGTTTCTGGCCATAATGGAGCAACAAATGGCACACACAGAAGATCAGCTTATTTTACGCAATGGCCAGACCTTGTCAGGTAAGGTTCTTAAAAATGAATTTAAAATCAAAACATCTTATGGCGAAGTACTCATAAAAAAAGAGGACATTGCCCATATCTGTTTTATGCGCGCAGATGAAACAGGTTTCCCGGCCATGGATGAGATCAAAACCTATCAAGGCGATGATATCAAAGGCGCGCTGGTCAAAACCCATACGCTTTCATTTGTCCTGGCCGCGAACAATCAAACCGCCCGTATAGCCAAAGACAAGATTCATTCCATTACATTCATGCAGGAACTGGATACTGATCCGGAAGGTTATCCGCAACTGGAAAAGCTCTGAACAGCGACGCATTGGTCGCATTACGTTATCTTAGCGGAAAATAGATGTCGGTAATCAGTTTATTTTCCGCCACTTCCGGCATGAAATTCAAATATTCAAAAAAGATCGGGGCATCACGCCTGCCCTCCTCAGTGCCTGGCAACCATGAGCGATAGATAGCATTTACTTTCAATTGAAGTTTATCGTGCGAACCGGTGTGACGCACTTTTGCGCAACGACCGGCAGCAATCTGCTTATTCATCACCCCATAAGCATTTTCAGCAATCTCAGCATCAACTTCGCCACAAATATCAAAACGAAATATTTGAACAGGTCTGGCTTCCGGATTGCTGTGGGTCACACCAAAGGTTCGTTTCTCAGAGGCCGGCGAGCAGCCACTCTCTTTTCGCCATGCGCTAAACCGCTCAACGGACTGCTCCAACATTTCAGGCTCGCCCAGATGTTCTAATGCTGCCACCTTAATCGCTTCAATATTCACAATGTCTATTCTCATATGCGATCAGGCTATTTCATTTACGCGAGCATAGATAGCAGACACCTTCATTGCTCCGGCAATCAACATAAAAGGTAGTGCACCTTTTCATGCCTCATGAGTCCGATAGCGACGAATCGTCACCAGCGAACAGTCGTAATGATACGCCATTTGTTCGGGCCCGTAGCGATGTTCGGTTTTCACCGGACATGCCATACGAGCAAGACAGCTGCGAGCACAAGAGGAACCATCTCCAAGCCGCTCATCAAGGCAGTTATCAAGCAGGATTTCATTACCAGAAACAACCGGACACGCCGAGATGCATGGTTTGCTCACACATGCTTCGCATGGCGAGGCATCAACCATCGGTAGCGACGGTACAAATGCCGTATCAGCCAGCGCCACAGCGCGATAAGCAAACCACGAGCCCCAGCGGTCATTCACACCGATCCTGAAAGGTGAATCGTGGTGCCAACCGGCAAGCCTGCCCAACTGTTGCAAAGGCAGCATGCCCGGATGCTGCGGATAGATCAGCCGATATCGATTTGCCGGGTTCTCATCGGAAAAATAGCGGGCGACAACATCCACCGAGAAATCATCAAGCGGATTTTCACCAGTAATCCCAGCCGAAGCTGCAAGCGCCTGCCACATCCGCCGACCACCATGCCCGAAAAGCAACAATTGCCGATAATCAGCTTCGGGTGCTATCGCCTTGATGCTCTGGCGTATCGTGAGAGGCAGCGTGTCCAAATCGAACACCGCCAGCAAATTAAAGCCGCTGTCCGCCAGTATATTGCTATCGTTCGGATGTACACCCTGCATGATCGTCATAAGCTTCCCCATAAAGACCGGAGACAGGACTTTATAGGTTTCCATTCAGGGAATCCATATGCAGGAGGTAACTCTACATAGTTGTTTCCGGTCAACATTGGCATACAGAATTAAGTATTATGCTCTCAGAATTCCACCCGTCACCACCATATTAGGAATGACAGCCATGATTTGGCGGTTCACATTGCGTGCTGTGGTCAATGATTGAAGGGGAGGGAAACTAAAAGTTAGTTGGACGAAGCCGCTATCGCGGAGAAAAAGAACTCTCTCACTAAAACATCCTCCCACTCGTCAAATCGTCTAAAATGTAAGCTCATCTCCCCAACCGGGAGAAAATTGCACATATGAGGTTACAACGAGATGACAACAGCAGATGAGAAACTATTCAAGGAAAATTATCAGAAACACCTTCAACACCTGAAGCTTAAAGGGTTGCAGCCCAAAACCATTGATGCCTATGCACGTGCAATTCGTCGCATTGGCGGGTATTTCAAGCATGAGCCATCGGGTCTATTATTGTACCAACTTGAATTCACAAATAATGATACAATGGTAGACCCCTCTTATGCGGATCAGAAATTCCGCTGCCTTATCTTCAGATGATCAACCACACATAATCAGCACCGATGAATTCAATGTTCAGCCAGAAAATGCATCCCGTATTTTACAAATTATTTCGCCGATGGGTCTCGGCCTGGGTGGGGAGAGTGACTGATGGAGATAATCCGTTACGGCCGAAAGCGGATCGGCTTCCGCAGTAAGAATCACCTCGAAGCCACGCTGCTGCATTTTCTCAACAAAACTATTTCCGGCACTGGTACCGATAACGACACTGCAAGCTTCCAGCGGGTGCGCAATCTCACCTTTGTAATGATGGAACACAAAATGTTTGGTCAGCGTCATCCGCTCCAGCTCTCTGACCTCGCCTCCGGCTTCTGCTTCTGCTTCGAAGATAATCCAGCTTGCACACTTGCCGATATGACCCGCAATAGTTCGGCCATCGCGGCTGGCCACGGCAATGCGTAAGCTCATCTCACTGCCCGGCTTCTACAGCGAACAGGCTTCTGATCCACTGTTTCTGCACTTTGCTGATACGCGGCTTAAGCAGATATTCACGGATCATCGGCGCTGCCTCTTCCAGCGGCGCAACGTCGGCCGGGTGGATACGATCGCAGCGCAGCAGATGCATACCCATCGGCGACTCAAGTATTTCGCTCACCTCGCCCTCACCCATAACAAACAAGCTGCTGTCCAGTTCGGCATAAAGCTTCCCCTGCGGCAGCTTACCAAGGAAACCACCTTCCAGTGCAGTCGGGCACTCGGAGTAGCGCATAGCCAGATCGGCAAATGCATCCGGCTTTTCGGCCAGCTCTTCAACAATCTTTTTCATTCGGGCTTTCACTGCTTTTCGGCGGTTTTCGGGAAACTGCTTGTTGATAGTGATAAGAATATGACGCGCTTCGCGCAATTCAGCATGAGAAAACTTATCTGGATTAACGCTGTAGAATTCAGCCACCTCATCATCACTGACTGTGGCGACACTTGCCACCTGTTGCATCACCTTTTCGACCTTCAGGGTCGCAGCCAGCGAGAGTGAAAGGGTTGCCTCATTCATGCCATTGCGAACAAGATCCTCCAGATAATCATGACGCGATGGGTAACGTTCCTCGATCTTACTGCGGGCAAGAACAATCTCATCTTCGCCAATTTCAATAGCACCAGCCTCATCTGAAGCAAGAATACGCTGCAACATCAGGCTCTCTTTTTCAGCCAGCACGACTGCCTGCTGCCGCTGCTCCGGATTCAGATCGGCCGGCACTTTCTCAAACAACTGCGCCGCAGCATTGAGCAGCAAATAGCTGTCGACGGCATCAACAATCACTGTTTCACCGGCCATGTGCGGCCTCCTCTTCAGCCAGCTTCTGTCGCTGTAACTCGTTAAGATGCTCATGATCCGGCACAAGCGCACTCTCCGGCACTTGCAGAGAGCGGCCGGGAAAACGCACTTCGTAAGCAACACCACCCGGCGCATCACGCAGCACTTTCTCAATCTCGCCGGAAGTTCCCGCCTCAACAATCACCTTACCTCCAATGGCAAGTGACACCTTCGCCAACACCCGGTCACGATACTCGAACAGACTATCCACCCAGTATTCCTCAGCCGAAATCAGCTCTTCCTCACGGCATCCGATGACCCGGTCCTGCTCAACAAAATGCACCGTGTAGATAATCTGATCCTGCAAAAAGGTGCCGACATCACGCACATGGCCGGTGCTGCCACGCCGGATCAGCAGCTGGCCGGTTTCCAGTCCCGGATACGTGCCATCGTTGCGTACATTTCGGACAACGCGAACCTCATCACCATAATCAAACCGCGATCTCATGGTAATCTACCTAAGCAAATCATCGACGGAGACAAAAGCGGTCTGAGGTTCATTCATATGAAACACCTTGAACACCTTCTCCGTCTGCGCATTGGACTCGACAAAATCCATATAAGCTTTAGTCAACAACACTTTATGTCGCGTGAACCGTTCTGAAGTATCCATTTCCTGCAACTTTGATTCAGCAGCGAGGTAGTTGTGAAAGCGTTGCAGAATATGCAGCCGGTTTACATGAACTACCGAGGCATCAAAGGGTATCTCGAAATATTCGAGGAAATCCTCAGCACTTACCAATTCTTCCATATCTTCATCAAAATCTTCCATAGTAGCCTCCATAGCTTTTGCTGTTACTCAGTCTTCTTGCTGGTCATGCTTGATAACTTCCAGAATAGCGCCTGCGCCCAGTCGATCCTGAGCATCCATCTCAAGTACCTTCTGCAAGCGTAATATACCTTCACTGTGACGGCCCAAACGCAGGCAGATAAATCCGGCCCCCTTCAAAGCCAGCAGGTAATAGCGCACCATAGCCATATTACTCTCATCAGCTTTAAGTCCATCAAGGGTGGCTTCCCGCCAGCATTTGATAAAACCCAGCTTTCGAGCGCTGGCTTCAATGGTGATTTCAGCTATCGTTAAAGCCTCTGGCAGCCGATGTTTGTAGTAGTAATAGCGATACAGCGCCACATGTACACTCAGATGATCAGGCAATATCCTGTATGCCTGCATCAGCATCTGCTCCGCTTCAGGCTCACTGTAGGCTTCAGATGCGCGCCGAATCAAATCCTCAACGCTTTCCGGCAAGGCCTGATCAAAATAGAGCTCATCGCTATTGATATCCATTAAATCCATCAGGCGGCCAGCTCTCTCGCATGTTGTTCACATAGCGTTTCAGCCTCACAATCACTGCATTGACTCTGCTTTATCACGCCTACGGTATCGCTGTTCATGCGTGCCAGTTCACTCTCCAGATCCTCAATCCGTTCCAGCAAACAGCTGATGGCGCGGCCAACCGGATCAGGAATCAAATGGTGATCGAGATCAATACCGAACTGATTGGGATGCCCGGCACTTTTCACCTGCACCACTTTTCCAGGAATACCCACCACCGTACAACCCGCTGGAACATCGCCAATCACCACCGAATTAGCACCAACGCGCGCGTTGGCATGCACCGTAATCGGCCCGAGAATTTTGGCCCCTGCACCTACCATCACACCGTCTTCCAGCGTTGGATGTCGCTTGCCTTTGTTCCAGCTCGTACCGCCCAGCGTTACACCATGATAAAGGGTGACGTCACGGCCGATTTCAGCCGTCTCACCAATGACCACACAGGCACCATGATCGATAAAAAAGCGGCGACCAATCGTAGCGCCCGGATGGATATCGACATTGGTTAGCGCCCGCGTTACAAACGAAATGAAGCGTGCCGTCAGCCGCCATTGTCGATGCCACAGACGATTGGCCACCCGTTGTAAAATAAGCGCGTGAACACCCGGATAGGTAAGCAGCACTTCCACAATCGTCCGTGCCGCCGGATCACGCTCAAAAACACAAGCGACATCCTCTTTAATCAATTTGATCAGACTAAGATTTCTACTGTTTGTTATCATCAGCACACCACCCTGTTTTGCATACTTTGCGACAGCTCATACATATATCGCAGATCATCTATAGTCGGAGAACGTTTACTTTCCGTTACAAAGCGACGAACCAGATGCAATAGCGGTTCTGTTTCATATCCATTCAATTCAATACCAATTTCGCTGAATGCCAGCATCAGGCCTTTGGAGCCGGAGTGTTTTCCCAGCACCAGCGAATGTTTACGGCCCAACTCGGCCGGATCAAAACCCTGATAGTTCAGCGGATCTTTAAGCAGCCCATCCACATGAATTCCTGCCTCATGCGTGAACACGCCCTCACCCACCAGAGACTTCTGCCAGGAGAGTTTGCGACCGGATGCCGCTTCAACAAAAGCGGAAAGGCCGGAGATTCCATGTAAGTCGACCCCGGTATCGCGGCCATAAAGATGCTTTAGTCCGGCCACCACTTCTTCCAGCGCCGCATTGCCAGCTCGTTCGCCAAGTCCGTTTACCGTGGTGTTAATATGAGTAGCACCGGAAATCGCAGCCGCCAGAGAATTGGCTGTTGCCAGTCCCATATCATCATGCGCATGTATCTCGATCTCCAGATTGCTGCGCTGACGCAAAAAGCGAATCCGTTCAGCCACGCCGAATGGCTCCATCATGCCGACTGTATCAGCAAAGCGAAAACGACGGGCACCGCTGTTAGCTGCAACTTCCATCACCTGCAAAAGAAATTCAGGGTCGGCGCGAGAGGCATCCTCACCCCCGATACAAACATCCATCCCCATATCCAGGGCACGCCCGATATGGCGTGGCATCTCAGCCAGCAACCACGCACGACTTTTTCCTATCTTCTTGCTGATCTGCTGATCGGAGACCGGCATCGACAAATCCACCATATCCACGTCAAGACCGGTGCAGTCATTCAAATCGTTATCGCACATGCGGCACCACACCAACAGCCGCGATTCCAGATGCATCGAGACAAGCACGCGTATGCTTTCACGCTCCTCCTCTCCCATTGCCGGAATACCCACCTCCAGCTCAGGCACACCGAGGGCACTTAAATTACTTGCTATAACCACCTTCTCTTCCAGTGAAAAAGCCACACCTGCCGATTGCTCACCATCTCGAAGGGTGGTGTCGTCTATGATGATCCGGCCTGCTTCGGCACTGTTTGTTGTGGTTTCCATAACTGATGAAGGCAATCATCATGCCATCAATGGATAGCTTAACTTTCAACAGCTTAAGCGATCATTGTCGCATTGCGGCAACGACACAATCCACCGATTGTCGCTTTTGCGACAATCGTGCCGCACTGGAACGATGAAATACAAAAGCCCGCCAAACTGGCGGGCTTTTGCAAATCAGAGCCGACAAGGTCATATCTTCATTGAAGGCCTGTCAGGCATAAGTCGGGGCGAAGAGCTTCTCCGGATCTTCAATCGGGCCATCTTCACCCCAGTAAGGTGAAAGCTTGCGCAATTGCGCCACAATTGATGGAACCGCCTCGATCACGCGCTCCATTTCGTCCATGGTATTATAACACGACAGAGAGAAGCGAATGGTACCGTGAGCCGCCGTATAGGGAATGCCCATCGCCATCATCACATGCGATGGCTCCAGCGAACCTGAAGTACAAGCCGAACCTGATGAGGCAGCAATACCCGCCTTGTTCAGCAACATCAGAATGGCTTCACCTTCGATATACTCAAATGCGATATTGCAGGTGTTGGGCAAACGATTCTCCACATCGCCGGTCGGGAAACAGTGGCTGACGCTGGCCAGAATTCCTTCCTGCAAACGATCCCGCATGGCTTTGACTTCGGTATTTTCATAAGCCATTTTTTCAGCCGCCAGCTCACATGCTTTACCGAGGGCGATAATCGAAGCCATGTTTTCGGTGCCAGCCCTGCGGCCACGCTCCTGATGACCACCCCTGAGTAAGGGTCGGTAGCGAGTACCGCGACGCAGATAAAGTACCCCTACCCCTTTGGGCGCATGCAGCTTATGGCCGGAGAGTGAGAGCATATCGATATCGGTATTTTTCAGATCCATCGGAATCTTACCCACGGCTTGCACAGCATCGGTATGAAACATTACTTCCGCATCCGCCGCCATCGTTGCCATCTCTTCAACCGGAAAGATCGTGCCGGTTTCATTGTTGGCCCACATCACCGAAACAACGGCGATATGATCGGCTCGTTCGGTGAGTATGCGGGCATACTCATCCAGATCGAGGCGACCTTTACTGTCCACTTTCAACTTGTGAACCGTATACCCATCCTTCTCCAGATAATCGCAAAGTGACAGCACTGCCGGGTGTTCAACCACCGTCGTAATAATCTCCTTCCGCTCAGGCTGCGCCTTCAATGCAGACAAAATGGCGGTGGAATCCGATTCCGTACCACAGGAAGTAAAGATGATTTCAGAATCGTGTTCGACTCCCAGCAAAGCCTGCACCTGCTGCCGGGCTTTTTTCAGACTGCGTCCGACCTGATTACCGAAACTGTGAATCGATGATGGATTACCGTACTGCTCGGTAAAATAAGGCAGCATCACTTCCACCACAGCGGGATCAACCATGGTGGTGGCATTGTTATCAAGGTATACGTCTTTCAGGGTTGTCGGATCACTCATGCCGTCACTCCTGTCGTGGCAGCATGATTTGCAGGAACCGGAACCACGCGCACAAACTCGCCCAGATCTTCCATCATCTGCTGCTGAATGCCGCTAATCGTTAATGACGCCATCTGACAGCCGGAACAAGCACCGACCAGATTAATAAACACCGTATCACCATCCACATCCACCAGCGTCACATCACCACGATCGCGCTGCAACTGCGGACGCACCATTTCAATCACCCGCTCAATACGTTTGATACGCTCAAGATTACTCATACCCTTACCGGGCACCGGCGGTTTTTCTTTTGATGCATGTAATTTCTGGCGGGAGGCGCGGGCATTGAATGCTTCACCGGTTTCAGCCAGCACGCGGGTTAAAATCTCTTCAATACCTTCATGACAAGCCGAACAACCACCACCGGCTTTGGTGTAATTAGTTACGTCTTCTACCGTACGCAAATTGTTGGCACGCACCGTATCTTCAATCATCACCGCATCAACAGCGAAACATTTGCAGATCAATGCGCCCTCTTCATGGTCGTCTTTCCACACCTCGCCGCGATAGTTGGCTACGGCTGCTTGCAGCGCTTCGCGCCCCATCACCGAACAATGCATCTTCTCAGGCGGCAGACCATCGAGCTCACTGGCAATATCCTGATTGGTCACTTTCAGCGCCTCATCGAGTGTTTTACCCTTAATCATCTCTGTCAGCACCGAGGAAGATGCAATAGCTGAACCGCAACCGAAGGTCTGGAAGGCGGCGTCCTCAATTACTTCACTTTCAGCATTGACCTTTAATGTCAGGCGCAGTGCATCACCGCATTGAATCGAACCCACATCACCAATGGCGTCGGCATCGTCCATCGCCCGTGCGTTTTTTGGATTAAAAAAATGTTCTTTAACTGTATCTGAATAGTCCCACATGGAACACCTCCGTAAATTTGTTGGCAGCATCTGCCGTGTTGTACGTTTGCAGCGGATTTGGTATCCGTCGCACTATCGGAAGAAAAAACGGCCAGTTAAGCGCTGAACGATTTACCGCAAGAGCAGCCGTTCTTGGCGTTAGGGTTGGAAAATTTAAAGCCGGAGCCCTCGAAAGACTCAACAAAATCAACCGTCACACCCTCAACCTGACTGATGCTTTCAGGATCGATAAATATCTGAACACCATTACAGTCAAGAACGGTATCACTCTCCAGAGAGCTCTCTTCAAGGCGCATACCATATTGCAAGCCGGAGCACCCACCGCCCTGAACCTTGATACGCAATCCTGTTAATGGTTTTTCCGCTCCGCTGATGAATTTTTTTACTGCGCTGGCAGCGCTGTCGGTCAGTGTTATCATGGCTTTCGCTCCTTAACCTTTTGCTCATCTGAGTAATGACCTGATACTTGCTTAGATCTGGTAACAACTGTTTGGCAAAGGGTTTGCATCATTATTTATATAAGAGCCATCGCAAAGTCAGTGCCACAAGCAAGCAGCGAATCGAATTAACTGATTTATAAGGATTTTCTGTTCTGCCGTGCGACAATTACGACAGTCGCAAACAACACCAGCAGCAAACTTTGTCGGCTTTACTACAATCAGGAGCGAGCTATGACCTTACAACAACTACAACCCGGCGACATGCTTTATGCAGCAAGCGACATTACAAATGACGGCTCTATTCCCGACATGCCCGAAGGGGAGATCATTGCTCCCAGAGGTCGTCGCGGCGTATTGGTCAATACCGGCCATCTGGAGGAGAATGAAGCACAGCAGGTTTTCCTTGTCCGCTTCGAGAATGCTCAAAGCGAACTGCTGCCGCCAGTCGGCTGCTGGCCACAAGAGTTATCGGCTCAACCTGCCGGTGACTGATTCACACAACGTCAGCGACTACCACCGTCGCAGCAGCCATCATCTCGATGGCTATGCGCGTGGTCCTGAGGCACTGGACTGGAGCGGGCAACCGAACCCGTTTCGCAGCTTTACGGCAGCCCCACAAGTTGCCCCACAAGTTGCCCCACAAGTTGCCCCACAAGTTGCCCCACAAGTTGCGCTACCGCTGTTGCAAGAGGGCTTTGATGGCATCGGATTTAACCAGCTCTTCCAACCCGGCAGCATCAAATCTGCCCCGATGGATCTGGCCGCTGTTGCCGCCCTGTTTGAGCTATCACTCGGCATCTCCGCCTGGAAAGCCTACGGCCCCGACCGCTGGGCATTACGCTGCAACCCATCCAGCGGCAATCTGCACCCGAGCGAGGGTTATCTTGTTGCCGCAGGCATCAGCGGCCTTGAAGATGGCATCTACCACTACCGCCCGGACGAGCATCAGCTGGAGCAACGTGCTGCCATCCCCCTCGCTGATCATAAAACCTCAGTGGAGCCACGCCTGCTCATCGGTCTCTCCTCGATCCTCTGGCGCGAAGCATGGAAATATGGCGAGCGCGCCTTTCGATATTGCCAGCTCGATATCGGGCATGCAGTTGGTACCTTCTCTTATGCCGCCGCCACACTCGGCTGGCATCTGCATCTGCTGGATCACCACTCGGATCAAGAGGTTGCCACCCTGCTCGGCCTGCATGATGCGGAGAGTTTTATCGATGCCGAGCCTGAAATGGCGGAGCTGCTGTTTGAGATCACCCCACGGAAAACTACCAAGGCCATTCCCGATCACTGGTTTGAACTGGCCGCCGAAAGCCGGTGGCAAGGCCGTGCCAACCGCATTGACAAACACCCCTACGGCAAATGGCCCGTTGTTGAAGCGATTGCCCGAGCCACCATCAAAAAGCATCGAACAGCGATACGCGAAGCTGATCCGACTTTAGACATCAAACCGCGCCACCTCACCGGCAACGCCACCGCCGCCGCACTGATCAAGCAACGCCGCAGCGCCCAGCACTTTGATCCGCGCTTTATGATGCCGCTACAAACATTTCTGCAACTTCTCGATGCCACCCTGCCCGGAAACGGCATGCCGCCGTGGCCGGAGAATGGCTCACCAGCGGCAACGCACCTGCTCATCTTCGTGCATCGGGTATCGGGACTGCGGCAAGGTCTCTACGCCCTGCCCCGCTCACAGGAAGGTCTTACCATCATGCAGCAGGAGATGAGCAAACAGTTCATCTGGCAAAAAATGGATGTCGCCGGAGAGCTGCCGCTCTACCTGTTAATCCACGCCGACAGCCGCAATGCCGCGCGCACCCTGAGTTGTCATCAACCTATCGCTGCCGATGCCGCCTTTGCCGTCAGTATGCTGGGCGAGTTTGACCGAACCATTGAACAAGACGCCGCCAACTATCGGCAACTCTTTATCGAAGCAGGTCTCATCGGTCAGGCCCTCTACCTCGAAGCCGAACACACCGGCTTTCGCGGCACCGGCATCGGCTGCTATTTCGATCCGGCCATACACAAGACTTTGGGATTTGAGAGCACAACCCTGCAGAGCACCTACCATTTCACCGTCGGCACACCACTGGTTGATGAACGCATCGAGACCCTCCCTCCCTACGCCCATCTGGAGAGATAATGATATGTAAGAGATGGTAGATGTTCGAATGACTGCTTTCAGCCAATCGCGGACGGTCATATCTACATAATCCGCAGATGGAAAAGCGACACAGATGAGGAAAGCCTTTCCAGGCGAATAAACACAGGCCCATGAAGAGATAGGAACCACTGCAGTCCCACTTAATTTTTTTGTCATACCCGGCTCGATCGGGTATCCCGAAAAGCTTAAAAAACTGAATTCCCGCCTTCGCTGGAATGACGCTTATGGATTAAATGGAGTTCATATCAAATGAGCCTCAAAATAATTCAACCTGTTGTTGTAAAAGGCCTCCCAAGCAGACATTAAATATTAAGAGGGACAGCAGTGGGATCGGAACATCAAACAAAATACCCGCCGGATGATACTGCGAGGTGCTGGTGGAGGTTGGATATTTTTGCCGGATGACGCTACGCTCTTCCAGCCTGCGACTATAAAAATTCGGTGGTTTGGAGATTATATGTATAAACTTTTATTTGGACTGTTGCTGATTTTTGGGCTTGTCAGCGGTTGTACGCAGGAGCAGCAGAACAAGATAAGTCGAGTGGTGCAGAATTATACAGGCACCAACGGTGTGCTGGAGATTTATGCCGGTGATAAGCTGGTGAAACGGTTTATCCATATTGATAAGCTTTCAACTGCGGTCAGCACCAGTGATGATACGCCGCGCCCTTATCGCTATGGTTATGGCGTCCTCGATGCCAATATGAATATGGTAGCTGATCAGGGGGAGAAAAAGGTTTATTTCGAGTTCAGTGATTATTCGACCAGCTATATCTTTTACGGACAGCAGTAAGTGAGTCGCTATTCAGTTGAGTGCGCGGAATACGCAGTTGAGTTCAGTGGCAATTTCGGTGGCATATATGGTCCGCTCCACGTTGCTAAGGAAAAATTTAATTAGAGAGGGGCTTGTTTCGCGGATTTCATGAGGCTCGGAGTCAAGTTCTTATATTCTAAGCCGAAAGCTTATGCGTTCTGCCGATAAACCTTAAATACATTGGGTAACTGCATCATTTTGTCAGTGACTTTTTGCAGTTGTTCAAGGTCTTTTATTTCCATCAAGATTTGCATATCTGCCATTTGCGTAGCTTTATTTGATAAGGTCTGAATACTCAGTACGTTTACTTTCAGGTCGGAAAGTATGCTTGTAATGTCTTTCAACAGACCTGTGCGGTCAAAGGCCTGGATAGCAAGGTTGATCTCAAATGTCTGATGATCATGATCTGCCCACTCAACAGGAATGAGTCGCTTTTGCTTATCGTGTTCCAGATTGAGTATATTGGTGCAGTCCGGGCGATGAACCGAAACCCCATGGCCCTGGGTGATAAAGCCAATGATCTCATCTCCGGGAACAGGTTTACAGCAGTTGGCCATATAGAATAACAGATTACCTACACCACAAGCTGTGATCGATGGATCTGCACTGCCTTTCTTTTTCGGTTTGGGTTTAAAAGGCAATGCTTTCGATGATTCATGGACATAAATCTGGTGTAAGCCCTGCGTTAACTGTGCTGAGGTGATATCACCACGCCCGACTTTCGCCTGCCACTCTTTTTCACTGTTCACTTTAAAATGCGTGAGGGCTTTATGCGTATCAGGATTTAAAATGTGCATGCGTTTGAGTTCGCGATCGATAGCGGTTTTACCATCGATGACATTTTGCTCATAATCCTGTTGCCGGAACCAGGCTTTGATTTTTGCCCGTGCCCTGCTGCTGGTGATGTAACCCAGGTTAGGATTAAGCCAGTCTCTGCTGGGTGCGGCATGATTGGTGGTTAAAATTTCGACTTGCACACCATTTTGCAGTTGCGTGGTTAGCGGCACCATGTGACCGTTAATTTTTGCGCCCCGGCATTTGTGCCCGACTTCGGTGTGAATGCCGTAGGCAAAATCAAGCGGGGTTGCGCCTTGCGGCAAGTCGATGACTTTGCCGTCTGGGCTTAAGACAAATACCCGGTCAGAGAACAGCTCTGTTTTAAAACTGCCTAAGAATTCCTCATCATCATTTTCCGGGGTTTCCAATAATTTCCGGATGGAATGAATCGTTTTTTCCAGCACAGCATCCTGTTTGGTACGCTCTTTATAGCGCCAGTGTGCTGCCACACCAAACTCTGCAAACTCGTGCATGGCTTTGGTTCTGATCTGAATTTCGACCGGTTTTCCCTCAGGTCCGTAAACGGCCGTATGCAGACTTTGATAACCATTGGGTTTGGTGTTGGCGATATAATCATCAAACTCTTTGGGAATATGGTGCCAGCGACCATGGATCAGACCCAGTACGGTATAACACTCTGCGATGGTGGTGACCGTGATTCTTAACGCCAGCACATCAAACAATTCTGAGAACTGTTTGTCTTTATGGGTCATCTTTGACCAGATACTATAGATATGCTTTGGTCTGCCATAAACTCTGGCATCAATCTCATAACTTTTTAGCAACGTATCAATTTCTGTGACAACCTGTTTGATGTAGTTCTCACGCTCGCCTCTTTTTTCCTCAAGCATCCTGGCAATACGCTTGTAGGTTTCAGGCTGCAAATAGCGAAATGACAAATCTTCGAGCTCCCATTTCAGTTGTCCGATACCTAAGCGGTTGGCAATGGGTGAAAAGATTTCAAGTGTTTCTGAGGCTATGGCTTGCCGTGTCTCTTCATCGGCTTTGGATAGCTCTCTGAGCCGCTGAACCCGGTATGCAAGCTTGATGAGCACCACGCGCACATCATCAACCATGGCCAACAGCATTCTTCTCAAGCGCTCAGACTGCTCATGACCTTCTGCACGACTTGCTTTAAACCCGTGCAGCTTTTCCAGACTCTGAACCATATGCAGCACTTCGGCAGAAAACTCATGCTGAATGACCTTGTGAAATTCAGCGGAACGTAGCCGACTGTCACTGAGTAGGCATACCATAATCGTTGTCTCATCAGCACTTAACTGACTGAGCAATATGCCGACATCCAGACTACTTGGCATTTCTGAATCAATATCTTGAGCATCCCAAACATACTGACATGCCTTTTCAAGCAAGGCAGAGCTCTGATTCAGATGCGCTGAATTGGTGATAAGCATGTCGATATACGCTGAGACAGAGTATTGTGATGGGATGTTTTGCTGTTGCTTTGGATTTTTCATATCAATGAATTGATTAGCTCTACCTGCCGGTGATTAGACTCTCGTCACTCTACTTGCGCATCATATGCAGGAACATAATTTAAAATCAATGAAGTGCAAATGATTCATCATGCATTGATGGGCATGCTTGGCATGGGGGGCTCAATCTGTCTCCGAAACTTTCTTACAACTGCCATTTCACCCCTGAAAAGGTGCTTTTAAGCCCGGAAAACAGCGCTTATTTCTGCACTAACACAACGGAATCAATCCTTTAGCTTGGTCCAACCCGAAATTATGGTGATTTCAGCCTGACCACGTACGATACACAGAGAAACAGGTGTAAGATGTTTGAATTTATCCAGATATACAATAACTAACAGATTATAAATCCGCGAAGAAAGACCCCTCGGCTCGCTAATGCCACGGACATCCCGAATTTGATCCAGCAAATGTGTAAATGTCAAAGCTGACCCGTACTTTAAATGTCAAAGCTGACCCGGACTTCCACTGGTCAGTCAGGGAACACGTTTTAATTCGGCCTGTATTCTTTGGTGAAATAAAAAACGCCCACCCGAAGGCAGGCGTTTTCCAACATCCGACAAAAGATGTTTACATCAGATTTTTTGGCATTCCGTTGTAATGCAAGTAACCCACGCCACCTGAGCGATTACGCTCTGAAGCAAAATTAGTATTTGCGGCTTCAACTGCACTTACCATTGCTGCCGGGGGGGCGCCAACTCCTGCATCACCAGGATGTTGATAGTTTGCGCCGATATAACTAAAGCCATTGATATTATCCACAGCCATCAAACCAGTGGCTTCAGCACCCATGGGAAGCGATAGAATTCGTGTAAGTGATTTTGTATCAACATTAAATGCCCAAACAAAATTATTCACATGACAGTTACTATCTTCACCAATAAACAGCGTTCTCGCAGCTGCAGAAAACTTCAAGTTATCCACGTTACCCACTTTAGCTACTGAACACAGGTTACCCTGGGCATCTGCAATACGAACGCTCGTTATTACATTGCGTGCATTATCGCTACCCAACAATTCTGGAACGCTTGTAAATGAAGTAGCAACCCATGGGCTATCGATGAGTGCTGTGGCTGAATCCACCTGGCTTCCAGCCAGAGCAAGCTCGTAAGTGCCACCAGCTTCCATCAAGCCGAATTGCAAATCACCCACAGTATCAGTCAGGCTGCGATACTGATAAGAAATTGCGACATAAGCCTTTTTATCCGCTTCATTCAAAGCCACACCTTCCATTTTCGTAAACTCAGACGTTGCGCCCAAATAGGCTGCATAACGGCGTGTTTCCAAAAATGCTGCTGCTTGTTGCATGCCCGGCTTCAAACGTAACCACTCTTGTTTACCTTTACGTGTTGGCGCGTAATAATTAAATTGTGCCTTGTATCCTGCTGCCGTAAGCGTAGCGGCTGTTACACCAACAAGTGGCTCAGCATAAGCATCAAAGATTTGCGTAAAGGTAGTTCCCGCATCAATCAAAGCTTTCACTTGTGCATCCGTTGCATGCCCCAATTTAATCCAAACCAAATCAGCTGCACCATAAATGTCACCAACCGCACTTGTTTGCGTTGCTTTGGCCGCATATAAAGTCACTGCACTCAAATCATTGGCAACATCAGTTACGCCCATAAACAACAAGGTGTTTTCACCATCATCACCAGAGTAATATGTGCGTGCATCTGGCATCATTTTAATCAGCTCGCGTGCCCAACGACCTGTTGCATAATGTTTCACTGGCGTTGAAGCACCAGCTTGATCAACAGCAGCTTCAGTCACATATCCATAATCATATGGACGTGGCGCCGTCGCTTTAAACTTGTTTTGAAATGCATCTACCAATTGCAGGTTTGTAGCGTTCAAAGCTGTTGCCGGGTTAGCAGTATAATTATCCCAATTCCATTGGTCGGGCTCATATTCTTCAGAGCCAATAAATGTATTCCAGGGTGACTTCGACGCTGCGCAAGGAATCCACAATCCCTTTTCAGCTGCAAAGGTTAATTTATCAAAGCTTTTCATCGACAACACACCTGTTGTCAAATCCTGGCTTAGAATACTGTTACCGATAAACATAGGGTTTTTGCCATATTGGCTAGCCAGGTTGCCATCCCAGGTTACGTATTCAAAATGGGTTAAATACGATAAATCCGCAGTGCTTGCTGACGATGGTGCGCCTGTAACCTTGATTATAGCACTTCCATCTGGCGTGTCCGCAATAAATTGATCCTTATTGCCAACAGCTAAACCAGCACTTAATGCGCGTGTCGTTGCAGCTGCATAATGTGGGTTGTTTGCGGCATAGGGATCCAACACTGCCACACCAAGGTTATCCACAATACCACCATAATACTCACCCGCATGCGGGCCTGTTGAAATCACTTCATCTGATTTAAATAGCTTCTTGTATTCCAAAGGATAGTTAGCTGTAGATCCATCACTAAAGGTTACTGTTGCCACAGAAGTTGTATATGGAACAGACATATTCAAAGCTGCACCGGGGTCATTGGCTGCATATTGATCTGACGGTGCGGGTGTTTGACTAAAGCTAATGCTTTTGAATGTTTTAGTAGTCGAAGTTATATCACTACATGCCGTGAGACTTGTTAACAAGCCAAGTGACAAGCACGAGGCTATGATTTTCGTTTTCATATGAGCTCCATTTCAATGTTATGTGCACTTTTAATGCGCGGAGCCACTATGAATAATCAATGTAGCACAAATATGACAGCCAGAAGGCAGAATTATGACATACGAGCTTTAATCAAATCTTTACCCTGATTAGGATCATTGGGATTAGCTTTCATTTGTGGTGAGGCATGCCATTTCATAATAAGAATGATGATTGAATTCAAACTCCTAGATGACATCAAGGCCTAATTTTCTTGTATGGGCTGCATAGGATCTGCCATTTATTTTATTCACAAACGTAACCAGAATGGAAAACCGCTCAGACATCTTATCTTTTGCAAATGCAAATATTTGTTCTAAAACACCTGTACCGCGTACGCTTTTATCAATGCAGACTGGCCCGTACTGATACGAATTTTCAGTATTCAGTGTAAAACCAGCATATTCAAGATTGGGCAGATCTTTGATCATAAATGCAAACATGGGCCACACCGACCAGAATTCCCATGATGCAGCCATCACGTAAGCCACGATAAGCCCATCTTTTTTCGCAATGAACAGGCCATTTTCTTCACGGCAAATTTGCCCTTAGGTTCAACCCTTAGATTCTAAAGATGTAAACCAGCATGTCTGGACATTCTTTGGGCCCTCACTATCATTCGCTTCATGCATAAGACTCATGAAGGAGAATTTCAGCTTGATCGGATCGCGGTTCGTCCGGTTCATGTGAATGAAGAAGAGCGATTTCAACGGCTGATGCAGATGCATCATTACCTTGGCTCGTTGCCGAAGATTGGTGAATCTGTCTGGTACGTTGCGGAAGGTAATGAGGAATGGGTAGCACTGTTGTGTTTTTCGGCGGCATCCTTGAAATGCGCAGCACGTGATCAATGG
>Ga0210032_1000797_pt1 | contig 20602 bp, 19 predicted proteins | sample CryGeyCG2114_250_2_FD_185458 | JGI IMG/M metagenome (GOLD analysis project Ga0210032, IMG submission 185458) | Groundwater microbial communities from aquifer - Crystal Geyser CG13_big_fil_rev_8/21/14_2.50 (SPAdes) (version 2) | ecosystem: Environmental > Aquatic > Deep subsurface > Groundwater ... | reverse complement strand
GATAAATATTACTTTTTGTAACTATTCAGCCACCCAAAAAATTAAGGGTAAATTTTTGATTTTTCGTATCTTTTTGAAATTGGACGCTCATTTCGTTCAGAATTAAATGTATTATTTGAGATTTTAAAATCATGGGTAAATTTTATCGCCTCATTTCGTTCAGAGATTTTCAAAATTTCATTTTGAAAATACCTTCTGAATAGTTACAAAAAATGAATATATAAATTGATAAACAAAAAACAATAAATTTAAAATGAACAATAAACAAAAGGAAATTTTATACTGGACTTTGGGAATTGTATTTGTAATTGCATTTGTTTTGACATTTGTATATATAGGGTATCATCCGGAAATTGATTTTTTGATTCAGATTTTTGTTATGATTATAACATCTCTTTTAGGGTCATATTTTTTGAGTTTGGCATATCAATATCACAAAATAAACAAAATTTCAAAGAAATGAAAATTTTATGGTGCATTACCGGGGCAGGACAGTTTTTAAAAGAGTGTGCTGAAATTTTAGACGGAAACGATGATGTAAAGACGGTAGCAATTTCAGAGGCAGGTGAGGATGTCTTGAAAATGTATGGAATTAAATTAAACACAGAACATAAAATTTTGGAGAAGGAGCAAGGTAAGGCGTTTCCATTTTGCGGAAAGGTTTGTAAAGGTGATTATGATTTGATTATTGCCGCGCCTGTTACTTCAAATACGGTTGCAAAACTCGCTTACGGGATTTCCGATTCTTTGATTACCGTAATAATTACACAGGCAATAAAATCAGCAATTCCGGTTTGTCTGCTTCCGACAGATATTTCAGAGGGGTATTCAATAACGCCAAAGGGAAGAAAAATTTATGTGAAAATAAGGGAGATAGATGAAGAGAATATTGAAAGAGTAGCAAAACAGGGAGTTAAAATTTTAAAAAATTTAACAGAAATTATGGAAATTTTAGACACAAAAGCCCTTCGGACATGATGAAAAACGAAAAAATAATTATTTATACTGATTGGGCAGCAAAGGGGAATCCCGGGAATGCTGGCTGGTGGGCGGTATTTTTGTTCGGAAAAGAAATTTTTGAAATTGGTTGAGGAGTAAAGTATGCCACAAATAACCAGATGGAGCCGACTGCGCCAATAGAGGCATTGAAGTATGTTAAATACAAAAGTTTCCCATTTCACAAAAATATAGTTAATTATTTATTTTAGGTAACTACTCAGCCACCATAAAAAATTACAGGTAAATTTTTGATTTTTACGCTCACTTCGTTCCACTCACTTCGTTCGTGTCTTTTTGAAATCTTTATGATTTCAAAAATCGTGTCTTTTAAAATTTCATAAATTTTGAAATTGTATTTTTTTTGAAATTTTACGCTCACTTCGTTTGTGTATTTTCAAAACTTTGCGTTTTGAAAATACGCTCACTTCGTTCGGATATTTTAAAATCTTTGAGATTTTAAAATCGCAGGTAAATTTCCTACCCCCAGAGTAGTTGCTATTTTAGATTTAAAAATATTTGACAAGAAAGCCCTTCGGGCATTTTAAAATTTATTAAAAATATCTGAGCGTGAGTGAAGTTATTTTAAAATTTATTAAAAATATCTGAACGAAGTGAAGTTAAATCTTAACCAAAATTGTTATTTTCAAAATCAACAGATTTTGTAAATATCTGAACGAAGTGAAGTTATTTCAAAACTTGCTTTTGAAATATGAGAACGAAGTGAACTTATCCTTTCCTGATAAATAAATCTCATACTTTATTTTCAAAACGCGGTTTTCAAATCTTATAGATTTGTAAATCTCCGAACGAAGTGAGGGTAAGTTTTGAAAATATAAGGGCAACAGCGAGGTTATAATACGATAAAATAAACAAAATGAAAGAAGCAATGTTATATGAAAAATTAGAGAAAGGAAAAAATTTAGTGAGATGTAATTTGTGCAATCATCACTGTGTGATTGTAGAGGGAAAGAGGGGGATTTGCGGTGTCAGAGAAAACAGAAAGGGGACCCTTTATTCACTTAATTATGGAAAAATTATTGCCAGCAATATAGACCCAATTGAAAAGAAGCCGTTTTTTCACTTCCTTCCGGGAAGCAAAGCATTTTCAATTTCAGGCGAGGGATGTAATTTCTCCTGCAGGCACTGCCAGAACTGGAAAATTGCACATTTAGTTAAAAGGAGGAGGGAAATTTACGGAGAAAATTTTAGGCCCGAGGATATTGTTGAGATGGCAAAAAAATATAACTGCAAAAGCATTTCTTGTACTTATACAGAACCAACTATATTTTTTGAATTTGCTTATGATACGGCAAAGATAGCAAAAAAACAGGGAATTTATAATAATTTTGTGTCAAACGGATATATGAGCGGGCAAACAATAAATTTAATGAGCGGACTGATTGATGCAATAAATGTTGACATTAAAGCATGGACAGAAAAAATTTACTGGGAAAATTTCGGCGCTTCACTTGAAAAACTGTTGAAAACAACCAAATTACTGAAGAAAACAGGAATATGGATTGAAATTACAACCCTGCTGATTCCGTCCTTAAATGACAGCGAGGAACAAATTAAAGGGGTTATTGACTTTGTCCAGGATGAGATTGGCAAGGAAACACCGTTGCACTTCTCGCTTTTTTATCCCCACTACAAATTAATGCATATTCCCTCAACGCCTATTGAAACGGCAAGAAAGGCGAGAGAAATGGCTTTAGAGTCCGGTTTGAGATATGTTTATACTGGAAATTATCCCGGCGATGAAGGTGAGAATACATATTGCTATAACTGTAAAAATTTACTTATAAAGAGATGCGGATTTATGGTTGAGAAAAATTTAATTGAAAAAGGCAGGTGTCCTCACTGCGGGGTAAAGATTAACGGGGTTTTTGAGTAAAGTTTTCTGGTTGTTTAAATTTATCCTTCGGTAACAATAGAAATGCATATTTGTCTATCTTTGATTAGCATCTCAATATTTTAAAACAACATTTTAAAACGCAAAACCTGGGTAAAATTTAATCACAAAATATTAATGCTTTTTAATAAAAATATAATTTGTTTGTGTATCAATTTTTATTAAAATGAGTATCCTGACAGAAAAAATAAAACCATCTGCAACCTTGTCAATAAATACAAAAGCAAACGAATTAAAAAAGAAGGGAATAAATGTCCTGTCTTATGCAGTAGGTGAGCCGGACTTTGATACTCCCAAACACATAAAGGATGCAGCAATCGGCAAAATTTTAGAGGGAAAGACAAAATACACCCCGACGGGAGGAATTCCTGAATTAAAAGATGAAATATCAAAAAAATTTAAAAAAGACAACAACATTGCTTATTCGGCCGATGAAATTTTTATTTCTGCGGGAGCAAAAATCACAATATATGAAGCACTGCTGTCAGTCATAAATCCCGGCGATGAGGTAATAATTATAGAACCATACTGGGTTTCATATCCTGAAATTGTTCTTTTATGTGGCGGAATTCCGAAATTTGTCAGGACAGATGAAAATTTTGAAATAAACACTGATGAAATTGAGAAAAATTTAAGCAGCAAAACAAAGGCAATAATTATAAATTCTCCAAGTAATCCGAGCGGTGCAGTAATCAGCGAAAAAACCACAAGAAAGCTGGCTGATATAGTAATCAAGCATAATCTCTATATAATAAGCGACGAAATTTATGAAAAGATATTTTATGGAAATTTTAAGCCCGTAAGCATCGCTGCACTTCCGGAAATGAAGGAAAGGGCAATTACAGTTAACGGATTTTCAAAGAGTTATGCGATGACGGGCTGGCGATTAGGATATGTCGGAGCACCAAAGGATATTATAAATGAAATGAAAAAGGTTGAGATGCAAACTGTCTCATGTATTCCGTATTTTATCCAGTATGCAGGTGTTGTTGCATTACAGGGTCCGCAGGATTGTGTTGAAGAAATGAAAAAGAAATTTGAGGAAAGAAGGGACTATGTTGTGAAGCTGGCAAGAAAAATTTTTTCATGCAATGTTCCCGACGGTGCTTTTTATATATTTCCAAATCATTCAGATTACAGTAAAGATTCAATCAGATTTTCCGGATTTTTGCTTGAGAACGCAAAGGTTGCTGTTGTACCTGGAATTGCCTTTGGAGAAAATTTTAATAAATATATAAGAATTAGTTATGCGACATCAATAGAAAATTTAAAAACGGGGTTTGATGCGATTGAAGATGCTTTAAAGAAATTTAAACAATAAATTTTTCTAAATTTCCAGTTTCCTCTGTTTGAAGGTTATAAATTTTTCCGGGCAGAAATCCTTTTGTCTGCCAGTGTATTTTCCATCCACATAAATGCAAAAAGTCAACCGCGAAATTTCTGTTTGTTTTAATGCATTCGCAAGTTCTGAAATTTCATCTATTTTGTAAATGTTTTTATTATGATTACTGATATAAATCATCGCATCGTATTCCTTCAATCGCACTTCCGGCAAATCAGCAAGCAGATAATCATAAGGAATGCCTAATGCATCACAAATTTTGCATTCAAATTTCTTCTTGTCTTCTCTAACATCTCTGCAAAAAATTTCCCCTGTTTCTTCGTATTTTGCGACATAAAACCGCTTGAATAAATTTCTGTTTTTCAGTCGGGTTAAAATTTCTTTTATATAATGACTTGCAACACCCTCACTGCATTTGTTTTCCAAAAAATTTAATAAATCACAATCGTCCATTTCAGATAATTTTTCAATTGTTAAATTTTCTTTTGCATAGTCATAAGCCCTTGAAAACATACTTTCGGCGATCCGTTTTGTGTGATGCCTGTAAACTGTCTGGTGCATCATATTTCTCGCTATGAGCAGTTTTTCTACTGCTTCCAGTCCGCCTTCGTCAATGACTAAGTTTTTTTCATAAAATTTTATACAGCCGATTATCCGGTCAATATCAATAATTCCGTAAGCAACTCCTGCATAATATGAATCCCTGATTAAATAATCCATCTTGTCAACATCAATGTCAGATGAGATAATTTTTCCATAAACACCTATTCCAAATATAAGATCAACAATTTTGTCCGGATTAATTCCGTAAAAATTTAATATGTCCGTAATTTCGGTGTGTTTTATAAGTTCTGCAGAATTTTTCTCGTGGGAAAAATTTTTTATTTTTAAAAGATGCGAGAAAGGAAGGTGGCCTGTATCGTGCAGCAGTCCGGCGAGCCGTAAATCCTGCGCATCATCGTTACTTAAATTTAAATGCCTGGCAACCTTTCCAGCCAGATACATCACGCCAAGAGAATGTTCAAATCTTGTCACATTCATAGAGGGATAAACAATATAGGCAAGTCCGTTCTGCTTTATTCTCCGCAGTCGCTGCATTTGCGGAGTGTCTAAAATTTTCAGTTCAGCTTCGGTTAATTCAATGTCCTTGTGGATTGGATCGCGGATTATTTTATTCATCTTGAAATTTATTCTAAATTTATTCTAAATTTATCCTGTAAAAAATTTATCCTGTAAAAAATTTATCTTATCCTTTAAAATTTATCCTGTAAAAAATTTATCTTACAATTATAATTATTTTAAATGCTTTAATTATAGTCGATTTCCTAATTTTTTACACCATTCAAGCAACTTAATAACTACTAAATTGAGTGTAAAATGTAGATAAATTCACTATATAATTATTTTAAATACTTTAATTTTACAACATTTAAATTACGGTAACATGGACGAACAAAAACTCAAAGAAATAATAAGGAACGGCGAAAGTTCTTCTGTTGAATTTAAGGAGATACTTACCGAAGATTTACCTATAGAAAAGGAGATTGTTTCATTTCTGAATCTAAAGGGAGGGAAAATTCTAATTGGGGTTAGTGATAATAAGAACATCACAGGGGTTAAGGAAAATGACCTGAAAAAGATTGAAGAAACAATTATGAATAAATGCAGAGATGTTATAAAGCCGGAAATAATTCCATTTTACGAAAAGGTATTCGTTGATGGAAAAACTGTCGTTGTTCTGGAGGTCAATGGTATTGATAAGCCGTATTATCTTTTTAAAAATAACAAAAAAACATATTACATCAGGGTTGGAACAACGGTGAGAGAGGCAACGAGAGAAGAATTAAGAAGGTTGTTTCAGGCATCAGGGTCAATTCATTATGATGAAAACTTGGTTTATAATTCATCGCTTGAAGATATAGCAACAGATAAAGTTACAGAATATTTTGAAAATTTCAGGGGAATGGCGTTTGAAAATCTGCCCGAAGAAGAAAAAGAAAATATTTTAATAAATTCAAAAATTCTTACAAATGGAGAGGATAAAATTTTATGTACTGTTGCAGGAATTCTTTTATTTGGAAAAGAACCTGCAAAATTCCTTTCGCAGAGCGGAATTATGTTTGCGCATTTTAAAGGAAGGGAAATTTCAGGAGAGTTGATTGACCGAAAGGAGTTAAATAAAACAATTGCTGAAAATATTAGAAATATTTGCGAAATAATAAAATTAAATTTAAAGCATAGTTCAAAGATAGAGGGTCTGGAAAGGGTTGAAAAAGAGGAAATTCCCGAAAGGGTTATAAGAGAGGCAATTGCGAATGCGTGCATTCACAGAGATTATACAATTTATGGAGCAAAAATCAGGGTTTTTATGTTTGAGGACAGATTAGAAATCAGAAGTCCAGGAATTCCACCAAATACTGTAACAGTGGATAATATGAAAACAGGAATTTCTGTTTATAGAAATCCAGTCATTGTAAAATTTATCAATGACTATCATCTTGCTGAAGGCATGGGCAGAGGAATTCCAATGATAATAAGGGAGATGAAGAAAATTTCGGGAAAAGAACCAAAAATAGAAATTTTGGAAAATGAAACAAATTTGATAATTTATTTTCAACAAAGAAAGTAAAAATGAATGACAATAATGTAATGGAAGAAAGAGAAGAAGGAAAGAGATATTATGCGGTATTTGTTTGTATTGATTATGTTGATTCAACAAAACTCATTGGAAGATGGGGAGAGGAAGAAGCAGGGAGAAGGATAAATTTTTACAGAGACACAGTTGACAGAATATTTGAAAATTTTAAAGGCGTTGAAAAAGGATGGAGCGGCGAAGGAAATTTCTTTTTCTTTTTTTACTCGGATAAAAATAAAGCAGTTGAAGATAATGCTGTCCAGGCGGCAATGAGTTGTATAGCAGAATTAAGAACAGGAATTAATGTAGAGATTTTTGTAAGAATCTCAATAGGTTCAGGGGTTATTAAATTTGAGAAGGATTTGGGAAGAATAACCTCGCATGAAATTTCACTGACAGGACACATTAATTCTGCATGCCCGGAAAATTCAATTTTGATTACAGAAAATGTTTATTTTGGACTTTCAGAGGAATTAAGGTCTAAATTTAAGATTTGTGGAACAACAAAAAGAGACAATGTTTTAACATTTCTGTATCCTGCTGAAAAGAAGGAAAAAATAAACAAGGATCATTTTCTGGATAAAAAGGAAGATTGGGGTAAAGATTATTTTGAGTACATTAAATTTATTGAAAGTTCTAATAAGACCCTGTTAGTTACAGGTGTAAGACAAATAGAAAAGATTCCGACTTTGGACCTTGAGGAAGGATTTTTTCAGTTAAGATTAGAAAAAACAGAAAGGAAAATCTTTGATACGGATATAATAAAAAAATCTGAAGAAGAAAAGAAATTTACCGAAAGAAAATTAACATTACCTTCCCGTAATTTTATTGATGTTCTTAAAACAGATAAATACATTGTGGTTCTGGGTGATCCGGGTTCGGGAAAGACAACGCTTCTCAAATACATTGCACTCATATATTCAAGAGGACTGAAAAAAGTTTATGAAAAATTTGGCTTTGAGAAATGCCTGCTCCCGGTTATTGTTCCCGTTTCCGGGATATATTCCCAAACAGAAAATAAAAGTTTTGTTGAGACAATTTCTGATTACTACAAAATTCAGGGAATAGAAAATACGAAAAATTTTATTAAAGAAAATTTAGATAAAGGGAAATGTATGGTTTTGCTTGACGGACTTGATGAAATTCCTGCACATCAGGGAAGATTTTCTATTGCAAGAAATATTGAAAATTTTATGAGAAGGTACAGCAATAACAGGTTTATTATAACAAGCAGAATTATTGGATATGAAAAAATAAACCATGATTCAATAACCGAATATTATGTTTCCCTATTGGATGACAATGAAATAAGAGAATTTGTATATAACTGGTTCACAGCATTTGAAAAAAAGGTCAAAAAAGGCATGCCTGAAAACGCAATTAAAAAAATTGTTGATGATGAAGCCAGACAACTAATGTATTCAATAAACGAGGATGAAAATATAAAGGATTTGGCAAGAAATCCGTTTCTTTTATCCTTAATTTGCCTGGTTCAAAAGAGCGGATATAAACTTCCAAGATACAGAATTGAATTATACAAAACTATTGCTGAAACATTATTTGAGACCTGGGTTATGGCAAGAAGTATAAGCATTGGAAAACCATTAACAGAAGCAAGAGATTATAAAGAAGGTGAAAAGGTCCTTGCTCCTCTGGCTTTATGGATGCATGAAAATCTTTCGGGAGGAGTTGAAAAAGAAGACAAACTTAAAGAAAAGATTATTGAAATAATGAAAAACAGAGGAATTCCTGAATGTGCAGCAATAAACACAGTAGATAAATTTTTTGAATATCTTGCCGAACAAACACAATTAATTATTCCAAAAGGAAAGGACTATTACGGATTCAGGCATTTGTCATTTGAAGAATTTCTAGCTGCAAGAGCGCTGATAATGAAAGAAAAATATAATAAATACCTAAAAAAATACAGCAAAGATCCGAGATGGACAGAGGTTTTTTTGCTCGTATCTGGATGGATTGGAATTGTTGACGGGAGAGAAGAAGAAATAACAAGAATCGTTGAAGATTTACTAAAAAGCAAAGACATGGATGATTTACTGCTTGCCGGAAGAATTGTTGCCGAAGATTTAGGAGTTAAAAAAGATGTTGGAAAGGAAGTAATTGGAAAGATTGGAGATGAATGGCTTTTTGAACTTTCTAAAGTTTTAAAATATTTTAAATTTCAGTCTGAAAAATTTAAAATAATAAATAAAATTTTTGAAAAAACATTATTAAGGGATGATAGAAAAGAGACATATGAAAAATTTATTGACATATTAAAGGATAAAAAAAAAGATGGAGAGGTGCGAGTAAGTGCAGCACTTGGTTTGTCTTCGTTAGTTGAAAAGGATGAATCTATTAGGAAAATTTTTGTTGACATATTAAAGGATAAAAAAGAAGATGGAGGGGTGCGAAGAAGTGTAGCATATGATTTGTCTTCGTTAGTTGAAAAGGATGAATCTATTAGGAAATTTTTTGTTGACATATTAAAGGATAAAAAAAAAGATGGAGATGTGCGAAAAAGTGTAGCAGATGTTTTGTCTTCGTTAGTTGAAAAAGATGAATCTATTAGGAAATTTTTTGTTCACATATTAAAGGATAAAGAAGAATATGAAATTGTGCGAATAACTGTAGCAATTAGGTTGTTTTCGTTAGTTGAAAAAGATGAATCTATTAGGAAATTTTTTGTTGACATATTAAAGGATAAAAAAGAAGTTGGAAATGTGCGAAAAATAGTATCATCTAGTTTGTCTTCGTTAGTTAAAAAGGATGAATCTATTAGGAAATTTTTTGTTGACATATTAAAAGATAAAGAAGAATATAGAGATGTGCGAATAATTGTAGCAGATGGTTTGTCTTCGTTAGTTAAAAAGGATGAATCTATTAGGAAATTTTTTGTTGACATATTAAAAGATAAAGAAGAAGATGGAGAGGTGCGAGGAACAGTAGCATATGGTTTGTCTTCGTTAGTTGAAAAAGATGAATCTATTAGGAAAATTTTAGTTGACATATTAAAGGATAAAAAAGAAGTTGGAAATGTGCGAGGAAGCGTAGCACATGGTTTGTCTTCGTTAGTTGAAAAAGATGAATCTATTAGGAAATTTTTAGTTGACATATTAAAAGATAAAGAAGAATATAGAGATGTGCGAATAATTGTAGCAGATGATTTGTCTTCGTTAGTTGAAAAGGATGAATCTATTAGGAAATTTTTTGTTGACATATTAAAGGATAAAAAAGAAGTTGGAAATGTGCGAAAAAGAGTAGCAATTGGTTTGTCTTCGTTAGTTGAAAAGGATGAATCTATTAGGAAATTTTTAGTTGACATATTAAAAGATAAAGAAGAAGATGGAGAGGTGCGAGGAACAGTAGCATATGGTTTGTCTTCGTTAGTTGAAAAAGATGAATCTATTAGGAAAATTTTAGTTGACATATTAAAGGATAAAAAAGAAGTTGGAAATGTGCGAGGAAGCGTAGCACATGGTTTGTCTTCGTTAGTTGAAAAAGATGAATCTATTAGGAAATTTTTAGTTGACATATTAAAAGATAAAGAAGAATATAGAGATGTGCGAATAATTGTAGCAGATGATTTGTCTTCGTTAGTTGAAAAGGATGAATCTATTAGGAAATTTTTTGTTGACATATTAAAGGATAAAGAAGAAGACGGAGAGGTGCGAAGAAGAGTAGCAATTGGTTTGTCTTCGTTAGTTGAAAAAGATGAATCTATTAGAAAAATTTTAGTTGACATATTAAAGGATAAAAAAGAAGTTGGAAATGTGCGAGGAATAGTAGCATATAGATTGTCTTCGTTAGTTGAAAAAGATGAATCTATTAGGAAATTTTTAGTTGACATATTAAAGGATAAAGAAGAATATATAGATGTGCGAATAAGTGTAGCATATGGTTTGTATTCGTTAGTTGAAAAAGATGAATCTATTAGGAAAATTTTTGTTGACATATTAAAGGATAAAAAAGAAGTTGGAAATGTGCGAGGAAAAGTAGCACATGGTTTGTCTTCGTTAGTTGAAAAAGATGAATCTATTAGGAAAATTTTTGTTGACATATTAAAGGATAAAGAAGAAGATGGAGATATATTAGGAAAATTTTTGTTTACACATTAAAAGATAAAGAAGAATATAGAGATGTGCGAATAAGTGTAGCACATGGTTTGTCTTCGTTAGTTGAAAAGGATGAATCTATTAGGAAAATTTTTGTTGACATATTAAAGGATAAAGAAGAAGATGAAGAGGTGCGAAGAAGTGTAGCACATGGCTTGTATTTGTTAGTTAAAGAGGATGAATATATTAGGAAAATTTTTGTTGACATCTTAAAGGATAAAGAAGAAGATGGAGAGGTGCGAGGAAGAGTAGCACATGGCTTGCCTTCGTTAGTTAAAAGGATGAAAACAATTAAGGAAATTTGGTGCTCATCCCTTTAAGTTGAGATAATTAATTTGTGAGATATTTTTTAAAAATCTGCTTAAAAATTAATTGGATATTATAAATTTAATTTTAAACATTACAGGACATACACAAAACAAATATGAATTCTTGACTTTTTATGTTCATTTACAAAATAATATAAGTAAGTCCTATAACTTATAAAAATAATAGTAAAAAAAAAAAAACAAATATATAATTATCTCAATTTTAGTGGGGCAGCACCTTATATTTTAGAATTCATTTTTTATGCAGAGATTCGCCCTTTTTCCACGCCTGTCATAAGCTGCTACATCTTCAATACTTTTATATGGCTTTTTCACTATCAGATTTACTGTGTATTTTTCAAAAAAATTTAAATCCGCCTGAGACGGTGCAAAGCTTTCGCCCGGATGACTGTGCACAGAACCTGTCGCTTTGATACCTATCGGGACCATCCATAAATCAAGTGATGAAAAGGTATCTCCGTAAATCGTGTTCGGAATCATGTAAATTTCGCTCAAAACACTATCATCATCTTTTTCTGAAAGTAATGCTACAAATTCATTCGGATAAAAATTTCCTGCTGCTTCAAGTAGAAATTGCAGGCATTTCTCTGTGATAAAAAATTTTTCGTCTTTCACCTTCATTTTTAAATTTATAATCGTAAATTATTATTTTATTGTTTTATTATTCAATTATTCTTAAATTTTAAGAACAAACAATAAAAATAAATAAAAATAAATAAAAAATAAATTTAAAATGGAACCTTCTGTGCGACTGGTTGAAACAAAAAACATAAATTTTAAAAATCCGGTCGTTATTATAGGATTTCCCGATGTCGGACTTGTTGGAACAATAGTGGCACGCTATATTATAGACAAATTAAAATTAGAGGAAATCGGGCATATTGAATCCAACTTATTTCCGCCAATTCTTGTGATACATAATGAAAAAATACAGAACATAATACAGATTAATGGAAACGAGAATGTAATTGTCTTTACATCCGAAATACCAGTTCCTCTGGAAATTCTTAATGATTTGACAAAAGTAATTGCGGACTGGATAACTTCAAAAAAAGCAGAAATGACCTTTATAGTGGGAGGAATGCCAAATCAAAACCGACTTGAAATGAAAACCATTGTTACTCATGCAATTCCGACAACGCATCGCGCATCGGCAATTTTAAATAAAGGAAAAGGACAGTTATTTGATGAAGGCGTTATTATAGGAATGAATGCGTTATTTTTAAGAAAATTTTTTGAGGAAAAATCAGACGGCATAGCTTTACTGGCAGATTCCTTCCTTGCCTTTCCTGATCCCGAATCGTCTGCTGTTGTAATTGAAAATTTAAACAAAATGCTCGGATGGAATATTGAGACAAAAAAACTATTGGAAAAAGGAGATGAAATACGGCTAAATGCGCGTGATTTAATGAAAAAAACAAGGGAAATTTTAAATAAAATGCGTAAGCCGGTGGAAGATGAAAGTACAATGATGTACCGGTAAATTTTCAGGTATAAATTTTATTAATCTCACTTATTACAAAATGATGGAGACAGTTGAAATTTTTAACGATGAAAATCGTGCCGAACCACTTGTTCATATAACCGAATCAAAAGACAAAACAGTTATAATGGTTGATCTGCCATGTGTCAGGAAACAGAATATTGATTTAAAGGTCAGTAAAAAAGCAGTTGAGATAAACGCGATAATAAAAAATACCTTTGCAGAAGATTATTTCAAAAAGGGTGTCAGATGGACATTCTTTCATAAAATTATAGACCTTCCGACAGAGACATTTCCGGAAAAAGTAAAGGCAAAATTTGAAAAGAATGTGTTGTTAATAACAATACCAAAAAACAGGAAGGTTAAAAGGATAAAAATAGAGTGTTGGGAGTAAATTTATCCGAAATCAATCCTGCTTTTATGTTTTAAAGTTATTGTCTCTACATTCCTTTCCTTTAATTTCCTTTTCAGTTCTTTGTCATCCGTGCAGACAATAAACGAATCGTCTGTTGCCAGATTTAAAATGTTATCATCTAATGTCCTGTAATTTTCATCATTTTCATCGTTATGGTCTTCATAAACGGTGTATTTAGGCCGGAATTTCTCCAAAATTTTAAGTGCTATATTTGCCGCATTTCTGTCCTTCTTTAGCCCTTTTAATTCCCTGAATGTTCCTTTCATAATGATAATTTCACAACACGGAACTAACAGCGAAATTTCATAAAATATATCTATTCTAAATTTTTCAGGAATTAACAAAAAATTCGTATCAATGATTACTTTTTTCATGTTTGAAATTTTAAATTTGTGTGTGGTTTAAATTTGTGTGTGGTTTAAATTTTTCAGGTATTTAATTAAGTTTAGTATATCTTGTCTTAATTCCTGGTCATATATTCCTCTTTCCAAAAATTTTTTCAAGATCCCGGTATCTGCCTCGTAACCGGATCTCATAATATATTTTCTTAATACTTCTTCCTTTATCTTTTCATCAATGCATGCGGATTTATCGTATTTATATAAAATTTCCATAAGATTGTCCCTTGCAGATTTGTCATCCGCTTCGCTTAATTGAAGAAATGATCTATTCAAAATTTGTTGCGGAATATTGCTGAAATTTGCTCTTATGAGTTTTAAAACTTCGTCATTTGGATAATCGCAAATTTTTGAACTTCATTCCTAAAAGGGACATCAAATTTATCAAAATTCTCATTCAAAACTACGCAAATCATTCCTTTTACTTCTTCATCATTTGTATTTAGAGATTGTGTTATTATTTCATTGCGAATAGATGAGGAAATTATATCAAAATAATTTTTAATATTTCAGTTGCCAGATTTCCTTGTAGAAACACCCTCTCAGAATCTCCATATCCTTGCTCAATAAAATTCCATTCTCCTTCTTTAATTAATTTTTTAATTCTTTTGATATTTTGCTTCGGAAGGTCTCCCAAAATTTCTTCTCTAATTCCTCCTGAAATTTCTTTATAGTAAGTCAGAAAGATGTGTCCTGCTACTTCAACTTCCTCTTTGTTTTTGCTTTTTAAGTATTTCTTCAGCAGTTTTTCTCTTTCTTCATTTTCAAGGTTAAGAAATTTTGTGCTAAAAACCTTTAATGTGTCTTTATCCATCCATCTTTTGAGAATGTATACAACTAAACCGATTACACCCCAAAAAGAAACCACATAAAATATTGTTGTAATTATATCGTATTCCGCCGGTTGGTTACCTATTCGAATAAACACAGGTAAAAAATTTATCATTTCAATCATTTTTTGAATTTATTAAATTTAGATCTAAATTAAATTAGACATTCATTTGTATGTTCAGTCCTTTTCTGGTAAATTTCCTTTGAAGACTCCAGAAAGAAATACATTTTTATCCTTTTCAAGACGAATTTTTAAATTTCTTTCATTAATTCGTAACTTCTCAATAACTTGTGGGAAGATGATAAAACCAACCAATGTTTTTTTGCGTTTTTGTATTTGTTTTTTACAAAATGAGCAGTTACAAAATTTATTTACCACAACTTATTAAGAACCTAATATATTTATTCTTCAAATCATAATATACAATATTGATGTTTAAAATAAATAATCAAAAATTGAAAAATTCACTATAAATTAATTTGCAACATGTCTATTTTTATAAATATGGACCAACTTGGATTTTTAAAGTTAACTTAAACAAATAGGGGGTTGAATTAATATGAAAGTTGAATTACTATCTATTACACCGAATGCAGAAAAATTGATAGAATATGCCGGGAGGACTGCTTATTTATCTTTTGGGAAACAAAAGAGAGGCAGTGAAAAAGAATTTATAAAAATGATAATAAAACATGGGCACCTATCTGTACTGGAACATGCTTCTGCAAGTTTTAGAATCAATGGCGGATCAAGAGCATTTACTCATCAATTAGTTAGACACAGACTTTCTTCATTTACTCAGCAGTCGCAGAGATATGTGAATGAAAGTAATTTTATTTACATTGAACCTGATTCCGTGAAAAATAACACAAAAACTCATACGCTTTTTGTTAAGTTCATGGATGATGCAAAGAAAACTTACTTGGAATTACAAAAATTGGGTATTAAAAAAGAAGATGCTAGATTTGTGCTGCCCAATGCTGTTGAAAGTCAGATTGTAGTTACTGCAAATCTAAGAGAGTGGCGTCATATAATTGAACTTAGAAGCAGTTTTAATGCACAATGGGAAATAAAAAGCATAACAATTCAAATACTAAAAATACTAAAAAAACACGCATCCACTGTATTTGAGGACTTTGAAATAGATGAACAAAATAATATAATTAAGAAAAAGGAGTTATAAGAAGATTAAAAAATTATTTCATAATGTTCAATTGTAATTAAAATGTATAAAATTACAGACATATTTAAAAGAAAGAAAAAAACATTCTCGTTTGAATTTTTTCCTCCAAAGACAGAAGAAGGAATGAAACATTTATTTGAAACATGTGATGAATTAAAAAAATATCCCGATTTCTTTTCAGTAACTTATAACCCGGATGGAAGTTCAAGGGAAAGAACCTTGTTCGTTGTAAATGAAATTCAGAAAAAATTTAAAATTCCCGTAATGCATCATTTAACTTGCATAAATTATAATGAAAGGACACTGTAAGAAATTTTGGATGAAATATTTAAAAAATGCCAACAGTAGAATTTAACACAAACGAATTAACTGAATTAACAGGAGTTAGCGACCTGAATTTTTTAAGGGAAAGGATTCCTATGCTTGGAGTTGATATGGAATGTCTTGACAGGGATAAAGCAACAATAGAAATTTTCCCGAACAGGCCGGATATGTTGTCCGTTGAAGGATTTGCGCGGGCGCTGGGAAATTTTCTGGGAATAAATAAAAGCGTTAAGCAATATACGGTTAATGAAACAAAGGGCGAAATTTTTGTTGATGCGTCAGTAAGAAAGAGCAGGCCGTTTATATCTTCTGCAATTGTGAAAAATTTAAATATCACGGATGCACGGCTAAAATCCCTGATGAATATTCAGGAGAAACTGCATATTACACACGGAAGAAACAGGAAAAAGGTAGCAATTGGTATTCACAATTTGGATGTCATAAAATTTCCAGTAATTTATAAAGGTGTCCGACCAAAGGACTATAAATTTATCCCGCTGAATTTTGAAATTTCTATGGATTTGGATGAAATTTTAAGGAAACATCCGAAAGGAATTGACTATGGAAAAATAATGAATAACTTTGACCGGCTTCCGCTCATTGTTGATGCAGATAACGATGTTATTTCAATGCCACCCATCATAAATGCCGACCGCACAAGGGTGACAGAAGCAACAAAAAATTTGTTTGTTGAAGTCACCGGAACAAATGAATATGCGGTTGAAAAAGCACTGGCGATTATTGTATGCTCACTTGCAGATATGGGAGGAGAAATTTATAATGTCCATATGCATAATGTAATTGAAAAAGTCATTTAGTTTTCAGTATATAAATTTAGTTTTTTTCCTATAAATATTAAGATTGCCGTGCAATTTTAAATTTTACAAAAATTTAAAATATCGGAGCAACAGCGAGGATATAATGTATGCTTTCCTGACATATCAGTTTTAAAAAAGCAGAATTTTGCCTGGGCGTAGCGATTTGTGAAATAACCTATTAGCACTAAAATTAAGCACTAAAAAAACAGATATTTTTTCTAATTTTTTTATATTTACCATTTACCGCACGCTGTTTTTCTGAAAATTTATTTGCTGAAAATTTTAAAAATTCCAAGTTAACAAAATAATACGATTACTCTATCTTGTTTTTAAATATTTTTACTTTACTAATAGTTAACTTGGACTTTTTGAGGTTAAACTCACAGCATTGACCTTCATTTTCGTTATTTTTTTCGTGCTAATGTGAAATAAAATGCATTAACCGGTGACTGGTTTGATATTTTTTAAGAACAGGATTGTAATTTATAATATGGAAATTTCAACTATCGTGGCAAGTGGATATACGTAAATTGAATTAATGCGGATTTTGGCAAATCCTAATAAAGTTGCTTAAGTAAAGCCATATTCAAGAATATATAAGGAAAAAATATATAAGGAAAAAACCACAGATTAGATTAGAACTTGTTCAATAAGGAGAGGTAAAATACCCTCGTACCCACATAAAATAAGAGTAGGCTGCCTCTTAATATTGATCAAATACAATTTTTTAATATAAATATTGTGGAGATTAAATTTATCTTATACACCCACAAAAGAAAGACATGAAGTTGAATTCTCTCTGGACAAAATATGGGGAATTGTCTGCTTTAAAGTTGATGGAAAACCCGTAAAGCAATACTTCAAATTTGATTGGCTGCCACACACCTTATACCGTTGATTTCACAGTAGAAAGAGCAGAAAAGGATGAAAACAGGCACGAAGTTAAAATTATCTGCGAACCGCCATTACCATCTGCCATGTTTCGTAAATGGAAATATTCTGTTTTTGCCGGAGAAAAAATTTTGTATGTTGGAAATGGTTGAACTCATTAAATTTTCTATATTAAAATCCCTTCATTTTTCAATTTTCTTTCTGTTTCTCTTTTTTCCCATGGATAGATTATCCATGTATCTGCATCTGTTTCCTTAACAAAAAAGTCCGGCCTTATTTTTGATGTTACTTTGCAGTGCAGGGTTGCAGTCATTAAATTTTTTGGAAATTTTTTAAGCAGATACTTTTTGGCAAGTATTAAACTGTCTCCAGTGTCTGCAATATCATCAACAAGTAAAACATTCTTATCTTTAACATCAACAGAAACATCCTGCGTAATTTTTGCTTCGTTTTTATCATAAACATCATAACTTTCAATCCGTAAATTTCCAACATCTTTGACAGCAGACAAATCCGAAATTATCCTTACAGGTATCCAGCCGCCCCTGCAAATTGCAAGAATACAGTCAAATTTGAAATTTCTCTCTGTTTTTTCATACAATATTATGCAACCTTCTTCAATCTCATCCCAGCTTACCTTCCTGAATTTCATTTGGATTTTGATTTATTGATCTGTTTGGCCTTTTTTTCTTTAACATTAAATATAAAAGTACAATAATCAATAAAACAATTATTACGATTGCGACAGGCAAAACTATTCCAAAATCAAAATTTTGCTTCTTTACTTCAACAATCTGTTGTTTTGGTTCGTAATGAATTTTTTCAGCAGCAACTGTGTAATTTCCCTGCTCGCATATAGCATCAAAAATTGCCTGTCCGTCTATATTTGTTGTATATTGCCCGAGCAGATTTTTCGGTGTTTTAACAAATATTGTTGCATTTTCAAGGCCTTTCCCGTCACTTGTAACCTTTATTAAAATTTTGTTGTTTTGAGCATCATACTTTGCATTCATTTCTATTGTCATGTGTCTGACGCTGAATTTTTTCTTTGTATCTCCAAATCCGTTTGCGGTTGCAGTTATTTCATAATTTCCGGGAATTAAAAGCGGCACACTATAATTTTTTGCTGATGTTGTTGTACTTGTTGTTGTATTCGTATCTAAATTTTTTATTTCAATTTTTGCCTCACCTAATCTATCACCTTCTAACACCATAGATAAGTCATCTCCAACAGAAAATTCCTCGTTTTCTGCTTTATTTATGTTCAGGGCTAAAATTTTTAACGGCTTTAAATTTACTTCAACATCGGCAAAATTTTGCGCCTTTCCAATGATTTTATAATTCACAAACATTGTAAAATTATAATTTATATTGCCTGCTTGTGTTGAAAATGCCTTGCTGTTAATGGTTATTGTTCCATCCACAGGCGAATCACTTTCATCAAGAAGTTTTATTTGGATATCGTCGTAAATTTTTGGTTTTTCCGGCTCATAAGCAATTTTAAGCTTTTTCAGGGCGGCAAATGTTTTCTGTCCTGTTTTATAATTTGTCTTTTCTGCGGTTATTTCATAAGTTCCGGGATTTGTGATTGTGAATTTAACTACTCCCTTATTATCACTTGTTTTTGATACGCCGGAAAGTGTAACCTTTGCATTTGGCACTCTAACATCATTTGCATCCAAAACAACAAATTCATTTTCCTTGCCAAGCACAATGTCGTTGAATGAAATTTTTAATTCGGGATTTTCTTCAATCACAAGCGTTCTTTCAGCATCCCAATAATCTATGCTTTTTGTCAGGTGAATTTTGTATGTTCCCGGATTTGCAATTGTGAAATATTGTGTTTTGTCATTTAAAGTAATATATTGTGAATCAGAATGATTGTTCATATTCATAATAGATAAAAATACTCCGTAGTAATCCGCATAATCATCTGCATCAATCGTTAAGGTAATTCGTTCATTTATTTTTGGATTTGCCGGACTTATGCTTGAAATGTTTAATTTTTTCTTCACCTGAAAGTCCTTTTCATAATTGCAGTAATAATGTTCCTTGAATTTTTCGTGCTTGAAAATGTTTAAGGTATATGTTTCTACTGATGGAGAAGAAAAGAGCTCGGAAATTCTGAAACTAACCCGTCCTGTGCTACTTGTTGTTCCAACTGTCTTTTTTACATCTCCGTAGCTGATTTTAACATAAACACCACTTATTGCCTTTCCGTCTATATCTTTTACATTTATATATACTCTGTCTTTCAGAGAAATTTTACCTGTTTCTATATCGGGAAAAAATGTTAGACCAAAGGTATCTGCGGATAAATCAATATCTTCTGTTTTAGTATCCTGTGATGAGCCAGCAATTGTAATTTTCGCTTGAATCGTATGCTTTCCGCATCTGTAATTTTCCCAATTAGAAGGATAAGTTAAATGCTTATCATAGCTACCATATATTCCAAAGGTATATGACTGTGTTTTATTTGCATCTATTGACAATGAGCCAGAATAAATAACCTGGTTATCTTCATCATCATTTGATGTGTCTTTAAGAGTAAGATTGAAATAGGTGCTACTTGTACCAGCATCTGTATTTTTTATCGTGACATTTATCTTTAAATCGCTATTTGAACCGATAAAATTTATACTTTGTATATTCAATGATGCACTTACTTCATACAGACCTATAAACAACACAGACACAGCAATTATAGCAGTCAGACCGAATGTTAAAATTTTGCCCATAAAAATTTTTTTTTCATCCATTCTTTTTGTTTAAAATTTTAAAATTTAATTAATTGGATAATTTATAGTAAATTTGCTAACTTTTTGCACCGTTATCAAATTTACGAGTATAGTCATTTTACTGCAAAAAGTCAGTAAAATGACTATAACAGGAATTAGTAACTATACAGGGGGTACAAAAATTTACC
>Ga0210032_1000788_pt1 | contig 20828 bp, 18 predicted proteins | sample CryGeyCG2114_250_2_FD_185458 | JGI IMG/M metagenome (GOLD analysis project Ga0210032, IMG submission 185458) | Groundwater microbial communities from aquifer - Crystal Geyser CG13_big_fil_rev_8/21/14_2.50 (SPAdes) (version 2) | ecosystem: Environmental > Aquatic > Deep subsurface > Groundwater ... | reverse complement strand
GCAACAATACGAACCGGAGATCGAAACTAAATTTTTCGCAAAGCAATCGGAGTTGATGGCGGGATTTATCAGGATACTTGGAATTTTTGTTACGGTAATTTTTAGTCTCGGCGCAACTATCGGAGCGATGATAACCATGTACGCTTCCGTAGCAAACAGAACCGTTGAAATAGGAACGCTTCGCGCGTTGGGTTTTAGAAGAAGAAGTATCTTAGCGGCTTTTTTAGGAGAATCCTTGTTGATCGCGCTTATTGGAGGCGCGATTGGATTAGCGCTCGCGTCACTTTTGCAGTTTGTTTCAATCTCAACCTTGAACTTCGGTTCATTCACCGAACTTGCATTTAATTTTGCATTATCGCCGGACATAATAATTTCGTCTTTATTATTCGCTGTTGCAATGGGCTTTCTCGGAGGATTTCTTCCTTCAGTCCGCGCAGCAAGGATGAATATTCTTCAGGCATTACGGGCAGAGTAAATAAAGAATTTATTTTAATTTAAGAATAACGATTAACGAATAGTAATTTTCGATTTTCAACTTCTTAAATCGAAAATCGTTAATCCTTGTTCTCAGATCAAAAAGTTTGATTGGACGAATGTGAAAAGGAAAAGTTTATTTTTTAATACACTTGGTCATGCGTTCCAATATCAATTAGTAAGTCACCTTACGCAGAATTTGTAATACGAAGCGGTAGCTTCGTAAAAAACAAGCATTTTATCGAAGCTTCGATTCACAATATAATTTCTCACTTTTGCGTAACGTGAGTTAGTAATATTTCTGTTTCAGATGTTTCCACATTTTTAACAAAGTTGAAAATAATTCTTAAGTTGTACCCTGCTGCACACGCCCATGAATTTTCCAAAATCCCTTTTAACTTATGAGTTTTCAACTCCGCGGAAAATGGATCAACGCTTAACTTTTCCATTACAGTAATAATTTTTTGTTTGGTATCGGGACGAACATTAACGGTCTGTTTTGAAGGCTCTTTTATAACTCGAAGACCAATGTAATTTCATTCGGGTTCAACGTCATTTAAAAAATCATCTACCGAACCGGATTTTGTTGCTCCGGAGTTATACTCTTCGAGGCTCTCTTTCACACTGTTTGCAAGGAGTTTTCTTTTTTCCTCGATAACGCGTTTGTGTACAATGTCGGAAATCATTAATTGTTCATCGAGTGGGAAGAGTGCAATCGACTCCAACATTTTATCAAGAGTTATCTGGTTGCTGTTTTTTTTCTCCATGAAAAATTCTCTAATGCTTTTATGAAATGGTCAATTAACCTTGGGGTGTCTTAGGAATTCCGGAGTGGCATCCCAATGAAAAACTTTTCTGTTTAGTTTGTACTAACTTAACGCAGCATTTATTTAATGTCACCATATATCGTCGTTTGAAAAATACTTTCCTGCTGCAAAATGTGTTGTGCCAACTGCCAATTGCAAACTGCCGACTTCAACTTCCTCTACCCAACCTTTTCCATCTCAACCGTCTGGTTGTTGTGTTCAACGCTTGAGAGGAATGTGGCTTTTGGATTTTTCTCTCTCGTCATTCTCAATGAGAATTCTGTCTCAGCAATAAAGACAAGATTTTTTGCTTTATCGAAATACAAATAATTTCCGCGCAACCGCTGGAGTTCTTCAATATCTTCCTTCTGTTCGTATTGCACCCAAAAAGCTTTGTATGCGTTAAGATGCATAAAGTCGCAGCTCGCGCCAAATTCGTTTAACAGCCGGTATTTTATAACATCAAATTGAAGTTCGCCGACAACGCCGATAACTTTTTTAGTTCCGTCGCATTGAACGAAAAGCTGTGCAAGCCCTTCATCGGTTAATTGTCTAATTCCATTTTCAAGCTGCTTAGATTTGAACGGATCTTTGTTCTGTACAACTCTGAATATTTCCGGTGAGAAGACGGGAATTCCTTTGAACATAAAAGATTCACCCTCGGTTAGTGTGTCGCCGATCTTAAATAAACCCGAATCATACAAACCAATTACATCACCGGGATACGCAGTTTCCACAAGTGATTTTGTTTGCGCAAGGAACGATGCCGGGTTTGGAAATTTTATCTGGCGTTTCAATCGTACGTGAAAGTAATTTTTATTTCTTTCAAACGTGCCGGAACAAATGCGCACGAACGCCATTCTATCGCGGTGTTTCGGGTCTAAGTTTGCGTGTATTTTAAAAACAAACCCGCTAAATTTTTCTTCCTTCGGTTGGATCATTCCGATCGTGGTTTCGCGCGCAACCGGCGGCGGCGCTATGGCAACGAAAGTATTTAAGAGCTCTCTAATTCCAAAGTTATTTATTGCGCTGCCGAAAAAGACCGGCGCTAATTCTCCCGACAAATATTTTTCCGTTTCAAACTTCTCATAAACTCCGTTAATTAAAGCAATATCATTTTTCAAAGTTACCGCAGCGTCGCCAAAGATTGTTACAAGTTCTTCGTCATCAATTCCTTTAAAATATTTTACGTCTTCTTCGATTTGCTGTTTGTTCGCGCGGAAAAAAGCGAACGTGTTATCATAAATATTATAGACGCCTCTAAAACTCATTCCCATCCCGAAAGGATACGATAGCGGTCTTACTCTAATCGCTAATTTTTCTTCAATTTCGTCTAATAGTTCAATCGGGTTTCTTCCCTCACGGTCAAGTTTGTTTATAAAAATGATGACGGGAGTGTTTCTCAGGCGGCAGACCTGCATCAGTTTTTCAGTTTGTTCCTCAACGCCTTTAACGCAGTCAATAACGAGGATAACACTGTCAACAGCGGTTAGCGTGCGGTAGGTATCTTCGGCAAAATCTTTATGACCGGGTGTATCCAAAAGATTAATTTTATAATCATGATAGTTGAATGAAAGAACGGAAGAAGCGACTGAAATTCCCCGCTGTTTTTCAATCTCTAAAAAATCCGAAGTAGCGGTTTTTCTAATTTTATTTGATTTCACCGCGCCGGCAATTTGTATTGCCCCGCTGAAGAGCAAAAGCTTTTCCGTCAGCGTGGTTTTTCCCGCATCCGGGTGACTGATAATCGCAAAGGTTTTTCTTCGTTGAATTTCTTTTGAAAGACTCATAGACTACTAATTTATTTTCTTCTATAGTTAATTGGAATTGTTTATGAAAAGAGGCGTGGAGATGCCTTTTCTAAATCAAATTGGGATGCTGCTGTTTTTTTGGTACAAATTCATGGTGTAAATATACGGAAAATTGGGGGAAGAGATTTGGGAAATAAAGCGCCGATTCATTAAAAAAATGGGAGGAGATAAATGGGTTTTGGTCAATAATAAATAATCAACTTCATCATTCGAAATTCCCCGTTTGCCCGTCAGTGGCGAGTGTTCGATATTCATTATTCATTTTTCCCTTTAGTTTTTTTCAATGGAAAAAATGCAGCCATTTATAGTTTCAGCTTCTTCATTTTACTCTGCAAAGTGGTCGGTTTCATTTTAAGTAAATCGGCGGCGCCATCTTTACCATAAATTTTTCCATTTGTTAATTCAAGTGCCTTTTTTATTATTTTTTTTGTCTCTTCATCAAGTGAACCAATGAGAGATTTATCTCCTTCAGCATTTTTCTGTGTCGGATACTCTTTTTCAAAAATTAAATGAGTTGGTTTGATCGTTCCATCTTTACTTAAGATTACAGCTCGTTCAAGGGTGTTCTGAAGCTCACGTACATTGCCGTGCCAGAGGTCATCTCTTAAAACTTTTACTGCTTCTTTAGAAAGCGCTAATTTTTTATCAGTAAATTTTTGTGTAAGTTTTTCGAGGAAATAATTTGCCAAAAGATAAATATCATCTTTCCTCAATCTTAATGGCGGTAGAGTGATCGGGAAAACATTCAACCGGTAAAATAAATCTTCACGGAATTTCCCTTCTTTCACTCTTGTTTCAAGATCAACATTTGTTGCACAAATAATTCTAACATCGGCGTGAATGGTTTTTTCACTTCCTAATCTTTCAAAAGTGCCTTCTTGAATTGCGCGTAAAAGTTTTGGTTGAATATCGAATGGCAGATCACCAATTTCATCAAGGAATAATGTACCGCCGTCAGCTAATTCAAATCGTCCCCGCCTTGCAGAAACGGCTCCGGTAAAAGCGCCTTTCTCGTGCCCGAATAATTCGCTCTCGGCAAGATTATAATTCAATGCTGAGCAGTTCAAAGTGATGAATGGTTTTGTATTTCTTTTTGATAAAGTATGAATCGCTTTTGCAACTTGTTCTTTTCCGGTTCCGGTCTCACCTAAAATCATTACGTGAGATTCTGTTGGCGCAACGAGTTTTGTTTTTTCAATTACTTGAATCCACGCAGGGGAACTCCCAACAAGTCCTTCAACTACAGAAGAGATATCACCGATGAGAGAAGTTCTTTCAAAAATCAAAGTTTCTTTTTCATTCAACAAAGAATCAGTCGCCATTGCTTGTGCAAGTGCGAGAGCAATTAATTTGGTCAGCGAGTTTGCAATCGTAACTCGTTGTGGAGTAAACATAGCACAATGACTATGATCGAGGGTCATCAGTCCAAGTGTTTCTCCATTTATCCTAAGCGGTGCAAGCATACACGAATGTCCGGTTGGTAAATCCATCACTTCATCGTAAGTATCGTTATGATTCGGGTCGTTTGTTTCTTCAACCAATTTTACTTTTCCCGTTTGCAGTACTTCTTCAATATCCGGATGTTGCTTGATTAACAACTCAAAACTTTTTAATTTTTCTGACGCTAAAGGTCCGCGTGCATATCTCACTTTTAAATTGTTGTTGGTTTCTTTACTAAGAATCACCGCAAGTTCATAAGGGATAATTTCACTTATAGCATCAAGAACAATCTCCATAGTTTTTTGAGGAGAAAGCAAAAGCAAATTTTTTTGAATTAATTCTTGTGTTGTCATTTTATCACCGATATTTCGTTAATGATGATATTTCGTTGATGTAAATTACGATATATCGTTGCAAATAAAAATTAATTGTTGATTCGTTCTCAAATAATGCGATTTCAGTTGAATACACACCGCTCTGTTTTTGGCATAATCATTGTGCGTAAAATGGAAACAATTCAATCAATTAAAGGAAAATCGGAAATGAAAAATGCAATAAACAACGAATCAAAATTAAAAATAGCAGAATTGCTAAAACCAATTTTAGCTGATCAATTTTTGCTCTATACAAAAGCAAGAAATTATCACTGGAACATAACCGGAAATATGTTCTTCACGCTGCACATAAAATTTGAAGAACTTTACAACGAATTAGCTTTGGATGTAGATGAAACCGCCGAGCGAATTAGAACCTACGGATTAAATGCTCCCGGCACAATGGGTGAGTTCCTAAAATTATCTGCATTAAAAGAAGAAGCTGCCGGCAATTATCCGGATCAATTTAATATGGCTGAAAAAATTTCTGATGATTATGATTTCTTAGCTTCCAGAATTAATGAAGCAGGATTAAAAGTTCAAAAGGAATTTGGTGATGAAATTACTGCCGGCAAACTTTATGGCACAGCAGAGAGATATCAGAAACACGTTTGGATGTTGAAATCATTAATCGAAAAGAAATAAAATTTTCTTATTGACTGACTAACTAATGCTTTCTTTGTGTGCCTTTGTGATGAACTTAGCGCTTCTTTGTGGTAAAAAAAAAGATTTACCACAAAGTATCACAAAGCATTTCACGAAGGAACTCAAAGGAAATAATTTTCAAAAAAAAGGAGCAATACTATGGCTAACAAAAAAAAGTTGACTACCGTACAGGGCAATCCTATTGGTGATAATCAAAATGCTATCACCGCAGGAAAACGCGGTCCAGTGCTTATGCAGGATTATCAACTGCTTGAAAAGATGGCAACATTTAATCGCGAGCGGGTCCCGGAAAGAGTTGTTCACGCTAAAGGTTCGGGTGCATTCGGTACGTTTACAGTTACAAACGATATAACGAAATACACAAAAGCAAAACTTTTTAACAAAGTTGGAAAACAAACTCCTATGCTTGCGCGATTCTCGACCGTTGCCGGTGAAAGAGGCGCTGCCGATGCTGAACGCGACGTGAGAGGATTTTCTTTTAAGTTTTATACTGAAGAAGGCAATTGGGATATGGTCGGTAATAATACGCCGGTTTTCTTCATCCGTGATCCTTATAAATTTGGCGATTTTATTCACACGCAAAAACGCGACCCCAAAACAAATATGCGGTCAAACACTATGCAGTGGGACTTCTGGTCGCTGTCTCCGGAAAGTCTTCATCAAGTTACAATTTTATTCAGCGATAGAGGACTGCCGCAAAGTTTCAGATTTATTAATGGATATGGAAGTCACACGTATAGTTTTATCAGCTCTGATAACAAAAAGTACTGGGTTAAATTTCATTTCAAAACTTTACAGGGAATAAAAACCTGGACGAATGATGAAGCCGAAAAAATTATTGGAAAAGATAGAGAAAGCGCACAGCGTGATCTTTTCAATGCAATTGAAAAAGGTGAATATCCAAAATGGAGATTTATGATTCAAATAATGCCGGAACAGGAAGCAGAGAAATTTAAATTCAATCCGTTTGATTTGACTAAAGTTTGGTATCATAAAGATTATCCGTTAATTGAAGTTGGTATTGTTGAACTGAACAGAAATCCCGAAAATTATTTTGCCGAGATTGAGCAGGCAGCTTTCGAGCCGTCTAACATTGTGCCGGGTATAAGTTTTTCACCCGATAAAATGCTGCAAGCGAGAATAATGTCTTACGCAGATGCACATCGTTATAGAATTGGCGCCAACTATGCAGCGCTTCCGGTCAACAAGCCACACAGTGAAGTTCATACTTATCACCGGGATGGGAAATTAAGGTTTGATGGCAACTCTGGCGGTGCTGTAAATTACGAACCGAATAGTTTTGGCGGACCGAAAGAAGACCCGGCTTTTCTTGAACCACCGTTAAAAATTTCCGGCGACGCGGATCGTTATGATCATCGCGAAGGTAATGATGATCATACTCAACCGGGAGAGCTTTTTAGATTAATGAATGAAGATCAGAAAAAGCAATTGTTCAATAATATCTATGCTGCGATGAATGATGTTCCCGAACGAATACAGATTCGGCAGCTTGCACATTTTTACAATGCTGATCCGGCGTATGGTAAAGGTGTTGCTGATAAGCTAACCATAGATATTAAGAAAGTTGAAAAGTATGCAAAGATGGATTTTGCGAAATTAATCGAGGCGACTTCAGAAGAAGTTTATTGCAAATAATTGATGAAGCAGCTCTAAGCATGCTGATATTTTTTAAAGCGGACTTATAAATGAGTCCGCTTTTTTTATTGCGATTCCCAAAGATGCTGTATAGAATTTTGTAATTTTACTCCTTAAAAAGAAAAGAGTAATGGAAAAGAAACAAAAATTGATCCTCTGGCTGTCGGCAATATTGCTTGCCGTTCTGCTTAGTTATTTTAAAAGCGTAACCTCTGCCGATTACCCTGTTACCGGCACAATTGCGGTAAGCGGAGAAAAAGTTACCTGTGCTTTTAATAAAATTTCCCACGGTAATGAAGACTTAAAAATTTCCCTTAGAACAGATGTTAATTCATTAAACGGATTTGTTGTTTGGCATAAAAGCAATGCCTTTAAATATGATACGCTTCAGTTAAAAAAAGAAAAGAGATTTCTTTCCTGCTCAATTCCGCCGCCAAATCCAGGAACCGAAATTTTGTACCAAGTTTTCCTCCGAAGCAATAATTCGATTACTCAAATTCCAATGGGACAAACACTGCAAACGAAATTTTGGGGATTCGTTCCGGTCTCCATTAGTTCAACTTTAACGCTAATTTTTTTTTCGGGCTGCTACTCAGTATCCGTATTGGATTATCCTATTTCGAAGCTCATTCAAAGGCAAATACATTCGCAATATTTACGCTCATCTCGTTTAGTTTGTATGGATTATTTTTAGTCCCGGTTAAACGGTTATTTGAACTTGGCGCGGTTAATCAAGCTCCGCCGCAAATGTTTGAAATGTTTTCTCTGCCGGGTCTGTCCTTTGCGTTCATCTGGCTCGCGGTATCGGTCGGAATGTTTAATTCAAAAAGTAAGATTTGGAACGCAACTGGCGCGGTCGCAACGGTTGTTGTCTATCTTCTTATTCGCTAAAGATCGTTTGAAGTAAAAGAAGAAGAATTGTTTTGTGGTCGGCTGATGTTGATTTTACGGCAACGTCGGAGTCGAATAAAACTTTACTGATTTCTAAAAGTTTGGCATCGCTGAAAAGTTTTCTTGCAGCGACAAAATTTTTTAAATAATAAGGATGAGTTCCTACAACTCTTGCAATCATCTGTTCGGGAAGTTTTTGTTCAAGCATTTCGGGAATCTGCATGAGAGAAGTAAAATATTTATTCAGCATTGCAAGCAAGAGAATGATCCCATCCTTCTCTAATATTTGAAAAGCGATTTTTACCGCTTCGGTTTTTTTCCGCGCCCCGATCGCATCCTGCAAATTAAAAATTGAATACTCTTTTGTTGAAACAACATTTGCCTCAATCTCTTTAAAAGTAATTTCATTATTCTCACCGAGCGATGCGAATATTTTCTCAAGCTGCATCTCAAGCATCCCGCGATTTTCTCCAACAAGACTTAGAAGAAACTCCGCATCAACTCTGGCGATTTTCTTTTTGTGAAGATCAGCATATTGCGTAATCCAATTTACAAGCGAGACTTCCTTCAGCGCTTTGGCTTCAAAAATAAAATCATGTTCGGCAAGAACTTTTAAGAATCCTTTTTCAGAAGTTTTTATTGTTCCATTAAAAAGGAAAACAAGAACAGAAAATTCGGGCGGGTTTTTTGCGTAACGTTCAAGCAGCGCCCGACGGTTTTTCCTCTTTCATTTTTTCAAACTCTTTTACAAGAATGAATTTCTTTCCGTCGCCGAATGGAAACGATTGAGCAAAACCAATCACTTCGCTTATGGTTGATGAGCTTCCAAAATAAATTTGCTTATCAAATTCACTTGTAAGCAAAGGCGCAATTGCTTTTTCAAGAGCTTCGGCAGCTTCAGTAATACTAAACGAATCTTCCCCCGCAAGAAAATAGACGAGGGAAAATTTCTTCAACTTACAGTGCTTTTAAATTTCAGAAATATCTTGAAAGAATTGTTTCGCCATTATTTTTTATGTGAATGTTTTCCGTTTGGATTCACTTCGACTTTTTTCTCAACCGATCTTTTTTCTAGCGTTACCGATTCCATAACTACATCAACAACCGGTTTATTAAACGGCTGTGTAACGGCAACTTTCCCGATGGCTTGAACGACTTCCATTCCTTTTATCATGTGACCGAAGATGCTATGCTTCCCGTCTAACCAGGGAGCCGGAACGAGCGTAATAAAAAATTGACTCCCGTTTGTGTTTGGTCCGGCGTTAGCCATTGATAAAAAACCGGGGGTTTCATGTTTCAATTCCAAATTAAATTCATCTTCAAATGCTTTGCCCCAGAAGCTTTCGCCGCCACTGCCGGTGCCGGTCGGGTCGCCGCCTTGAATCATAAAATTATCAATCACCCTGTGAAAAATAATTCCGTTGTAGTAATTTTTTTGTGCAAGTCCTACAAAATTTTCCACCGTTTTCGGAACGTGTTTATCGAAAAGCAAAATTTCGATTGTTCCCATTGTTGTTTTGATTACGGCAACGGTTACCGAATCTTTTCCGTTCATGTATTGCGTCACGATATCACCTTTTTGTTGTGTTGTTGATTCACTTTTACAGCCCAGAGCCAGGGCAAAAATGGAGAAAAGCAAAAGATATTTCATTGTGTCCTCTTTAAATTATTGGGATAATATTTTTTAAAAGCTTTATTATCGTTACTGCTTACCGTTTCCTCCGTTACAATAACATAATTGGCAGAATCTATTTCATCCTTGTGTTGTAAGCAATACAAAAGAAGTTTTGAATCTGCGGATTCCAAAAACGCTTTCTTTCTGCTTTCGAATTCGGAAGGAGTTAAAGAGTTTTTTCGCGCTCCATAACAAAATTCATTTTCCAACCGATTAAAATATTTTTTATCAGGCAGTAAGTCATCGGTTTTGGTTCTAAGTTTTTTGTCATTTAAAAAATCTAATCTCTCTACAATTATTCCGCAGACAACTAATTTTGATTCTTTATACACGGTCTCCAGAATAACTATTTCTTTTGCTATGATCCTTTGTTTGAAATAATTGAGTAATTTGTTTTGGTTGTCGAATGGTAAATAATACCGTACTAATGATAACAACGAACTTGTATCAAGCAGTACTATCATTGCAGGTACGCCGCCATATTTTGGGGTTTTATCTCTAATCTTCTGCAAAATTCTACTTCGTTTATTACCCCTTCTAAAAACGCTAATTGAATCGTTTTAATAAGTAACGGCGATTTTATCGGCTTTGGCGCCCTTCCCTCAATCTTAATTCCCCTTGCTTTGTCCAATTCTCTTTTTTTCTTTTCGGCTAATTCCCATTCCCTGGCTTTGCTTTCTTCATCCTGCTTTATAACGCTATAATCTTTGGGAGATAACTTTTGCATGATAAGCAACCTTGTATAAAGAGCTAATCGGCTAAGATGAGTTTCATTCTTAATAGTATCGATTAGCTCATGAGCATAGTCGTTCTCTCTATTTGCAGCGGTAATTTTTTGTAATGAATTATCAAATTCTCCGATCAAAAAACAATAGGCAAAATCATTACACCATCTTTCTATAGAATTTGGCGATTCGGTAATTATAGATTGGTATTCGAGTTTTTCTATTTCTTCTTCTTCCAGTAAATAATGTCCAAGCTCGTGGGCAAGCGTAAAAATTTCTCTTCTAAAAGACTTTTGCTGTCTTTTTAATACTATTACATTGGGAGAGAGATAAAATCCATCAATATTTGCTTTTTCTATTTTATTCCATGTCTCTACAAATTCAAAAACAAGAATATTGTGTTCGGCTAATTTGCTTATCAGCGCTTTTAAGAATTCCTTCATATTGCTGTTAAACACGGGATAAAGGTATTCCCTAACTAACGCCGCCGCTTCGCCGGGTATGTCGTTAGTGGTAAAGACCGGTAATTTTCTTGCCGTATTAAGTTCTGATAACTTGGAGAGGGCGGAAAGCGATATTTTTTCTTCTTCAAAAAAATTTACAATTTTCCGCGCACCCAAATTTAGATCGGTAGTGAAATTGTTTTTTCTGAAAAAGATACTTGCTTCTTTAGATTCGACGGAATCCAGTGGATCTAAATAGTAATGAAGTCCTTTATTAAATATTCTATCAATTTTTTTTAAGTCGCTCAATTTTATTTTATTAGTGAAAATTTCCTCGCGCAAAATTTTATTTTTCAACCCATCGCTAATTCGAAAAAGCAGTTCTTCCTCCGTGAGGCTAAACAGCTTCATAAGATATTGCAGTCTCGATATGTTTATTTCAATGGTGTTCAAGGTAATACAAATTTGATTTTGGGATTAAGTGCTGTTGCACAATGCTTTTTTACTCTATGGTTAAATCTATTTATAAATTACTAAAATTCCTATTAAAGTCTTTTTCAAGTTTTGATCTTTAACTCTGGTGCGAATTACACTAATTTTCACTAATTAATTTCGTGCTAATTCGTGCAATTCGTGTCTATGTTATTGCCTCTTTCTTTTTATTTTACTTCGGCTGTTAGGTCGTTGTCGGTTGTTCCTCCAGCGTATTTCCTCAATCTTTTTTCGCCGAGGTTCTTAATTACTATTCCGGCAAAGCATTAGTTATAAAAACCCGGTGGTGTTCCTTTATAAATTCTCTTTTCAACTTTTTAAAAGTTATTGTTTATATTTCTATCAACAAAGGAATAATTTATAGACGAATTTATATGCCATTAATCAAAAAATCTTTTCATCTTTTCATCTTTTCTTTTTTACTTTTGAACATCACTGTCTTTGCACAAAAAGAACCAACAAGCGAAGACCTCTTTCTTCAAGCCCGAACTACTGCTTTCGATAAAAAAGATTATGTAAAAGCAAGAGAGTTATGTAGAGAAGCGTTAGTTAAAAGCCCAAACTACACCGACATTGAGGTATTCCTCGGCAGGCTTTACACGTGGGATCAACTCCGCGATTCTGCGCGAATAGTTTTAACAAATGCACTTGCTAAAAATCCCGAAAGTCTTGATGCGCATAATGCTCTCATCGATCTTGAATATTGGTCGGGGGATTCACCCAAAGCATTGGCGTATGCAAATTCAGCGCTAAGCTTAAGTCCCAAATCAGAAGAATTACTTTTAAAGAAAACAAAAATTCTTGTTGATCTTCAAAATTATGAAGAGGCTTATCGGACAATCGACACTTTACTTCATATAAATAGAAATAACAGCGAAGCTTTCGTTTACGCGGAAAGAATAAAAGATTTAACGCGCATCAACACTATCGGCACAAGCTACGATTACGATCACTTCAGCAAAGTTTTTGATCCGTGGCATGCGGCGGCTATTTCTTATTCGCGGAAAACGGCGATCGGTTCAGTCATCGGAAGAATAAATTATGCGAATAGATTTTTAAAAGATGGAATGCAGTTTGAAGTAGATGCCTATCCCCGTTTTATGGATGGATTTTATTCCTACGTAAATTTCGGTTATTCCGGTTCAACCATTTTCCCCAAACTCCGGTTCGGATTGTCGCTCTATTACAGTTTACCTTTAAGTTTTGAAATTGATGCCGGCATCCGTTATTTAAAATTCCCGTCATCAAAAACCAACATTTATACTTTTGCGCTTGGAAAATATTACAGCGCCTTCTGGTTTTCGTTCAGAACATTTATTATTCCAAACGGAAACCCGGCTTCTTATTCGTACACACTAATAACACGCTACTATTTAACAGATGCCGATAATTATTTAGCTCTTTCGCTCGGCACAGGAATTTCTCCCGACGAAAGAAGTTTGAACAATCCAAATCTTTTAATCTCTAAAAAGATTGGGATGGATTACAATTTCAGAATTTCAAAACGGCAGACTCTTTCGCTTACCGCCGGGTATATTTATGAAGAGTATTTTACTAATTCATTCCGGAACAAGATCAATGCCGGTATAGGGACACAATTGAGTTTTTAATATGCGGTACGGAAAAATACTCGGCTGGTTTCTTCTAATTATGCTTCTCCCTTTTCCATTGTGGATGTTCATCGCATGGCAGCTTTCTCCTTCGAAACCATTTCCCATTGTCATTATAGATAAGACTGTTTTAACCCGCGAAGGGAAAGAGCATGAGTCGTTTAATTGGATTTTAACAAATGAAAAATTTGTGAAGCAAAATGGAGATCTCTATTCAATACCAAAAGATTATTACGGCTTCTTCCCGAAAAACAATAAAAAATTTTCCGTTCAGGGATTAGAAAATTTTAATACCGAGCAAATAGACAGCCTTGCAAATGCTTCCCAAGCGGTTTATGTAACCGATACGTACGGAATTTTTTCAAGTGAATGGTATTCCCAAAAAGAACAATCCGAGCACAGCAGTTTGGTTTACGGCGGTATGTCAACCGTGGATTTAATGTTCCTGCAGAAAATGAAGGAGCAGAAAAAACTTATCATTACGGAATTTAATTCCATTGCATCGCCAACAACCAGTGCGGTGCGAGCAGAGTTTGAATCAATGTTCGGGCTGCACTGGACGGGATGGACGGGAAAATATTTCGAAAGCCTTGACACACTAATCAACAAAGAACTTCCGCGCTGGCTTATCCATGATTACAAAGTTCAGCATCAAAATTTATGGACATTTAAATACTCCGGTATTGCGTTCGTTCATTTTGACGGGCGGGTAGAAATATTAGAGAACAAAACTCACTTAAAGCAGGAGGTTCCTTTTCTCTTAACAAACGAAGCGAACCGGGAGCGTTTCGGCTTGCCGGCAAAAGTAAAATATCCCTATTGGTTTGACGTAATGCTCACACAGCGAACGAATAATGTTCTTTCAGTTTACTCAATCTATACAAATGAAAAAGGAGATTCGCTGTTACATGTAATGGACATTCCAAAAACATTTCCTGCAGTAATTGAACACAAGGGAGATTATACTTTCTATTATTTTGCAGGAGATTTTTGCGATAACCCGGTTGAACAATTTGCGGCAAAAATAAAATGGATCCGTCTCTTTAAATGGTTTTTTTATAATGCGAAAGAAATTTCTGAGCGAAGAAGTTTTTTCTGGGAATATTACACGCCGCTTGTTACCAAAATTTTAAATATTCATTACAATTCCCTCCGTTAAATTACTTTTTTCTATTTCCTTACGGCACGGGATGTAAATCGAAGTACGGAATCAGGCAGCAAGGTGTTTGTCTGAAGCATTATTTTGTTCTTAAGTTTGAATTCGCTTAAATAATTTTGAAGGCGGCTTTGGACGACATCATTTTTTATTTTCACGAGAATAAAATTGTCATAGACTTCGAAAACTTCTTCATCCGCAAGAAAATATTTTTCGCTAAGATAGTCAGGAAGTTCGTTTTTATTTCTCATCAATGGAGTTGAGTGAATATTGCGAAAGTTGTTCGCCGTATCTACTCCGCTCCCAAGCCAGGTTACATACTTCGGAGTTTCAACTTTATAATTTTCACGTAAGAGAGCCATCAACGAAGGGAGAACATCAAAATGTGTTGAAACGGAGGAAAAAGATTCCCTTCTTTTTAGCAACGGAGAATAAATTAAGAACGGCACATGAAATCGGTCGAGCTTGGTTTTAATGGGTATTTCCGGCATCCGGTGATCGCCGGTGATAATAAAAATAGTATTCTTGAACTTGGTCCTTTTTCTAAACTCATCAAAAAAATATTTGAACGCGTCATCCGTGTACATCACCGTTGCATACATGTCAATATATTTTCCATATTCTTCTTTTTGCTGAAGAGAAAGAGTCATTGAGTGTAATTTTGCGCGTACTTTGTTTCTATAATATTCTTGCCCTTCAACTAAGAAGGGGTCATGCATCGAAAGCGTCAAAAAAATATCCACCCGTGGAGATTTGTTTTGTTGAGAGATAATTTCCAAACTGTGTTTGAATAATTCTTTATCGCCATATCCCCATGAAAATCCGTTAACACCGGCGGGCATTTTTTGATATCCGCCGCCGAAGTTTTTATCACTTAAAATAAAATCTATATTTTGCCTTTTGAAGAAAACATCCATGTTATCAAAATGTACATCTCCGCCATGGAAGAATGAAGTGCGATAACCCAACTGTTTTAGAAAAGAGATGAACGAAAAGTGCTGCGGCATTTTTTCTCCTAACTCTAAGAATCCTTTTTCGGCAAACGGAAGCGAACCAAAGAGAGAAGAAAAAACGGCAAAGGTTCTCCCGCTGGTACTGAGAAAATTTTTCCAGTTTAAGCTTTGCCCGGCAAGTGAATCTAAAAACGGTGTAAAACTGCCTTCAGACGCTCCTTCACCGCTGTAAGACCTGCCAAGGCTTTCCGTAATAATAAAAACAAAATTCGGAAGTTCATTTGAAGTTTGAAAGAAATTTCCGAGAACATTTTTACTGCTATCTATCCGCAAAAACGGATAGTTTTTGTCCACATAGGTAAACGTATTTTGTTGATCAAGATCGGAATCAATAAAATAATTTCCTGCAATTATTTCATCTTCTTCATTCAATACATAGGGAATTGTTTTTTCGCTGAAGAATTGAAGTTTGTTGATAACAGTATAAAACTCAAGATCGGTCTGATATTCATTAGTGGTCGGAATAAAATCAGTATAAACAAAAAATGAGATGAAAATTATTACGAAGAAAAAAGAGACCAAGGACTTTGTCAAAGGAATTTTTCCGCTATACCGGAAGACGAGAAGAACAAATAAAATCAATACAAGAACCGGCAGCAGCATAAGCAAATTAACTCCGCCGGAAGCTTGTACAGTGTGGACAATTTCTTCAACTGAATAACCAAACAAATCTGCACCGAGTGGGATTAACGATTTTGAATAATAAAAAATGAGCAGAAGATTACCGAGCAACAGTAAAGTAGAAATTGAAATAAAAATAATTTCGGCAATTTTAGATTTGTAAAAACTAATTAGAAAAAATGGAACTGCTGCATAACCGCAAATTTTAAGCAGAAAAATTATATCGTAGAATATTCCGGATGCCGCAAGTTCCAAACCATTAACCGGCAGATTTTGCAGATGAGAAATAAAAATGTACTCAAACACTCTTACCGCAAAAAAAAGAGATATTGATGAAATTGTGAGCTGGGAAAACCTCTTAGATGTTTCTTTCAAAAAAAAGAATAGGTCTTCCCTCGTTCTGTAAAACAGTCTGCTCATATAACTTTCGTTTTAATAAGAGAATCGTTTTGCGGCTTGTTCAAGAGTCGCTCCGCAAAGATACCAGGTGCCGTTAAATAATAATGAATCAAGTTTTCCATTGTCCTTTAAGAAATGTGTTTTTATTCCGCTATCATTCCCGATTTGCGCAGGGTTTGTTTTTGCGGAAAGAAAAATGAGATTTTGAATACCGTTTAAAAATAATTCCTTTCTTTGTTGCACGTCCGGCACATTACCATAAAAAATATTCGGATACATCCGCTCTATTTTTCCCGGTTTAAAAATGTTCTCAATTTTCAGTCTGTTAATTGCAAAAGTTGATTTAATTGCTTGAACCAACATCCCCGTTTCCGCCGCCCTGGTTGTCTTTACTAGTAAAGCTAATGGTTTAGGGAGAAAATTTACTGAATCAAGAATTTCATTCAACTTTATATAATCAAAATGTACCAGATCGAACGGATGATGATTAAAGCCCATAGCATATGCGGAATACAAAGCGCTATCATTTTTCGTAATTTCCAAATTTTCGAAATTTTTGTTATCAATTAAAGAAACAACATATTTAGCATAGCCGGAGAGTAAGTATCCCAAACATTCTTCTTCAGAAGGATGAGGTAATAAATAGACAGCTTTCCCAAGATAAAAAAGCGGACCTTCGGCAAAGTTATTAATTTCATTCAGTGTTCGGTAAGTGCTAACATGAGAGGCATCAACCGCCACATTTTGGCTTTCAATAATCCTCCTTACAACATTCACCCTGTCTTTACCCAGATAGCAGTGGACATAATATTTTCCTTTCCCTTCAACGAGTAATTTTTTTATGGTCTCAAGAGAAGAGATATTTTGACTTACCCAGGGCATCATAGGTGCATGAATTACTTCGATACCGGCCTCTTTTGCCGCAGCATCTTCTTCATAAATTAATTTAGGCTCAAAAGGAACAACTGCCGGATGCAACAGGGATATTATTCCCGTATAATTCTCTTTTTTCAATTGAATGATCTGCTCTTTGGAAGGATAAGGACCGAATACAAAAGAAATACGCGCCAGGGAGATGTTTTCTGTCCGCATTCCTCTTCCCGGAGTTAATTGGGGATTCATCCACAAAAATATAACTCCAACAAAAAATAGTGTTGGTACGTAGATCATCCACTTTTTACTTTTCTTCTCGGATTCCCAATATCGTCTTGAAATAAAAAAAGAAATCGCCCCTGCCAAGAGTAGGATGATCACAATAAAAACTTTAATAACAAAGCTTTCCGTCTCTTCCGACGCTCCCTCTTCCTGGAAATAATCTACAGTCCAGCGTATAGGACCCCAGAATAAAAGGGAACCAACAACAAAACCGGTAACTCCTGCCAGGTAGAGCAGAAGCAGATAATATCTGCCGGTCTTGCCACGAATAAGTTTTTTAAATGAAATCATTACATGCCATTCAAGAAATTTTGTTAAATTTAAAAGAAGTTTTTGTGAAACTAACAAATTGTTGAGTAATAAAAAATTATTTTAGGAAGACGGACACATACCCTTTATGAATAATCAGAAAACTATTATTTTCGCTGAAGATACTATGCACATAGCCCAGCTCTTAAAATTTAAACTTGAGAAAGAAGGGTTTACGTTAATTCATTTCGCCACCGGTGAAGGAGTGACTGAAGGAGTTATAAATTTTAAACCTGACTTAGTTTTGCTTGACATTATGATGCCGGTAAAAGACGGGTTAACTGTTCTAAAGGAGATTAAAAGTAATCCAAGCATTGCAAACATTCCCGTCGTTTTACTTACCGCTAATGCCCATGAAGAATATGTGGTTAAAGGGCTGCAGCTTGGCGCAATTGATTACATCTTAAAACCTTTTGCTTCTACTGAACTTGTGCTTCGTATAAAAAATATTTTGAAAATGCGATAATTTCCCGGAGCTTTATGTCAACTACTCGGCTTACAACTGGCGGGAATATTTATTTGTCATGAAGTTATTTTTGTTTATTCACTTAGATATTTTTGGGTTCCTCGCCTTAACTATTTTTTCTTTGTTAACCCTGGTTTATCTCCTTGTTGTTCAAGTTGTGCTCTTACGCCTGCTTCACGGTTACAGGGCAAAACAATAGCAAAAGTTTATTGCTGTTTGGGAGGAAAGAGTTTTTAACTACCTTGAAAATAATGAAAAACCGGAATTGTTAATCAAAAAAATCCAGCGGCGAAAATATCTCTATCTCTTACATTACCTACGTGAATTTCTCCTCATGCTCAAAGGGGACGATTTCGATAGGCTATCTGCTCTTATAAATCAAACTAAAATACAGCCTTTTCTTATTTCCCGGTTAAAGTCAGGTTCACCAAGAAAAATTAATGAAGCGGCATATTTTTTGGGCTTGGCAAAATCCGGCGCCGCTCGAAATATTTTACGCAAAAAATTGCGAAGTCAAAACGCTTCCGTCTTCTTAAGTTCTGCTTTAGCCTTGGCTCGATTGAACGATATTGAGGTTGTCTTCGAAATCTTTCGGAATGCCTATCGTTTTAAATTTGTTTCAAAAGATTCCTTGCTGGTAATCATGTCTGAATTTTCGAGTGATATCTGCGAGGTGCTTCTTCAAAATTTAAAAAAAGAAAAAAACGCATTAATACAAAGTATCACTATCACACTTTTTCGTCATTTCAAATACTATCCGGCCGGCGAAATTGTTTTAAAAATAGCTGTCTATAGCCAAAATAAAGAAGTGACAATTGAAAGCATTAAGTACTTTACTTCTATCGAATTTCTTAAAGCCGCCAACGCCCTCCGCGCACTAATCAATAGCCCAAAAGCAGAAATCCGGGCAGAAGTATTAAAAGCGCTGGCTGTTTTAGGGGATAGTTCTTTCGAACAAAGAATTTGGGATCGGATGTACGATTCAGAATATGAAGTTCAGTATAACGCAGTGACCACGCTGATGATATTAATTCCCGGCAGCGAAGAAAAAATTTCCCAATTTGCGTACGGCAATTTGAAAGACCGGGCTGCCGCTATTGTAAGAATGGTTCTTAGCGAACGAAGCATCAAGAGTTAAAATGGAAATTATTAGCTATATCGTTTGGGGATTTAACGCACTGATCCTTTTTTATTTCCTCTTGATCTGTTCAATCTATATCATCTTGAACATCGTTGCTTTTTTTAAGATGATAAGGTATAACCGGACAATAAAATATCTTGATCTCAAAAGAGTCTTTAAGCTGACAAACTATAAAGCCATTTCTGTTATAGTTCCGGCGTACAACGAAGAAAACGGAATCGTAGAAAGTTTAAAATCGCTCCTTCAGCTTGAATACCCGGACTTTCAATTAGTTGTTGTAAATGATGGGTCAACAGATAACACGCTTCAGAAATTATTTGAGAATTTTTCTATTCGTCAGGTTTCGTTCACTCCTTTTTATAAACTGAAATCCCAACAGATCCGTTCAGTTTACATGTCCTCTGAATATCCGAATTTGATTGTCATAGACAAAGTGAACGGGGGAAAAGCTGATGCCATTAACGCAGGAATTAACCTTGCCAAGAGTCCGTTAATAGCAGTAATTGATGCCGACTCCGTTTTAGAACGCGATTGCCTGTTGAAAATTGTGCGTCCCTTTATGGAAGACGAAAATGTCATAGCGGTCGGCGGCACCATCCGGATTGCGAATGGCTCCAACATTCTTCATGGAAATATTGTTGATGTTGGACTTTCAAAATCCTGGCTTGCCCGTTTTCAAGTTGTTGAATATTTGCGGGCTTTTTTATTCGGGCGAAACGGATTTGATGTACTCAACGGAATTTTAATTATTTCCGGTGCGTTTAGCTGCTTCTCACGCGACGCTCTGATTAAAATTGATGGTTACCGCGCAGGCTGTATCGGTGAGGATATGGAAATTATTGTAAGGATGCACAGAAAATTGCGAAAGGAAAATCCAAAGTTGCGTATAACTTTTATCCCTGACCCGGTTTGCTGGACGGAAGCGCCGGAAACTTTTAAGGTACTCCGCAGTCAACGGATGCGCTGGCAAAAGGGAACGGTTGATAGTATTCTTCTTCATAAAAAATTATTTATGAACCCCGCATACGGATGGATCGGAATGCTCGTGTTTCCTTACTTTGCACTGTTTGAAATGCTTGGACCGGTAATAGAAATTTTTGGCTACTTTTTTTTCATAATTTCCTTTTCTTTTGGTTTCGTTACTCTCTCCTTTGCGGTGGCTTTTCTAACCACCGCTATTTTGTACGGAGTAGTATTGTCTGTACTTTCAGTAATTTTAGAAGAACTTTCATTTCAACGATATCCTAAACTATCCCAACTTCTAACCTTAATGGCAGCGGCTTTTTTAGAAAATTTTGGATACCGGCAGTTAACTACCTGGTGGCGTTTTAGAGGAATGTTCGAATATTTTACTGGAAAGAGGCATTGGGGGCAAATGGAAAAGAAAGGCTTTGCGAAGTAAAAAATTGGGTCTATGTCGTTTATAGTGGGTAATCAAATTTAAGTTTGCCGACAATAAAGTAAATCATGTTGATAAAGTTAGTAGTATTTCTAAAACCTCTTGC
>Ga0210032_1000754_pt1 | contig 21396 bp, 17 predicted proteins | sample CryGeyCG2114_250_2_FD_185458 | JGI IMG/M metagenome (GOLD analysis project Ga0210032, IMG submission 185458) | Groundwater microbial communities from aquifer - Crystal Geyser CG13_big_fil_rev_8/21/14_2.50 (SPAdes) (version 2) | ecosystem: Environmental > Aquatic > Deep subsurface > Groundwater ... | reverse complement strand
GCCGCCGTCCACAACTATTAAGTAACGACAAAGGTATCTACGGGGATCTTAATCCATCGCCAGTTGATGGAATAGTTGATTTTAAGCAAAAGTAAATAACTAAAGGAGATGGTATGAGTATTGTAATTTCACACGGCGACAAAGGCGGTGTTGGTAAATCCCTTCTGATTTGCGCGTACATTGATTACCGCATGAATCATGAGGGTTTCAATTCTGAAAAGCTGGTCGTGCTTGACGCTGATCCGCGCAATGCAGACGTATTTCGCATGTTTGACGGTTATCTACCCCAGGTCGAGCGCGTCAACTTGGCAGCGAAAGAAGACTGGATGAAGTTTGTTGATCGCATCCAGTCCGAAAAGGACAAAGGTTACGACTACATCATTTCTATGCCCGCTGGCGTCGGCGCTATCCTGAGCAAGGAAGGCGCGAAATTCGGTGATTACGTTGAATTGCTGGGTCACGAAATCACGATGTTCTGGACGATTGATCGAATGCCTGATTCGGTCAACCTGCTCAAGCGGGCAATGTTTGATATCGGCTCCAAGGTCAAACAAATGATATTGGTAAAGAACCAGTTTTTTGGCACCGCTGATAGCTTTTCCCGCTGGGACAGTAGCTATCTCCGCAAGCTGTTCCTGCTGGGCGGTGGAATTGAGGCTAATCTGCCAGAGCTACATGAGTGGGTCATAGATGAAGTAATCGGCAATCAGCTCGATGAAGCTGATGTAAAGCGAATTCTCCTGAGGCAAGGCGCAATCAGCGCAAGCGAGGCTGCAATTTCCGGCACTCATCGCACTATTCCTTTCTCCTCACTTCTGAACCGCGTTGACTTACGTTTGACGCTGCGCGGGGAAATGGAAGAGTGGCTGCGAAAAGTGGACAGTTTCTTCGCCGAAATTGATATGCAGGTGCAAGTTAAAAACCGCAAGACAGTGCTGGGGACACAACCGAAAAATACTAAGAGGACTGAGCCATGACTGCTCTGACTGATACTGAAATCCTTGCGGCTTTACCCGTTGAATCACGAAAAAAAATTGATAGCGCTTTCGAGGCTTTGTCTCAATCTCTGCCGTCTGACAAGGAAAAAATTATTCTTTACCGGGTAGCGCACACCTTGAAGTTAAATCCAACTGACACTCACTTCTCAGTGATGGCAGCGCTTCATTATTATCTACAGCTTTACCAAGTGATCCCTGACAAGATCGCGAAGGCAGGTGATGAACAATTAAAAGGACACATCAATAATCTCAAGAAAGCCGCTGAAAATGAAATGGCAAAAGCACGTGACGCAGTAATTTGCGAACTATCAAAAAAAGTAGGGGAAATCGCACAGCAATTAGCGGGCGACGCTGCTACAGCAGAAAGGAACAGATCGTTTTACTTTGCTGGTGCAGCCATTTTTAGCTGCGCGCTAATTTTTGGTGGAACCGGTTATGCCGTTCGTATGGCTGCTGACGCCCTCAGCATCAATACTTTAAAAAATGCAGTTACCGAGGCCAATACACAAGCTGATGCAGCTGTTGCTGCGGCAGAAAAAAAAACAAGTGACGAAATTGAGCAAGTCAGAAAAGATGGCGGCTGGGTTGGCACAAAAGAGGGTCGCACGGCCAAAACATTTTTTGATAGCGGGTGGGGGATGGTTGCTGCGGAATGCAATTCGCCCGCATGGGAAATCCGCGATCTGCAAGATGGAAAATATTGCGTGCCAAAGCGGCACCAAATATTCGGCGGCGATGATAAAGAGTATGGATGGAAAATACCCTAAGCCGGACAAAGTGTCCAGTTTGCCGTGGAATCAGTGTCCAGTTAGGTCTGAAATACGCAGACAAAGCCGGAACCAAAAAATTTGCATACCAACCAAAAAGGAAACAACATCATGACTATAGATATTGAAAAAACCAGAGCAATTCTGACCAATGCACTTCTTACCAGTAAAGGTGATGAATATGTTAACAGGCGAACATTCAGTATGTTAATGCCAAAAATCCAGGCGCTTCGAAATAAATCATTATCGTTCGAACAAATCACGGCCATACTTGCAGAAAATGGATTTACAATTTCGATATTGACAGCCAGAGCCTTTTACAACGAGCTGCTTATCGAGCAAATGATTGCATTGTCCAGTCAAGTTGACGAGCAGATGTCATTTTTTAATTCGCTCGTTGAATTAACAGAGTCGCCACTTATTGTTGATGGTGGTTTACATTGCTTGCCGTTACGACATGGTGTTAAACAGCTTGAGCGGCGATACAATGTACCTGAAGAGGTCTATATGGACTGTCAACTTGAGCACCCTGCTATTCCTGGCCTATTGCTCTCAAGAGATGATCGATTATATAGCGAGCATCTGGAAATAACAGATGCAAATGGAGATGAGCGGTTTGAAACGTTCGTTGAGTTTCGATTTCGTATAATTTGGAAGAAGCCAATTCCAAAGTGGGTATCTCGTCGAACAAATGTCTCGTTAACGTAAAAAGCAGCTCCGACAAATTTGGACTGCTGTCATTACCAACGATCACTCAGCCATAGCCTTCAGCAGCGCATCTTTGGCATCGGAATAAAACTGGATATCGATCTTGGTGGCCATGTCGTCAGAAAGATCGACCAGTTGTCGCCGACAGGAAACAGGCATCAACAGCGCAGTCGCGCCCTTTTCAACGGCAATTTCCGCTATGGTAACCGCGTTGTGAACCGGCTCAATCGAGCCACCAAGGTTGATCTCACCCACGATAATCAATCCACCCCGCACACTCCGTTTTAAAAGTGACGTGCATAGTGCGACCAACGAAGCAACCCCTAACTTTGAGCCAGACTTCGATGCATCAAACGCGCGCAGCTGTACCGTAAATTCGTGCTGCCTGGGATCTTTATCGCCAACCAGTTGTACTGATCTGGCATAAAGATTTTGCTCGGCGTAGCCCACGCTTTCACGGAAGGCTGGAGGAATGGGTTTGTTAAGCACCTTCACGCCCGTACCAGGTCCTTCGTTAACCTCAATACGATACAGCCCTGAGTTTTCTTCACCGCCCCCAGGGCTGATACTCCAAACCTGCCCAGGCTCCAGTGGATCGCCGCCGATGCTGTTGTCGCTTTGCAACTCAGGCGTTGACACAAATTTTTCGATACCGTCAGCACCCATGACATAACTGAAATGGGTATTACGAAACTCAGCTGCACCCACACGTTTTTGCTGCTCTTTCACACGTCGACGAGACTCCATCGCGATGCGCACAGCCCACTCCAAATCTTCCTCTGGTACCGCATCCTCACCGCCAGGATAGAGCAATTTCAAAAGCCCACTGACCGTCTTATTAACTGCATTTGTGTCGCGACCAGAGAGTGCGCCACCAAAAAACACCCGGTTCTGCAACTGACTGACACGGCTTTGGTTGCGGAGCTGGCTCCAGCATTCCGACAAAAAGTCGCTCACCAGGCCGAAGTGGTTGGTCACTATATCCTTGCTGATCTTCGGAACATCCCAACCAGGCAAGAAAGCGTGGATGCGATCCATAAATGCCGTGTCATCCCGCATTTCCGGCGGCAAGGGGCCGAACAAATGCCCGATGCGCTGTTGATGTTCGACATCAACCTCGAAGTTACCCACCAGCACGATACTGCCATCAGCCCGGATGCTCTCCTTGCCGCGACTAAACTCGCCCGATTCCATGTAGCCCTTCATGATGTTCACGCCATCCTTCTGGTCGAAGGAAATGCCGGATACCTCATCAAAACAGACTACGTCATACTGGCAAACCAAGCCTCGGCGCCCCTTGGCGGTGTTCTCAACGAACATCTTTGCCACCGTGGCTTTACCACCGGAAATCAAGTGCGCATAGGGCGAAACTTGTTGGTACAGGTGGCTCTTACCCGTACCGCGCGGCCCGAGTTCCACGAGGTTGTAATTACGTTCGACGAACGGCACCATGCGCAGTAAAAGTGCATTTTTCTGGCGCACAGTCAAATCGGTAGCTTCAATACCGATGGAACGAAGCAGGAAGTTTTTCCACTCTTCCGTGGTAAAGCTGTGACGAGCCTTGGCAAGAATATCCAGAACATCACGTTTTGAAAGCTGTATCTCCCGCAGGGATGTCACACCAAATGGTCGTCCCCTCGCCTCCTGAGCAATGGCGACATCGAACGTGATGCTAATCTCGGCATAGAATCCACCCGTTAACATGCGCTCGTGCTGATTAACCAACTCACCGCTGATCCGTACATCGGTCAGGCGAAGACTAGGCAAGCTGGCAACATACTCGCCTTTGTTATCAACACGAGCGGTGATGAGGTCAATAATCTTCACCTCACCGGTTTCGAGCGCTCTGGCCTTGAACAACTCCTCTTCCCCCGCTTTGACAGTTCGGGATTTCAGTTGACGCTGAACAATCTCCAGCCCCTCTTCGATTTCTTCTTGCACAATGCTGGCGCAATACCGCCCGAGCATGAACTCGACGACATAGGTAGGCACCGGAAATTGCCGACTGAACGTGCGAACCAGATCTTTCCGGACCAAATATCCTTCCAGTACATCAGCGGCCTTTTTATCGATCTCATCCAATTCAATCATTTGCTATTCTCCACCGATCACGGTATTTGCCTCATACACCAGCTCACCTGCCGTACCGAGTAAGACAAGAAAGGCCTTATGGCCTTCAATTTCTTCATTCTCAACAACCACCGATGCAGTGCCATTTTCCTTAAGTGGCTTCATACTCACGACCACGCTGGAGGCTGGATTACCAGCCTGAGTCCGTATATCGAGGGAAAGACGCTCATACTGACCGTCAACGGCGACTGTACAGCGTAACCCCTTCCACGCAATATCCGTCACTTCCAGCACAGGCTTACCCGTGGCAGCACCGCCTTGGCTGACAACCAGGTCAAGTGTCAGACACTCCTGAAGGCTTAATCCTCCATGAGTATATTCTTCCGACCTCCGGTAGCAGCTTACTCCATCAGCTAAAGCAAACTGCTGATGAGGATTCCAGAACCACGGGTACAAGCGCTCACCGGAAGCGGCTCCGGGCTTGATCGAAGCGCAGCGCCCCCACTTATTGTCGGTCAGATCATTGGACATTTCGATCTTGGGCAATTTTCCCGGCATCAATAGCCAGCCGTGATCAGTTACCACCCTGACACGGCTCCAACCTGCGGCCAACAGCGCAGCGATGCGTTCCGCAACCTCTGCGAGCAACGGATTAATGTGCTTAGCCAACTTCCAGCCGCGCGCATGCCCTTCGCTGTCGATATCGCCAAACTCACACCAGGCGTTGCCCTGTCCATTACCGTTATCGGTACGGCCAAGCACTTCCCATCCACTGTTTTTCAGCAACTTATTCAGGTGATAGCCACCCTTGAGTGATTGCCCGGTAGCCGCCACACAGGGTTCAAAATCATCACAGTCGTCAGCACCGCTGATCTTATCTCGCACCGGTGACACTGCTGCCTTCCCCGTCGCAGTGACGCTAGGCAACGCAGCCCAATTCATCGTTTCAACAACTTCACAACCACGGGACTCGAGTGTTACTGCCAACCTGCGCGCTGTATCAAAACGCAATCCATCGACGAACAATACGCATTCGCCCTTTTTCGCTGAAAAAGGTTTCGCCCCCGCTATTGTGCCGCCGGGATAAGTCGAGCCATCAACCAACTTTTGCAGATACCGGGCAGAGTCTTCCAGCCAGGGCAAATAAATCGCACGTATTGCCATCGCGACGGCTTCTACATCTGCCACTTTGTCCACGCAAGCCAATGCCGCCAGCACCGCATCATCGGCACGCCACCCTTGACTCGCATAACCTGCTTGCAAATCCTGAAGCGTGCCTGCGTTTAATCCGGACTTGGTCACATCAGCCACTATGCTCAGATGCTTTATCGCCATCGCCAAGGGCGACTCACCAAGTTCTTCCCATACCAGATTACGGCGCAGTGCATGATTCTTCTCAAACTCCACCACGCGTTTTCTAGCCTCATGCGCGGGAACATGACCAAGCGTCAACAGCTCACGCTGTAACGATTGTTCCTGCTCATCATTCCATTGTGGCCAACCACCGGTCGTCTCGACGGTGACAAACAGATCGAAAATAGGTAGTTTACACTGGCGAATTCGGTTTGGAATATTGGGATAACGCCTAGGCGCTTCGCTATAGCGCTCCCACACTGCATACCAGGGGCCTTCACGGGCAGCCAGTTTATAGGCACCAGCCAGCACTCCATCATTTTGCGGATTGAACGCCAATTGCGATTTGCAGACCTCCACAAAGGCTTTCCACTCGTTCTCGCCACGCGTCGATTGAAATGAGTCACCCAGATCAAGCCACTGCAACAAGTCACGAACCGGATCGCCGCCTGTCAGCAAGGTATTGAAATAGTCCTTATCCAGCCGCTTGCCACGAAGCAGATCAAGCTCTTCATCGAGCAGGCGGTATAGTGCCAGTTGCATCGCGCTCCTGGCATCATTATCCTGAGCCACATCCAGTCCAACGCCGCCCTGATCGGACTTCAAGAACGCCATGATGGTCCAATCCTTGGCGTTAACCTGTGACCAGATTACCCCCCGATACTGCAACTCAGCCAGTGGCTTGAGTAAATCAGGACAAGTTTCAATCGCACGCAAATCCTGGCGGCTCACACCCGGCAGATAAAATATCGGTACGCGATCAACGGGCAAGGTCACGTCAGCTACTTGGTTTGCAATAACGCAGCGCAGCCAGATGGCAGGGCCCACACGCTTCTCAGGCGCATACTCACCCAACACAAATAGTTCAGGCAACTCGTCTCGCAAGCGCGGAATGATCGCTTCCCACTGGCGATCCTTGTCGGGCCACAGAATACAAGAGGGAGCGACCTGAACTTCGGAGTTGAATACTGCCGAGTCACGCAGGATTTTGACTAATTGTTCAATCACGCGCATACCGACTCCTCAGCCTGCAAAGATTCGATGCATTTAAGCCATGCATCGAATCGCTTACACTCACGCCTGATGCCATCCAAACCAATCTCTATCGCGGCAAGAGAACCATGAATCGGCTTATCGTAAGCCGAGTAAAGATTCCCAATACGCTTGCTCGGCGCTGTAACAGGACTATTGTTAATATCTTCTGGTGTATCAAACGTATCACGTATCTTCTGAAACGCGGGTATAAGCGCTGACTGGTTAATACCAGCTGCAAGTTTTTCAGGATCACTAAATAGCAATCCTTCAAATTCATACATTTGAACATATGGGATGAAACGTCGAAGTGCATCTTCCCCAAGTTTTTCTCGAAGCTGCTCAACTAAAGCATTCAACAAACAATCTGCTTTATTCGCCATGCCAGCCGTTAACGTTGCTTGCACTTTTCCCGGAAAACTCTCAGGCAATCCATAAAAATCGAAAAATGTTGTGCAATAGGCAGTTGTATCCCCCAGTAAGCGGGCTCGCAAATCAGTTAGAAGACGTTCAAACTTAAAGTTGCCGCCCTTGTGGCCTGGTTTTCCAATCAGTGCAGGAATCAAACAAATATTTTTGGACAGAAAAAACTCGGCCAGCACCTCATTGATGAACATTTCCTCGGTTTGCCCTTCACAAATAATATGTACACGAATCATTTGCGTGGTCTCCCACCGAGGATATTTTTCTCCCAAAGCTCACCGACGGAGTATTCTTCCAGCCACGTTTTAAACTCTTCCTCCTCATGCCGGATAAAAACGGTAGCCCCTTGTTCTCGTTCAACAATGATCAAGTCTTCAATTGAAAACTCATTCACCAAAGGAACGGATTGAGTAGACACGATGACCTGCATACGCGTTGATGCAGAGCGCAATAGCGAACCTAACAACGTAATCGCATAGGGGTGTAGCCCCAGCTCCGGCTCGTCAATGATGACGGTGGAGGGTGGGTCGGGTTGCAGCAACGCAACAACCAGGCAGATAAAACGAATTGATCCATCCGAAAGCTGGCTAGGCCAAAGCGAATAATCGCTGTCCTTTTGTCGCCACAGCAAGCGAATTTGTTCTTCTTCAGACTTAAGTTGTCTTGGCTTTAAAACAAAGTCATCAAAAAATGGAATAGCCAGTCTGATGGTCTTGCGTATCTGATCAAACACATCTGGCGATTCCTCTGATAGCCGATAAAGAAAAGCAGCCAGATTTGAGGCATCCGGGCGCAATGACTCATTATCATGAAGTGAACCAAACCGCTTTACGCCCGCCGTATCGCTGGTGTCGTGAAAATGGAATACTTTCCAGTTAGCAATTGAGCTATAACAGTAATCAGCATAATCATTTTTGTGCCCGGACTTAAATTTTTCCTTCAGCTTGGCCTCTTTATGACCTGACCCAAGCGGAATCCACTTCTTGCCATAGTATGGACCATCAAAAAACAACTTCTCATCGGCAATTGAAAAACCACCATCTACAGTCGGCTCAAGCTCGAATTTGTACCCGTTAAGGCCAAACTCAACAAATGATTCAACTTTTTTTGTTTCCTTGATGCCAAAACTAACGATACGATCAGCAGAACCTTGATTAGTGGTCCATAACTGCAAACGTGACTCAACCATCTCACCCAGCATACGAAAATAGGAAACAAAGTTACTTTTCCCCGCACCATTGGCACCGATCAGCACGTTCAAGCGACCAAGCTGCAAATTTTCGAGATTCCGAATCGACTTAAACCCCTTTATGGAGAGTCGATAAATTGAATTTTTTGTACTCATGAGGTTTTATCCCGCGCTAATCGTTTTTCTTCAAGACTTAAATGATGATCGTTGATGCGATCGCCCTTGTTACCGCCGTACTCGGGGCCGAGGTTGTACCAAGGTGCGGATGGAACGTCGGCACCTCTATCCTTTTCCCATTTGATGTTCGGTTTGTCGCGCAGCACACCTGCCCCGCGTTTACCCACGTCCGGCACCGAGAGGAAGGGGCGAATGTTCATGCGCACGCCGTCGTTCAGGTCGGGATGCCAGCCGATGGACTGTGCTGCTATGGACTTCCAGCGCACGAAAATATCGTAGGGTGCTTCACCTTCCAAAATCAACTCCAGACGCTTCTTGAGCGACTCGGCGGCGGCCAGTTTTTCCTGTGCGCCGTCCACTCTGTTTTCGGCATCGCGCTTCTGGCGGCTGATCCAGTCACCCAGATAGGTGTAAATCAACGACTCCAGCGTCTTGTAGTCCAGCTTGTGGTAATTCACCAGTGCAGAGAAACCGTCGGAAAGACCATCCCACACCTGCCAGATGAACGGGCGGTTGCCGAAGCGTTTGCAATGCTGGGCGAAGAATTTCTCGCGCAGCCAGGTGTCTAGCGATTTACCCGCGTGGTCGGCGTTGTTGAGTAATTGCGCCAGTGTGTCGTTACTCCAAGCATCACCATAGGCGGCGGCAAGCAAGTTCAGCAGCCGGTCGCTGGCGGCAGACTCCTGCCCCACCGGCGGAATGCAGACGATACCGTCTTCGTCTGCATGGGTGGACAAGGTTTGACTGCGGACAATCCACTCGCGAGCCTCGTCGGACAACTCCATTTCCTCATCTGTCTCAGCGGGCCAGGTGTAACCAAGCAGCCGTGCGACCGCAACTTGCAGCGGGTCGGTTGAAGGTTGCGGATGTCCATGAAAAATCCATTGGGTCGGGTCGTCGGAATAGGGCTTGGGCAGGCCGTTAGGGTATTTTTCTGCGGCGACCTTAGTCCAGTGATCGAGATCGAAGGGAACTTTAACAAGCGTGGAAGTACCTGGCTGTAAAGCTGGATTTAACTTCCTAACTTGAATGTTGTAGTCCTCACTCGAACAATACGCCCAAATAGGAGCAAGATACTTTTCATCCTTTGGCACTATTGCAGCCGTGATTTTGTCATGCTGCACACCTAAATATAAAGCGCAATTAAGGTTGCTCATCAAGTTAACGAGAATTCCATTTTTGCCCCATGCGCTATGCCCTTGCACACGAGCTTGAGAAGACACAGCAAGGGCACCATTCCCATTTTCCCAGCGCAACAATGAACGACAACCAGTAAAACAATCCTTACTGTCAGGCGAACGCTGAAAAAAATCCCACACGCCATCGCTATACTGCGGAACTTCCCAGAACAACGAGATGAACCGCTCCAGATCACCAGATGAGAGTCCTTCTACACTATCCGCATAATCAGAGAGCTTTGACAATGAAGAGACTTCATCAAATGACAATCGTGAATCTGGATTGGACAACTGCGCCTTTTGACTTACTGACTGCACGTCTTGAAATCTAAGTGCAGCGGCCTTTTCAGTTGGACTACCACATGCGCTCACATTCACACCTCGTAGCAGGCCGTTCCCCAGAGATTGGATATTGGTTTGCGTAAGCAAAATAACTATAACCACTTCGCCGCTTATCGTCTCGAACGCACCGGGTCCAAGACGCGCCAGAAGGTTCCAGTTAACGTTTTTCAACAAATTCTCGCGCTGTTTTTTGTAACTCCCAAGAAATAACCAGTTCTGCGGCATAACAATTTGTACCACACCCGCGCCGCCGTCTTTCGACAATTCCAGACATCGCTCAAGAAACACATTAGCAAGATCATTCTTGGCCGTAGGATAATGGCTTTCGCAATAGTCCTTCAGCCGTTCATCCTGCTTGCCGCGAGAGAGATAAGGCACGTTGGTAATAACCAGGTGATAACGTGCATCCAGTAACCGTGCCGCTTCCAGTAGCCCTTGAGCGCTCAGCGCCAATTCCCAGCGATCATCTCCATCATCGAACAGGTTCGGTTGATATTCCGTAGCCAGCGCCTTACTCAACAATTCGGTTAGCAAGCTATAATCTGCCGCGAACAAATCGCCCGTATCGGCTTTGGATGGGTCGAGCAAACTGCCCAGTAACGGCGCTTGCGCAAAGGTTTCGTGTAACCGGCTCAGTCCTAGACGCAGATGCGCGACATTTGGCGCATCATCCGGCACTAGCGCTTCCCAATCTTCCGCCTTGGCAGCCACCTTCAGCCCACAGCAGGCGATGTTCGGAACGGGAATCTCACGTACACCCAATGCTTTACCTGCCGCGTCAGGGTAACGCCATGCTTCCAACGCGACAGCGAACACCGCGATTTCCACACAGCGCGGATCCAGTTCCAGACCATGCAGATTGTCGGCCAGCACGCGATCAATGGCTTGTTTTGAACTCAAACTTTCGGCGGCCATGCGCATCGGCACCAGCATCAAAAAGGCGGCGACCAGAAAATGGCCGGAACCACAACACGGATCGAGCAGCTTGAATTCAGCCAGTGTGTCGGGCCAGCCTTCAAACTTGCCCGCTGCTGGTATTTCGCCACCCTCTCCCCCGCCCTCTCCCTCCCCTGAGGGAGAGGAGGAAGAAACGGTGCGCAGGTAGTCGAGGTTCACCGGGCATGGAGTGTCCGGGTGCCGTGTGGCCCACCAAGCCCCCAATGAGTTGTGCAGCAAAAACGCCACCATGTACGGCTCGGTGAAGAGCTGGGTAACGGCGGGCAGCTCGTCGGCGCCGATCTTAACTTCCGATTTGTTGATGCGCTCTTTGTTGTCTGCCTGCCAGAATTGATACACCCAGCCCAGGCTATCGCTGGCTTTAAACACGTCATCGGGCAAGTCCTTGAGCAGGCGTTCCAGTTCGCTTTGATGTTCCGGGGCAAAGGTAAGTGAAAACACCGGTGAGCCGGGCTTGAACACTTGCGGCAACATGCGCGCGGCAAGCTTGCCCGCCAGTTCCCAGCCGCTCTTCGCACCTTCATCTGCGGCCAGTTCGTCGCACTCTTCGAGGGTAACGGCCACGCCGTCGTACATCAGCAAGTCATTGTCAGCCAAAAAGCGTGCGAACAGCATGCGATGCCAGTGCTCATAGGCCACTTCCTGCACCAGATGCTGAACGGCTTGCTTGCCATAGGTCGGGTTCGAGCTTTTCGAATCGCGTTCGTCGCCTAACTGTTTACCGTGAGTGCGCAGCCGATTGCGCAACACCTTTTCGGCATCGGTCAGAAACGCTTCCGGCTTATCGTGGCCGACGCCCAGTTGCTCAAGCGCCGCATGCGCCGCCAGCTCGGCGATGGTGCGCGCGGCCTTGACGGTCTTTTCAAGCTGACTGCGAAGAGCTTTATCGAGTGGCTGCATATCTTTTTCCGGCTTTCAATGTATTTTTAATGATGATTTCACATTAAAAGTCACATTCAACAAATTTAAAAAACGGCAAGGTATCGCTGCACCCTAGCCATCCAGGCGAGTTACGCAGGTCTTTGCCGAGCGGTCGCATTGTGTATCCCTTACATCGTGGCTAATGCTCATTTAATGCTGCGACGAGCATTAAATGAGCATTAAACCGATTTGAATGCTGACTTAAGCATTCGGACAGCGAATTCAATCTTCAAATCCTTGCGGGTTGATCGCGTCCGGCCAAATCAGCATCCAGAGACCAGATATAGACACGACGGCTGATATTCTGGTCGCAAAGTCGTTGCCAATCGTGGATGATGGACAAATCTCCCAGACCACTGCCACGACATGCATGATTAGGAAATTCAGCGAGCCAGTTTTTCAGCTCATCCTGTTTAAGAAAGCTGATCGGTTTAAACGGAGACTGGCCATCAAGTGCCTGAGATACTTGTTCAACAAATCGTTCGGCACATGCTCGGCGCTGACGGCCATCGCCATTTTGGCCGATGTGGTTGCCAGTTTCGAGAATGGTAGCCATAGGCAAAAATAGAGATTCACGAGCCTGAATTTTTTCCCCCAAGTCTCCCATAATTTTCTCTCGATGATCGGCCATACCAGGCAGGTCAAGAATTTCAACAAATATGGAGGTATCCAACAGACAAACAGAGGTCATGCCTGCATCTCCGATTTACCTTTTCTAAGATTCTCAAGCCAGCTCAGCGCTGCGGATTGACGCTGTTCAGAGGTACTATCGTCTTTTAAAAAACGCTCTAATATCCGACGCGTCATAAGTTGTCCCAACGGACCTTGAGCCACCAGTTCAGGGTAACGTTCAAGATCGCCCAAGCGGACCAATCTACTATCCCCTTGCTTAGGATCGCGATAACAGCAAAGCACATCAGCCAGGGCAGTATCGGGAAGTGCATCCAACAATGCAGGGTTATGCGAAGTCAGCAGTACGCGCAATTCACGTTTACTGGCAATCGCCTCAATTTGTTTGACTAAAGTATCAGCACGACTGGGGTGTACGCCGTTATCGATCTCCTCAACCACCACCAAAGCTCCCTTGGAGGCTGTCAACAAAGTGGCACCGATGGCCAGCACTCTTAGTGTCCCATCCGATAACAACGGTGCATCTATCGTGCGCTTCTGATCGCCAAAGGTTTCCTCAAGCCTTAACATCACATCGCGACGTTCGGTTTCAATGAATTGAATATCTGTGATGTCTTGCTCTGGAAGAGAACGAATAAATTCCAGTAATTCCTGTTTAGCTCCCTCACCCCTCTGACAGATACCATAGAGCACAGCTGAAAGATTACTGCCGTTTTCATTGATATCATCATCTTTAGCATAAACGTAGTCGCGCATTAATGCCGGGCGTGGATCAAGAAAAACGATATTGCGCAGTGTTTCACGAAGGGACTTGGTCACCGCAGGAATAATTTTCTGCGATTTATCATGAGCTTTATCGAAACGACCGGGTGTCTCAAGTTGATAAAACACTGCCTGACGGTTGGAGCAAGGAATATGTGGCTTATTTTTTCCTCTGCTGAAGTTGTTGTAAGCCACACTAATTTCATCCGTGTGTGGATTCGGTTCACCGTCTATTTGATAGAGCGGTACACTTTCCTTTAGGTCGGTAATTTTTTCACCCGCAATCACCAGTTGCTCATTCATTTGACCAATTTTGATAGAAAAATCATACGCTCCCTCTGGAGGGTCGCCCAGATGACAACCCAATTCCAACTCCACGGCGGTATCACGGAATAAATCCTTGGCAAGACCACGTACGACAGCGTCTCCTCCCTGAATTGCTCGTTCAATATCTTCCAATCGACTTCCTTTGGCCAGCCAATTGAGTAACCGTATGGCCTCAAGCGCATTACTTTTGCCTGATGCATTGGGACCAATCAGAAATGTCATTGGCGCCAACGGAAGCACAGCTGTCCGGTAACTTTTAAAGTTATTAAAACTGATCGATGTGAGCATATTGTCCCCTAACGGGCATGGCACAAGCCACCCCAAATGATGAATCTACTATGCCATGCCCGTTTCCCCCTATCCAACTTTCCCCCGCAAGCGGGAGAAAGGGCAAACGAACGCTACGCGTGATTCACGTTAACGAATTACGACCGGCCCTTTGGCCAGCGCATCTTTCATAGTTTTTCCTACTTCCAACAACCAAGCATCAATATCGGTATCCGTTTTCAGTGTGCGTTTCGGTACCGATACAAATTGAGCTTGCGGTTCCATCAGCTCAGCGGAAGCCACCAGCACCGCATCAAAACGGGAGTCTATGGCCGCCACGCGGTCAACAAAGGAAGAAAGTGACAGTCGTTCCACGGTAAGCAGCACTTCTTCTGTGTTGGCGACCTGCACTTTCGGTACATCGGATAATGTCAGCTTCTGTGTGGCAAGCAGGCTGTTGCGTTGCTCGGGTTCAAGTTGCTGCCAGTTGGTGTCTGCATCCAGGCGCGCCATACCTTTTTGATGGCGGGACTGGTAGTCAGCCTGCAAGTGATTCAACTCTTCACGCAACAATTGCGTGAAGCTGTTGATTAGCGGCGTAATCGGATCCGGCTCTTCCAACAATTGACGTTGCTGTTCGATGTGCTTAACCTGCGCCACCAGCACATCTGCATCGGCAAGGCCATTCGCATGCTTCACCAAACGAGTGAGCGTACTCCACGATGGCAAACGCTTTTCAATACGTGCGGCACGATCAGTCCAGGCATCGATGACATCGCTAAGCTCGTCGCGCCGGTTATACAACGCTAAAAGTTGTTCATTGCCTGAAGTCAGGCGAATTTCGTCCAGCGAAGTCGTGTCGCAATTTGCAGGCCTTGGCGCCTCTCCCCCGGCTCGATCAGCAAGCCCTTTTGCGCTGACCAGGAACTGAGGTACAAATGCCAGCTCTTCTCCCTGATTAACTTTATTCGAAAGAATTTTTTGTAGAAGTTTGCGAATCTGGATGCGCTGCGCCACTGTCACGGTGGTCGATTCGACCTTGAACATCGTTTTACCAATGGTCTTGCGTTCCAAGTCCTTTGGATCAATGGTTTGCCCCCGCTCATCCTGAGCACGAATCAAACCCGCCACCATCAGCACTTGCAAACCGCCATCCACGGCGTCACCTGACCAGCCGTAATTAGCTCCCTCAAAAATCTTGCGGATATCAATGCCCTTTTTGCCGCCTGCAATGAAGGACAGAATGGCCTTGCAAACGGGGTTCCTGGCAGGTTCACCTTCATCCGCCACACTCTTGAGCGCGTCCGGCGCACCTTTTTGCGCCTTCTCATAGACTTTAGACCAACCGGCATGATCGGCAATATGAAATTGCGGGTAAAGCCGTTGAAGCGCGTTGGTCGCCGCTTCCAGTGTCATTTCTTGTAGATCACCGCCCAGGATTTCGTTGCCGCCACCCTGAAACACACGCGCACCAGAGAAGGTTTCCTGCAAAAGTTCGCGGATCTTGCCTTCGGCGGCTTGCCTGGTCGTTTCCATCGCAGAACGTGCTTCGGTGCCTTCAGCAGTGTTGGGTATTCCACGCTTGTCCAGCGTGGCGCTTGCCGCTTTGAAGTCGATCAAATAATGACGCAACTCATCAGCAGAACGCTTAGGGATGAATATAAAAACCGTGGGTGACTGATTGCCAGCCTGGCGTGCGTCTGCCCGCACAGAATTTTCGTCGACACTCCAGCCGTCCCGTACCCATACCGATACTTTCTCATTAGCATCGGCTGGGAGTTGAGCGTCAAACACCGGATAGATGTCGCGCGTAACCTTGGATGTGCCTTGAGTGAGTGACAGCTTACGCACCATTTCGCCGAACCGTCGGCGGATTCGATCGTCACGCTCTGCATCGACACGGTGAGCCTCGTTGGCCAAGCTGCTCCGTTGATTCAAAAATTCATCGTTCCAGGCAGAACTCTCTTCGGTCTGGATACGATACTCGTCCCCTACCCTCATCAGCAGCTCACACTTGTCGAGCAAGCCAGGCAGTTTGCTGCGCAGCGCGCTGGAGCCTTGCGTCAAATCTTCTACCAATAGGTCGGCCAGTGTATCAACCGTAGCATGAATGCCGATTTCGTTGTTGCTGCTGGCGAGTTTATTGATCAGAAAAACCAGACCGCAGGCACGCCCCATCAAACGCTGATCGTCCGTACCCTTGATCCAGCTCATGGTTTTTTCATGCACCTTGCGGGGCAGGATACGCGACTGAAGCAGCTTGTCTGCGGCATCAAAGTAAAGATAATCCGCAGGCACCACACTACCGACCGGTGCATTCATATTAGTCTGAATGACCTTGTGTATCATGGAGAGCTGGTTGCGCAACTGGCTGTCTGTGCCAGTTTGATCCAGTACGCGCAAGGTATTCTCCCAAAAACGACGACGCACCGGGAGTATGGGATAGTCCTGCGGAAAGAATTGAATATCGTCCGAACGATGTCCTATGGTTGTGCCAGCCAAATGGCGTGCAATCTCGCCCAGATTGGTTTGCATCACTTTTTCTACTGGAACTTTGGCTTCAGGCTTCTTGGCCAGAATCACCTGGCGAATAACGGCATCAACATCCGCATCGGATAACTCAATGCGAACGGTAAAACGTCCCTGAAGACGTGCAAGTAAGGCCACACCGGTAACCGCCGTTTGCCCTGTACCAACAAATAGCATCTTGCCACCGATATTCTTGCAAATCGCCTCAACAGCTTCCTGTACCTCAATAGAGCGTTCGGCACTTGGACCGATAAATTGCTGAACCTCGTCCAAAACCACAACAGTGAGTGGAAATTTCCCGTCCCGAGTGAGCGCTTGACGAATAGCCTTGAGCATCTCATCACTGGAGACATCTTGTGCATAGGGATACAGGTTGTTCAGCGTATCTATGCATGAAGCTGTCGATGGAAATAGATTGGGCTTAGTCTTGACCAGCGCCTCATGCAGCCCCTCAGCCACGTAGAAGTTGTCGAGCTCTTCATTCCAATCGAAGCCATTTTGCTGAACATGGTCTCGTACCGTATCGTAAATTCCTTCATGCTTTAGCCACATAACGAAGCGAGCAACCGGGTACTGCTCCGGCAAACCGACCGATTTAAAAAGAATGCCTAGCAAAGCCAAACGCACTGATTTATCACTAGCACCAGAACCCAACGTACCGGAAGCGGCATGCACCCCGCCGTGTCGCTTAGCCTGAGTGCTCAATTCACGCAAATGGTCGCGAATTGATTGTGGCAGCGTAGCAATGCCACGTGCCGTTGCGCCATCTTCAAACTCGGTGTCAATCCACAGCGCACGAAGCATCTTCACTAGATGCGACTTACCTGATCCAAAGAAGCCGCTCACCCAGACTGCCGGTTGCTGAGCCTGATCGACATTTTTGAGGTAGGTCTCAAGAATATGCGACATGCCGATTTCATACTGCCCGTCACAAACAAAGGTTTCCAGTTCGTATCGAAGCACAGAAAGTGCCTGATCGGTCTGTTCATCATTGACGCTGGCCACACCCTCATTGACCAACTTACGGGTGGATGGGTCTTTTTGGTAGATATCGCGATTGAGCATGTATTGACCCCTAATCAGAATTCTTTGTCTGCGGTGATGGGAACAGCCAGATAATTCCAGCCGTCATACCCGTCCAACAGGCGGTAGTTATTGTCTTCAAAGCTGCCGGGGAAGAACACCAGCAGCCGCCCCTTTGCCATGGGAGCGAGTTTATCTACGACTTCTTTAACCTTCAAAAAACCAAACAGCGAGCCTACGCCCTTGAGCGCTACGACAAAGTTCTCGTCTGTGCCTCGATCTTGCATGAACGTGGTGAACTCTGTCTCTATATAGGTGAGATACTTCGGCAGTAACGTCGGCAGCAGACCGGGCTTTTGAAAGTAGCTTTTTGCATAGCGCTGGGAAGCTATCCAGTTAGGGAACGTGTCCGTCAGATCAAACAAGGCCCATTCATGTCCTACAGCCCGTGTGGCAATTTCAAACTCATCAATTTTTGCGCGCAGGCGCAGCTCTTCAGTCTCGTTATAGACGCAGAAAATAACACGCTGAGCCGCAGCCGCATCGTTACGCCACGGCACAGCAACGTATTTGCTGTAGGACTGAATCAATCGTTTAATTCTGCTCACGTAGCCACTCCATTTCCTGTGCCGTAATCAGGTTCGGAAATACCACTTCGATCACTTGCCCTACGCGCTTCAATGTGATCCAACCACGACGAGAGGCATCCTCGGCCAGTTCAATGGCACGGTTAAAACTGCAATCGAGCAGCCGCATATATTCACTGCTGAAAAGATTCTCCCCGCGCTGCCCAGCCAGGTAACCCAACAACAGTGCGAATGCTACCGCACCGGGTGTTGCCAAGGCTTGCGTACGAACCTTGCGCGCACGGCCAGTCAGATGACCCGCCTGCGTCCATGTTGCGTTGATATTTTGCGCGGTGGATTTGAGAGTGGCAGGGCTGAAACGGCCATGCTCCTGATTATCGATAAAATCTTCAAGCACTTCGCGCGCGACCGTAGCACCTTCCTGATACGCGAGAACGATAGAAGCAGATGATCGAAATATTGGATCACGCGAATATGCGAACAAGGCTGCTAACAGTGGCTGCCCACTGGTATCGCGCTGCCAAAAAAAACGCAGTGCCCGAAACAAAACGAAACTAGGGTCGAGTGTGTAAAGTTCGACGAGATGACGATACGTCAGGACGCGCGTTTTGCCTGAGCGTTTGCCAAGGCAGTTGACGGTTTGTATCGCTTCAAGGTATTCAGCTTTCGGTGCGTCGGCCTTGTCGACGTAACTCAGCAAAGCCCGCAACTCCGCGAGCATCATGGTTCGCGAAGAGTGGACGCCGCCCCGCCCGAAGCGGTAGCCGAAACGGGTCAGTTTGATGGCATTCGTTTCAGTCATGCTCAACACTGCTCTCGCCCGCCCCACCTTTGCGCACCCACTCGTCAACCTCGTCTTTTTTAAACTTCCAAAGACGACCGACTTTGTGGGCAGGCATGCCTTTTTCACTGATCCATTTGTAGACCGTATCTCGCTTTACACCGAGATACGCTCCGATTTCATCTACGGATAGCCATCTGTCTTCCATCGTCATCACTCCGGGAATTGCCACCTGTTTAAACGAGGGGCTAAGCAAAACTTATAAGGCTTGGTGACAGATCGCCACTCTCGAACATTTGATCGCACCTATTTGGCATGAGAGTACGTGTCGGAGGACGACATGTCAACGGATAGTTTGCCATTATAACCGAGTTTATACTAATCAAGCCAACTTCTATCCCAATTTATGAAACAAAAATCCTGTCAAACAATAAGCATCTACGCCTACGCCTGAACTTGCGGTTCTACCAACATAGTCGCAGGCTCTCGGTTGCACGAAGCTTCCTCTAACTCAACCACCACCTAATCAGGTTTTTTGCACTACTGATCAAGGTTTGAGATAAACTTAGAAAATTCAGCCAGCACCATTTTTGAATCCAGTCCATTACGGCGAAAAAATCCATGCAGCACTGAGTTTGTAGCAAGCAAGTGCTCAGAAAACTTCCTGGTAATAGCCTCACGTCTGAAATGATCAAGCAAGTTAAAAGTTGCGATCCTCTTTTCTTGTTCTGCAAAATTCACCGCTGTCAGTAACTCTCTCTCAGTTTGTTGATCGCGCGCTGCCTGCTGCGCGCGTGTCCGCTCAACCGCCGCAGCACGGTCTGCTTGCCACGCCAGAAGGGAACGCACATCATCTGCACTGGCGCCACTGGTACAAGACTGGATTCGGGTTCTAACTTTATGCCTGAAACCCACCTCATTTTTAATAGCTCCACCTGCCTTGCGAAAGGCCCACACAGCCGCCTCTACCAATTCATCAATATCCTCCACCGCTTGGTTGGTGGTGGTTTGAGTAGCAAAACCTTTCCCTTGGTAAACCTTAGTGTCGGGTTTTCCGAGTTTCGGAGTTACCGACGAACGGGAAACCCGATTTTCGGCTAGAACTTCTTTTGGCGGGACTTCTGTCACGGTTTCTGAATACTTGTGGCTTGCCAGCTGAGATTCAATTGCCCACTTTTCAGGTCCAACCAAGACCCAGCGCCGACCAGCCAACCGCCCACTTACTTCCTGTATCGGTTCATCGCGCATCGCACCAACTCTCTCAAGCTCTTTCAGCAAAGTTCGGATAGCATCCCTACCTTGGGGCGACATTGACACCAAATGAGTCGAATTTGTCCGCCACCCTCCCGGCAAATCCCACAAAAACGCGAAAAGTCCTCTTGCTCCAAAGCTGAGCCGCCGATCCCGCATAAGCGCGCGAGCTAGCGGTTTTGAGTAGTTAATTTCGCCCTCGCGACGGATCTCAAATCCCGAGCTCATGATTTTTTCGATCCATTTTTTGAAGTTTCACGCCGCTGCTGTCCGTGAGCACCGCTAGCTATTTTCTGGCTCATGGCTGCCGAATTCGCCAATTCCAATTCCACTGCGATTGATTTTATCCGTGGTGGTTGATTTGTTTTTTGAATTTCTCCATTTTTGTTCACAAATTGGCGAATTATAGCGGCTCTGACGCCTGCCGGAAGCCAATCCAAAACCACCTTGGTGTCCCAAGTTTTCTTTGCCCCACCATATTTCTCTGGGTGTGGCAAGGAATCTGGGCGACGCGAAATATCGCGCAAAATCGTCACCTCTGATCTGTCTATGCAGGGAGCCAACAGACTGGCCAAGCCTCGCGCGTTCAAAGTAATTGGCAAAGTTGTAAGCCGCCCTTCCAACTCCAAACATAGTTGCACGTGTCTCTGACAAAGCTTCATGATCAAAGCCCCCCAGACAGCCAGGCGGCATATTTATCCACATCGATCAGGACTTTGCGCCCGCGCCGGATAATAGCGCCGCTCGCAGCCAGCCCGTTGCCAGGAATTTTTCTTCCCCGGGAATCGAAACGGTCGGCGGCCTTAAATATGTGACCTTGGACTGCCGCTGTGGTCAATCCAGCCTTGGGAAAGCAGCTGGGTAAATTTTTGACTGTTGAAAGATTGGGAATGGTGTTTGCTTCAGTTTGTGAGTTTTGCATGATTTGCTCTCCAGTTTTCCCGTTAGTTCAGCGGTATGGAGCGCAATTTATGCTTGTTTTATCAGGTTTTTTTCTTAACGAGTGTTTAGCTAATCAGCGAGGGTTCCGAGAGTGTTAACAGCGTATTTCGTTCTTTTTCCTCCATCGATAAATTCGATCTTCTAATTGTTTTAGCGTGAGATTATAGGGTGGCTTATCGTTG
>Ga0210032_1000751_pt1 | contig 21427 bp, 26 predicted proteins | sample CryGeyCG2114_250_2_FD_185458 | JGI IMG/M metagenome (GOLD analysis project Ga0210032, IMG submission 185458) | Groundwater microbial communities from aquifer - Crystal Geyser CG13_big_fil_rev_8/21/14_2.50 (SPAdes) (version 2) | ecosystem: Environmental > Aquatic > Deep subsurface > Groundwater ... | reverse complement strand
TCATGTTGATCATCATCCTTGCAATGATCAACCCACTTCACGATTCGCCTCAAATTCTTCGCTTCAGGCTCATACCTCATTGGAAATACGAACTCTCGTTCAGGCTCATACCACATTGGACAAGGCTGAACTCTTTGATTGAAATGCGTGCATGTTATGCTTGAACAGGTACCTGTTCAATGTGTTCATTCGAGTCTGACCCTATTGATGACCCTATTGATGCGTGACCCTATTGATGACCACTGGATTAAACGGCGGGCAAACTGTCCACCCTGCCTTGGCTACAACGGCTACTTGAGCCCAAGGAAATGGCTATGATCCCCTTTAAGTTGCTCGATACTGTAACCGAGTGCGGTGCTACCCTGCGGCTTTACCGGCGCGGTGATGAGTTTTCGATTCGCGTGGATAAGGCGGGCGAACTGATGAACAGCCGCGCCCACCATTCCGAAGCGATGCTGGCGGAGCTGGCTTGTGAGCATATCCGTGGGCGAACTGATCCCCGCTTACTGGTGGGCGGGCTGGGCATGGGGTTTACGCTGACCGCTGTGCTGGCGTGTGCAGCACCCCAAGCGCGGGTGACCGTGTCGGAATTGATACCTGCGGTGGTGCGCTGGAATCGGGATTATCTGGGCAAGCTTGCCAATTTTCCGCTCAGCGATGAGCGTGTCGCGGTGCTGGAGCAGGATGTCGGTCTGGTGATGCGAGAACACAAAAACGGTTTCGATGCCATCATGCTGGACGTTGACAACGGACCTGCCGCCTTCACATCGGATGACAATGACGCGCTGTACAGTTCGCGCGGCCTGAAGACCGCCTTTGATGCGCTCAGGCCGGGCGGCGTGCTGACCGTCTGGTCAGCCAGTGCTGATCCGGCGTTTACCCAGCGCATGAGCAAAGCGGGTTTTGCGGTGACACAACAGCGTGTTGGCTCGCACCAGGCGCGGCGCGGCAACCGGCACATCATCTGGGTGGGGGTGCGGTCTGACTAACGGAGAGGGTATTCGGAAATATTTATCGTAACTATTTGATTTATTGGTATATAAATCAAATATAACGTAAATTAAATCCCGGTAAACAGCAAATCCAGCGCGGCGATGATCTCGTCGCGCTGCGCTTTTAGAGAGGCGACTTTTTCACCGAGGCTGCGAATAGAAACGCCAGCCAGTTCGGCGCTGGACACCACCACCACGGTATTATTGATCGTGAACTTTGGATTGAGCTTGCTGGCCGATAATCCCATTATTTCAGCTCGTAGCAGCGGCACGACAACGCGTGTTGTCAAGCTATCCAGCAAGTCAGCCTGAACATCCAGCAGATAAGGAATGGCTTGTCTGGTTGAGCTATTCGGATTGAGATACACATCGAACTGTGCCATTAAAAACTTCGCAACCCGTCGCTGAACGGGCCATTTAATTCGATTCGGCGGTTGTAATCATCCAACGCAGCCCGGTTTTCTGCCAGCCACTGGCTTTGCTTCGCTTGACGGACAAGTTCGATCAATTGTAATTCCAATGTCTGCGAAAGATTGATATTGAGCTGTTTGGCTTGCTGCAATAGCTCAGCGTTGATGCTGAGATTAGCCGATTTTTTGGCAGCAGCACTGTTAAAAGCGACGGTATTCATGACTGTATTCTCATGGGGGATGCGCATAATCTACGCGCATCTATCGCGCACGTCAAACCTCGGTACAAGGCAAAGGGTCAGATAATGCTATGCAGGATTGAATGACACGAATTTACAGCCGAATATCTGCTGTTTTCAGGATAATGCACAAACACTGGCTGGGTAGGTGACCAGCAAAGTAAAAGTGCGACCTTTCGGTCGCACTGAAATAGAACCCCCGCCTGTGCCGTTGACCCAGCATCTCGAACCGTAGGGTTCAAGAGGGTCACTTCTCTGCCGCATCAGGATCATCCGCGAGGGACGTTCACAACAGCGGCGTGTGAGTTGCAACCTGTTAAGATACTTGGTTCAAAGAATATATGAGTCTGTCGAACACCGCAGGGGAAAACTTGGATCAAACGTATAAAACGCTAAATTCGGGAACACGGGCTACGTTAAAACAACTTGTCTTGCTCGGCCAGCGTTTGATCTATGGCTGTCTGCATGGCAGTCATTCTACGCGTAAAGCTACCCAGGTCAACGCCGCGCCCAAGTTTCATGCAAAGCAGCTCATGGCTGATATTGAGCGCCGCCATGATGGCAATCCGTTCGACATTGACAATTTTTCCGGTGTCACGGATTTCGACCATTTTTCTGTTCAGATAGGCGACCGCATCGCGCAACTCTTCGCGCTCCCCTTCCGGGCAAGCGACGCGCAATTCACGATCCAGTATCGTGACATCCAGGGTGTTGGTCTTGCCGCTCATGATTGCCCTTCAGGTAAGGAGGTCAGCAACTTTTCAAGACGGGTTTTTGCGCTGTCTATCTTGTCGTTGCATAGCCGGTTGTCGCTGTGGACGTGCGCCAGTTCCTGGCGTAGCTGGTGGTTTTCTGTGTGCAACTCGCCGTAAGCCTTGATCAGTTGCGCGAGTTTGTTTTCCAGAGAGATGAGTTCGTTTTCCATGTGCTTAGGATAATTTGAAAAGTGCTGAAAAGTCAAACGCTAAGATGGGATTATGCAAGCGTTTTGTCAGTGGTGATTTGGTGCGGCGACTTGCATGTGTTAAAGTGCGCGCCGCTTTGAGGTGCTGCGTGGTTTTCATCACGCAGTTAAACGGGAAGCAGGTGTAATACCTGCGCTGCCCCCGCAACGGTAAGTGAGTGCGGATTTGTCATCAGGCCACTGTGCATCAGCATGGGAAGGCGGCAAATCAAAACTTGCGAGCCCGGATACCGGCCCTGAAGCATCGCTCGGGAAATGCTGCGGGAGGCGCATGGACGGTGGAATCTTTCTGCCATCTTGTCGTTTGTCCTGGCATTTTCTGATTTTATAACGCGCCAGCGGGGTCGCTCGGCGCTTTAATCAGGAAAACAAAATGCAACAAAAGCTAATTTTTATCGCGCTGTCCGGTGCGATTTCTCTCCCCGCTTATACACAAACTCTCGACGAAGTGGTCGTGACGGCCACGCGCACCGCGCAATCTGCCGATGCCACGCTGGCATCCGTTTCTGTCATCACCCGTCAGGATATGGATCGTCTGCAAGCGCAGTCCGTGCAGGACGTGTTGCGCGGCGTTCCAGGCTTGACGCTCAGCAACAACGGCGGTGCGGGCAAGGCCACTTCGGTGTTTCTGCGCGGCACTAACGCCGACCATGTATTGGTGCTGGTGGACGGCATCAAGATCGGTTCGGCAACGTTAGGCACAGCTTCGTTTCAGGATATTCCGGTGGCGCAAATCGAGCGTATCGAAATCGTGAGGGGGCCTCGTGCCAGTTTGTACGGCTCGGAAGCCATCGGCGGCGTGATCCAGATTTTTACCCGCAAGGGCGGCGGCGCGTTAACGCCGAGCGCCAGTTTTACGGCGGGCAGTTACGGCACCTATAACACGGCTGTCGGGTTAACTGGCGGCGGTGAACAGGGCTGGTTTAACGCGAAAGTCAATCAGCAAAATACCACTGGCTTCAATGCCTGTCGCGGCACTCTGGTAGCTGGGTGTTATGTGAATGAACCAGACAAGGATGGGTATCATGCGACTTCGCTGGGTTTGCACGGCGGCTATCGTTTCGACAATGGCATATCGGCGGACTTGAACGTGCTACAGGCTGACAGCACCGTGCAAACCGATGGCAGTATTTTCGCCGGAAATCAGGCCAAATCCCTCCAGCAGGTATTGGGCGGTGCGCTTAAATTTGCACCCGTCGAGCATTGGAATGTCACCTTGCACGGCGGACGCAGCCAGGATTATTCCGATATTTTCTTTAACGGCTTATACATAGACCGTTACAACACCCAGCGCGACAGTCTGAGCTGGCAGAACGATATTGCCGTGAATGCGGATCATTTGCTCACCGCAGGTCTGGATTATCAGCAAGACCATGTGCAAAGCAGTCAGGCTTATACGCAAACCTCACGCAGCAACCGCGCCGTGTTCGGGCAATATCAGGGCAGTTTCGGCGCGCACAGCCTGGAAGTCAGCGTGCGGCGCGACAACAACCAGCAATTTGGCGGACACACCACCGGCGGTCTGGCTTACGGTTACGCGCTCACCGACGCGACCCGCTTGACCGCCAGCTATGGCACGGCCTTCAAGGTACCGACCTTCAACCAGTTGTATTACCCCGGCTTCGGTTCGGCGACCTTGCGCCCCGAATTGTCGCGCAGTCTGGAAGTGGGCGTGGCGGGACACGCGGCGTTGGGTAAATGGTCGCTGAACGCCTACCAGACCGACATGACCGATTTGATCGGTTTCGATGCGTTTTTTAATCCGGTCAATATCAACAGTGCACGCCTGACGGGGTTGGAAGGGCAGCTTAAAGCGCGCCTGGCGGATTGGGAAATCAACACCACGCTGACCCTGCAAGACCCGCGTCAAACTTCGGGGGCGAATAGCGGCAAGCTGCTGAATCGCCGCGCGACCGAAGCGATGCGCGTCGAGGTGGCGCATGACTTTGGCGCTATCCGTTTGGCGAGTTCGCTGTATGCGGAAGGCCGCCGCTTCGATGATCTTGCCAACACGGCGGGCAAAAGACTGGGCGGCTATGGCTTGCTGGATTTGCGCGCCGAATATCGCATCGCGCCCCAATGGCAGTTGCAAGGCCGCGTGGACAACCTGCTGGACAAGCGATATGAGACCGCGCAATTCTTCAATCAAGCCCGGCGCGGGTTATACTTCACGCTGAATTATCAACCCAAGTAACCCTCCCCGGCTGTTCATTAGCTACAACATCCCCTCCCCCTTGCAGGGGGAGGGTTAGGGAGAGGGTAGAAGCGCAGTTTTTTTCACCACATTTTTAAGGAGACCAACATGAGATTTTTATTGCAACCTAAGGTATTGATTACGATGGTTTTAATGGTCTTGATGGCCGCCACGCGTATGCACCATTTCGGCACGGCTTTGCATCTGCCCGATGCTTCGCTCGCCATCTTTATCGTAGCGGGATTTTTCATTGCCAGCTCGGCTTTTTTTGCCGTGCTGTTTCTCGAAGCTGCGGTCATAGACTATCTCGCAATTACCCAATTCGGCGTGAGCGATTATTGTGTCACGGCGGCCTATTGGGGCTTGATTCCAACCTATTTCGTGCTGTGGCTGGCGGGGCGCTACGCTGCGCGCAATCAACAAAACAATTTGCGCGGCCTGGGTGTCTTTTCGGCGATCTCGTTCGCCGCCGTGAGCGTGGCGTTTGTCATTTCCAACGGTGCGTTCTACCTGTTTTCCGGTCGTTACCCCGACTTGAGTTTCACCCAGTATGCGGCTCGCATCGCCGAATACTATGTGCCGTATCTTTCCGGTGCGGTGATCTATCTGCTTCCCGCCGCGCTGTTGTATGTGCTGTTCACACGTCCCGGTGATGCGGCAAAAGCACACCATGCCGGATAACAGCGAACAGCACAGCCGTCGCATGGCGCGCAAGAAGGCGGTGATTGATTCCGCTATTGCCAAAGCCTCGCAGGACAAGGGGCTGTTGCTGGTACTTACGGGTAACGGCAAAGGAAAATCCAGCTCGGCGTTCGGCATGGTGGCGCGCAGTTTGGGCTATGGCTTTAAGGTCGGTGTGGCGCAATTTCTCAAGAGCCGCCGCGATACCGGCGAGGAAAAATTCTTGGGTCAGCAAGCGGGGGTGAACTGGCAAGTATTGGGTGACGGCTTTACCTGGGATACGCAAGATAAAGCCGCCGACATCAAGACGGCGCAACGCGGCTGGCAGGTCGCACAAGGCTTGCTGCGCGATGCAAGTTTGCATTTGGTGGTGTTGGACGAGCTGACTTATCTGCTCAATTACGGCTATCTCGATGCAAAACAGGTGTGTGCCGATTTGGCTGCCCGTCCTGCTATGCAACACATCGTCATCACAGGTCGCGCCGCGCCCGATTGTTTGCTGGAACTGGCCGACACCGTGAGCGAAATTGCCGATGTTAAACACGCGTATCGCGCAGGCATCAAAGCCCAGCCGGGCATAGACCTCTAGTTTCCATGAGCCTGACGCATCGCTATTCCGACCCTGATCGCGATGCAATCTATCGCGTGATTGCCGAGCGGCGCGACATGCGCCATTTTCGTAGCGATCCCATCCCGCCGGACATTTTGCAGCGCGTGCTACATGCCGCGCATCAGGCACCCAGTGTCGGCCTGATGCAGCCGTGGCGCTTTATCCGCATTACCGATTCCGCACTGCGTGAACGGATACACGCGCTGGTGGATGCCGAGCGGCAGTTGACGGCAGAGGCGCTGGGAGAACGCGACGCGGAATTTCTGCGCCTGAAAGTTGAGGGCGTGCGTGAGTGCGCCGAGTTGTGGGTGGCGGCGTTGATGGATCAGCGCGAGGCGCATGTTTTTGGCAGGCGCACCTTGCCGGAAATGGACTTGGCTTCGGTCGCCTGCGCTATCCAGAATATGTGGCTGGCGGCGCGCGCCGAAGGGCTGGGGATGGGCTGGGTGTCGCTGTTTGACCCGCAGGCACTGGCAAAATTGTTGGCTATTCCCGACGGCGGCAAACCTGTCGCGGTGCTGTGTCTGGGGCAGGTCGAAGCCTTTTACCCCGCACCGATGCTGCAACTGGAAGGCTGGCGCAGCCCGCAGGCATTGGGCGAAATGTTGTTTGAAAACACCTGGGGATGCCGCAGCGCACCGTGACGATGCCGCTACTTTCCTTCCTGAGCGTGCCGTTGATGGTGCTGGCGGCGGTGCTGCTTGACCGATGCTTCGGCGAGCCGCCGCGTTTTCATCCGCTGGCGGGGTTCGGCTTTATGGCGCAGTGGATCGAAAAACGGATTTATCGTGCCACGCGCCCAAGCGGCGTATTGGCTGTCTGTATTATATTGATTCCATTGGTATTTTTAGCTTGCTTAGGGCAATCTTTCGGCATCTTCGACACGCTGTTTTCCATCGTGGTGCTGTATTTTGCAATTGCGCCGCGCAGTCTCGCCGAACATGCCGGGCGCGTGGCGGCGGCTTTTTTAGCTGGCGATTTGCCCGCTGCAAGGCAGGCGGTGAGCAGGATGGTGAGCCGTGATTGCACGCAATTAAATGAAAACGGCGTGGCGAAAGCGGCGGTGGAATCGGTGCTGGAAAACGGCAACGATGCGATTTTCGCCGCGCTGTTCTGGTTTCTTGTCGCAGGTGCGCCGGGCGTGGTGGCGTATCGCGCAAGCAATACGCTGGATGCGATGTGGGGTTATCGCAATGCGCGTTACAACGAATTCGGCTGGGCGGCGGCAAAACTGGACGACGCGCTCAATTTCGTTCCCGCACGGCTCACTGCATTGATCTACGCCTTGCTGGGCAACACGCGCACCGCGTGGCAATGCTGGCGTAGCCAAGCCCCGCTGTGGGACAGCCCGAATGCAGGGCCGGTGATGGCGGCGGGGGCGGGCGCGTTGCGGGTGAAGCTGGGCGGGGCGGCGAGCTATCACGGCAAGCTGGAACAGCGCCCCGAGCTGGGTTGCGGTAGTGCGGCGATGCCAGCCGACATTCCTCGCGCCGTGGCGTTGGTGCGGCGTGTTTTATGGCTGTGGGTCGCGTTGATTTTTGCCGTGTCAGGCGCGTGGGAGATGGCTCATGCTTGAACACGGCGGGCGCATAAAATTTGCCGCGCAGCACTACGGCATCGCTGAACAACACTGGCTGGATTTATCCACGGGGGTGAATCCGAACGGCTGGTTAACCCCTGTCGTACCGCAAAATATCTGGCAAGCCTTGCCACAAGACGATGACGAATTGCTGGCTGCCTCCGCTCTGTATTACGGCTGTGATGACCTGCTCGCGGTAGCGGGTTCGCAAGCGGCCATTCAAACTTTGCCGCGCTTATTTGCGCCGTGTTGCGTGGCGGTCTTGTCGCCGAGTTATGCCGAGCACGCGCACGCTTGGCAGCAAGCGGGGCATGAGATTTTGGTATTAAATCCTGCACAAATTTTGCAAGCCAGCGAGGCGATAAAAATCGTCGTTATCGTCAATCCCAACAATCCTACCGGGCAGCTGTTTAGTCGTGCCGAACTATTGGCGTTGCACGCAAAACTGGCGGCGCGCGGCGGCATATTGATTGTGGATGAAGCCTTTATGGATGCCACGCCCGAACACAGCTTGCTAGGTGATTGTCCGCGCGAGGGCTTAATTGTATTGCGCTCTATCGGCAAGTTTTTCGGTCTTGCTGGTGCGCGCGTCGGTTTCGTTTTTGCGCAACAAAACCTTCTCGAAAATTTGCGCGAATTACTCGGACCGTGGCCGATTAGTGCGCCTTCGCGCTATGTCGTCACGCGCGCGTTGCGGGATAAAAAATGGCAAGGCACAACGCGTGAAAAATTGCAGCTGGCGAGTACGCGCCTGCGTGATCTGCTCGAACAACATGGCTTAAAAGTGACGGGCAGCACGGCTTTATTCGCATGGCTACAGCACGGCGATGCCGAAAAAAATCACACGCAGTTAGCGCAACAAGGTGTGTTGACGCGTTTGTTTTTAGAACCGTCCAGTTTGAGATTTGGCTTGCCGCGCGATGAGGTGCAGTGGGTACGACTGGCGACTGCGCTAGGTTCGTTAAACGAGCATCGCGCAATCAATTGCGCGCCCACCATCGCGCCAGCACCTTCCAAAAAAATAGCCGCAACCGTGATGGTGCAAGGCACAACCTCGGATGCGGGCAAAAGCACTTTAGTCGCTGCGCTGTGTCGTTGGCTGGTGCGGCAAGGCGTTTCAGTCGCACCGTTCAAGCCGCAGAATATGGCGTTGAATAGCGCGGTAACGACCGACGGCGGCGAGATTGGGCGGGCGCAGGCGGTGCAGGCGATGGCGGCAAACATTGCGCCACACATCGACATGAATCCCGTGCTGCTCAAACCCAACAGCGACACCGGCGCGCAGGTCATCATTCACGGTCGCGCCATCGGCAATATGGAGGCTCTCGACTATCACGCATACAAAAGCACCGCGTTCGCAGCGGTGATGCAATCGCATGGTCGTCTCATCAAACAGTATCAAGCCGTGGTGGTGGAAGGCGCGGGCAGCCCCGCCGAAATCAATTTGCGCGCAGGCGACATCGCCAACATGGGCTTCGCCGAGGCGGTGGATTGCCCCGTCATTTTGATTGCCGACATTGATCGCGGCGGCGTGTTCGCCCATCTGGTCGGCACGCTGGCGCTGCTTGCAGAATCCGAACAAGCGCGCGTGGTGGGCTTCGTCATCAACCGTTTTCGCGGCGACATTGCCCTATTGCAGCCCGGTCTGGACTGGCTGGAAGCGCGCACCGGCAAACCGGTGTTGGGCGTATTGCCGTATCTGCATGGCCTGCATCTGGAAGCGGAAGATGCCGTGCCTTTGTCCTCTCTGTCTTGCGGACAGTGTGTAGAAACGGCGGATGCCCGCAAGGGGTCTGTCCGTGGCGGTACGGCAGCGAGTAGCCAACAACACACGCCACTGCGCATCGTCGTGCCAATTTTTCCCCACATCAGCAACCACACCGATTTCGACCCGCTGCGTTTGAACCCGCAAGTCGAGCTGATTTTTGCCCCCATCACTGCACCCTTGCCCCCCGCTGATTTAATTATTTTGCCAGGCAGCAAATCGGTGCGCAGCGACCTGGACAGCTTGCGCCGCGCGGGTTGGGAGGCGCAGCTACAGCAGCATCTGCGCTATGGTGGCAAGCTCATCGGCATCTGCGGTGGAATGCAAATGTTAGGCACAGCCATTCACGACCCGCTAGGCATTGAAGGCGAAGCGGGCACCAGCAAGGGGCTGGGCTTGCTGCATTTCGAGACCACCCTTGCGGCAGAAAAACAATTACGCAATGTCAGCGGCAACTTGCTTTTAGCGGGCAATGCGGCGGTGTCGGGTTATGAAATTCATGCAGGCGTAACGTCCGGCGCGGCACTGGGCCAACCCTTGCTGCGATTGGGCGATCAGGATGACGGCGCAATCTCGGAGGACGGCAAAATCGTTGCCACTTATCTGCATGGCTTGTTTGAATCGAGTGACGCAACCGCTGCGCTGCTGCGCTGGGCGGGCTTAAACGAGGTGCAAAATTTTGATTACGTCGCGCGCCGCGAGGCCGACATCGAGCGGCTGGCAGACGCGGTGGAAGCGCACCTGGATGGCGAACAATTACGCAAACTATTCGCTTTGGGAGCAAACCATGCGTGAACTGATACTGGGCGGGGTGCGTTCCGGCAAGAGCCGTCTGGCCGAACAACACGCGCAAGAATCGGGGCTGGCGGTGGTGTATGTCGCCACCGCCGAAGTGCGCGACGAAGAGATGCGGGCGCGTGTCCTGCACCATCAGGCGCGCCGTCCCGCCGACTGGCAGTTGGTCTGCGCAGGGCAAAATCTGGCCGAAGTCTTGCAGCGCGAGGCAGCAAGCGGGCGCTGCCTGCTGGTGGATTGTTTGACGCTGTGGCTGACGCAACTGTTGTGCGATGCGGAGGAGGTTCGCTTACAGTTTGAGGTGGCACAATTACTGCGCGTGCTGCCCGATTTGCCCGGAGAAATTATTCTGGTGAGCAACGAAACCAATATGGGCATCGTGCCAATGGGCGAGCTGTCGCGCCGTTATTGCGACGAAACGGGGCGGCTGCACCAGCAACTAGGCAAGATTTGTGAGCGCGTGATTTTGACGGTGGCGGGGTTGCCGTTAGTGGTGAAGGGGAGTTAGACGTAAGTGGTGAGTGGTGAGTGGTGAGTGGTGAGTGGTGAGTGGGTGCGAATTCGTGCGCCGCAACAATAAATCTGGAATTGTTATGAAAAACAAATGGTTATATCAACCCTGTAGTGCATTGAATGAAACTGCCCGCAACGCGGCGCTGGCACGCCAGGGGCAACTCACCAAGCCGCCCGGCGCGCTGGGGAAACTGGAAACCCTCGCGGTGCAGCTTGCCGCCATGCAAGGCGCAGAAAAGCCGCAAGTCGAGCGCGTGCAGATCAGCATTTTCGCCGCCGATCACGGCATCGCTGCCGAAGGCGTGTCGGCTTTTCCGCAAGCGGTGACGGGCGAGATGGTGAAAAATTTCGCGCGCGGCGGTGCGGCGATCTGCGTTTTAGCGCAACAGTTACAGGCCAAACTGGAAGTGGTCAATCTGGGGACGGTCAACGATCCGGGCGAGTGGCCGAATGTGCGGCGAGAAATCATTGCGCCTGCGACGGCGAATTTTGCAGTTGCACCCGCCATGACGGAAAGCCAATTGAGGCTTGCCCTGCAAACCGGGGCTGACAGTGTGTTGCGCGCCAAACAGGACGCGGTGCAGTTATTCATCGGCGGCGAAATGGGCATCGCCAACACCACCTCGGCTTCCACCATTGCCTGCGCGCTGTTGCAACACACGCCCGAATTGCTGGCAGGTCCCGGCACGGGGCTGGACGGCGCGGGTGTGGCGCACAAGATTGAGGTCATCGGGCGCGCGCTGGCACTGCACGGATTATCCGGCGACCCGCCGCTGGAAGTGTTGCGTTGCCTCGGCGGCTTCGAGATTGCCGCGCTCGTCGGCGCTTATCTTGCCGCCGCGCAAACCGGTATCCCCGTGTTGGTGGATGGCTTCATCAGCAGCGTCGCCGCCTTGCTTGCCGTGCGCCTCAACCCTGGCGCGCGCGCCTGGCTGCTGTTCGCGCACACCTCCGCCGAACCCGGACACCAGCGCGTGCTGGCGGCGCTGGACGCGCAACCCTTGTTGCAACTGGGGCTGCGGCTGGGCGAAGGCAGCGGTGCGGCGGTCGCCGTGTCGTTGTTGCGCCTGGCTTGCGCCCTGCATAACGGCATGGCGACCTTTGCCGAAGCGGCCGTATCGGAGAAAATCCAGACAGATGCCAATCCATCCAGTTTGGTCGTTTTATAAAAATAAAAATTCTTTTATCCCAGCAAACTGGCGTTCATCATGCCTCGCCGTGTTCACATCGCATTGCCGAATGTTCCCGTTCTCGTTATCCAGCGCGGCAATAACCGTCACCCCTGTTTTTTTGCCGATGAGGACTCCAGGGGGGCGGGTTGGCGGCAGCGCTAATCGGCCATGCGGAACCGACAATCTGCCGGATGAGCTGGTGGACGATGCAGAAAAGCTGTCCAAGGCCATCAACGGCTTGCGTGAAGACATGCTGAACGATGCGTTGGAAGCGGCGCAGGAGTAGCTCATATCGGGCTTGGCTGGAGGAGCCAAGCCCGGCTGGTTTACTTGCCCGTCATTTTGATGGTGATGGTGGCGATGATGATGCCAATCACGGCGGCGATGCCAATGACGGTAATAATCGTACTCAAAAAGCCCATTTTTCTCTCCTCGTGGTTGATTGGTGTAGGGGGCAGAACCCGCCCCAGTGAAAATTTACCACAACTGGGATTTCAGGAAAATAGGCGAAATCGGCATAACAAACCAAATTATTCAACTATTTCGCTGCTATTCGGTCGGTTTTTCGCGCAGCCACTCAAGCAGATAAGCCCATTGTTCGAGCTCGCGCACTGCCAGCGAGGGCGGCAGGTCGAACAACGATTTTCCTTCAAACGCCGCATTCACATACGCCTGGGTTTCGCGCAGGTAAGCGAGGATAGGTAAGTCCAGCTCCTCCAGAAACTGCTCCAGTGTGGCGGCGGCGCGCGTGCGCGGGTTCATGCGCATCCCGACCACGCCTATCCGACATTTTTCCTTGCGGATTTCCTTTTCTTCCGCCAACAGCCGCAAAAAATCGCGGCTGGCACGCATGTCAAACAGCGAGGGTGAAATCGGCACGATAATTTGTTTGGCCAGTTTGATCGCGTAGGCAAGGTTTTTGCCGTGTAGTCCGGCGGGCGAGTCTATGACCAGCGTGTCGGTGAGTCGGCCTTCGCCTTTTTTAGCATCCAGCGTGACGATCTCGGGCAAATCAACGGGGCGCGTGGCAATCCATAAAGTCGCGGATTTTTGTCTGTCCAGATCAAGCATTGCGACGCGCTGCCCCTGGTTGGCCAGATAGCCCGCGATGTTGACCGACAGCGTGGTCTTGCCGCTGCCGCCCTTGGGGTTGGCTATCAGTATGGTTTTCATTTTTATTTGCCTATCCGGTGAACCTACCTGCGGCGACCTCCCAGCAGAGAACCCAATACGCCGCGTATGATTTCGCGCCCGACCGCCGAACCTATCGAGCGCATGGCGCTTTTGGCAAACGCTTCACCCATGCCTTGACGGTTGCTGGCGCGGCTGCTGCCGCTTGAGCCGCTACCAAACAGGCCGCCCAGCATATCACCGAACCCGCCGCTGGAGGGTGCTGCGGCTTGCGTTGTTGCGGCGGCTGCCGCAGGCGTTGCTGCGTCCGCCTGGGTGCGACCTTTGAGAATTTCATAGGCCGATTCGCGGTCTATGGCTTTTTCATAATGTCCAGCCAGCAGCGAACTGGCGATGACGGCCTGGCGTTCTGCCGCTGTAATCGGGCCAATCTGTCCTTCGGGTGGCACGATCAGCGCGCGTTCGACGATGCCGGGCGTGCCTTTTTCGTCCAGGCAGGATACCAGTGCCTCGCCTACGCCAAGTTCGGTGATGGCGGCGATTTCATCCAGATGGGCATTGTCGCGCAGGGTTTCGGCGGCTGCCTTGACCGCCTTCTGGTCGCGCGGGCTGAAGGCGCGCAGCGCGTGTTGCACGCGGTTGCCGAGCTGCCCCAGCACTTTGTCAGGCACATCGGCGGGATTTTGTGTGACGAAATACACACCCACGCCCTTGGAGCGGATCAGCCGCACCACCAGTTCTATTTTGTCCAGCAAGGCGGCGGGTGCATCGTTGAACAGCAGGTGAGCCTCGTCAAAGAAGAATACCAGGCGGGGTTTTTCGAGGTCGCCCGCTTCCGGCAGGTTTTCAAACAGCTCGGACAACAGCCACAGCAGCAGGGTCGAATAGACCTTGGGCGAGGTCATCAACTGGTCGGCGGCGAGGATGTTGATCATGCCGAGGCCGTTGCTGTCGGTCTGCATCAAGTCCTCGATGTTGAGCATCGGTTCGCCGAACAGCTTATCGCCGCCCTGGGTCTCGATTTGCAGCAGTCCGCGCTGGATCGCGCCAATGCTGGCGGTGGAGAGGTTGCCGTATTCGGTGGTGAAATCGGCGGCGTTGTCGCCCACGCTCTGCACCATGATGCGCAGGTCTTTCAAATCCAGCAGCAGCAGACCGTTATCGTCGGCAATCTTGAATACCAGCGCCAGCACGCCTTGCTGCACCTCGTTGAGGTTTAACATGCGGCCTATCAGCAGCGGCCCCATGTCGGAAAGGGTGGTGCGCAACGGATGTCCCATTTTGCCGAATACATCCCAGAACGTCACCGGATAAGCGCGATGGGCAAAGTCATCCAGTTGGAGTTGTTCGACGCGCGCCGTCACTTTGGCATTGCCTTCACCCGTCTTGCTCACGCCCGATAAATCGCCCTTGATGTCGGAAAGGAAGACCGGTACACCGAGGCGGCTGAACGATTCCGCCAGCGTTTGCAGGGTGACCGTCTTGCCCGTGCCGGTTGCGCCGGTGATTAGCCCGTGGCGGTTGGCCATCTGCGGCAATAGGAAAATGTCTTGCTGGTCATTTCTTGCGATCAGTATTGGGGCGCTCATGGGTGGCTCGTGTTGGGTTGCAGGGGCGGAAATGATACCATCACACGATAAATTTTTTGGAGAACAACATGGCAGGTCATAGCAAGTGGGCAAACATCCAGCATCGCAAGGGCAGACAGGATGCCAAGCGCGGCAAAATCTTTACCCGGCTGATCAAGGAAATTACTGTCGCCTCACGCATGGGCGGGGGCGACGCGAGCATCAATCCGCGTTTGCGTCTGGCAGTGGAAAAGGCACGCGAAAACAATATGCCGAAAGATACCGTGGAAAATGCCATCAAGCGCGGTAGCGGTCAGCTGGACGGGGTCGAGTATCTGGAGTTGCGCTACGAAGGCTACGGCATCAACGGCGCGGCGGTGATGGTGGACTGCATGACTGACAACAAGACGCGCACCGTCGCGGATGTGCGCCATGCTTTTAGCAAATTTGGCGGTAACCTCGGCACGGACGGATCGGTCGCCTTCCTGTTCACGCACTGCGGACAGATGATTTTCGCGCCCGGCACGGACGAAAACGGCTTGATGGAAGTGGCGCTGGATGCGGGTGCGGAAGACATCAACACCAATGACGACGGCAGCATCGAAGTCATCACCGCGCCGAACGATTTCGTGAACGTCAAACAGGCGCTGGAAGCGGCTGGTTTCAAACCGGAATTTGCCGAAGTCATCATGAAGCCTGGTATTGAAGTCGAGTTTACCGGTGACGATGCGTTGAAAATGCAGAAACTGCTGGATGCGCTGGAAGACCTGGACGATGTGCAGGAAGTCTATACCACGGCGGTCATTGAGGAATAGCACGTGAAAGGTGAAAAGTGAAATGTGAAATGCAAACCCTCCCGGCAGGGAGGGTGGCGCGTCGCGCCGGGTGGGCATCACGTTTCACGTTTCACCTTTCACAGAGGGGAATGCTGTGAGTATTCCTGTGCCGATTCGCATTCTAGGCATAGACCCTGGCCTGCGCATTACCGGCTTCGGCGTGCTGGATAAGGTCGGGCAGCAGTTGCATTACGTCGCCAGCGGCTGCATCAAGACCCCTGCGGGCGACTTGCCCGAACGCTTGAAAGCCATACTCAATTCTCTGGGTGAGGTCATTGCCCTGCATCGGCCAAATCAGGCGGCAGTCGAAAAAGTCTTCGTCAACGTCAACCCGCAATCCACCTTGCTGTTGGGGCAGGCGCGTGGCGCGGCCATTTGCGCGGCGGTGCTGGCGGATTTGCCGGTGGGCGAATACACCGCCTTGCAAATCAAACAGGCGGTCGTCGGCAATGGCCACGCCGACAAGGAGCAGGTGCAACAGATGGTGCAACGGCTGTTGAGATTGTCCGGTACGCCCAGCCCCGATGCGGCGGACGCGCTGGCCTGCGCCATCTGTCACGCGCACGGCGGGTTGGGCTTGGGCGCGCTGGCGACCAAGGGTTTCAGGGTGCGCGGCGGGCGGTTGATTTAATGCCGCTGGAATCCACTCGCCCCGCGTTGCAAAATTCCGTCGCGCGGTATTTTGCTGCGACTCGTCCGGGATTGCTGATGGCCAGTCTGCTGGGGTTGGCTACTGCCCGACATGATGGCGTGCCGTTTGAAGGGTCGCTTGTCTTGGTTACGCTGTTTTTTGCTTTGTTGGCACATGGCGGGGCGAACGTGCTGAACGATTATTACGATGCGCAAAACGGCACGGATGCGAGAAACACGGAGCGCATTTTTCCTTTCACCGGCGGCAGTCATTTTATTCAAAACAGCGTGTTGAGCGAAATGCAGACGCGCAATTTTGGCTTCGCGCTGTTTGTCGGCGTGGCTGATGATGAATCCCGGTTTTCAGTTGCTGTACGTTGGTTGGGCGGGGCTGTTTATCGGCTGGTCGTATTCCGCGCCGCCTTTTTGCATCAACAGCCGAGGATTGGGCGAGCTTTGTATCGTGGCGGGTTTCCTGCTGCTTCATGGCGCTTTGCTATCGCGGGCGCTCGTTCTCAGTTGTTGTCACCAGGTTTACTGATGCGATGAAAATAGAAAGAATAAAACTAATGAAATCAGTTGATTTCTTCTCGGGTGCCGGGGGGTTATCTTGCGGTTTGCAAATGGCTGGATTTGAATCGGTATTGGGTTCCGATATTCATCCGGTTTATGCAAATACGTTTGCTTTGAATAATCCAGCAGCTCAAGTGATTACGAAAGATATTCGCGAATTAACTGATCAGGATGTTCTTGATCTGGCGGGCGTGAAGCCGGGAGAGCTGGACTTGATTGCAGGTGGGCCGCCTTGCCAGGGATTTTCAATTAACGCACCGGTACGAACACTGGATGATCAACGAAATCATCTGTTCAAAGAGTATTTAAGAATTGCGGACATTCTTCGTCCCAAGGCTATTTTGATTGAGAATGTTCCTGGGCTGGTTTCATTGGGAAAAGGAACTGTAGTCAAAGCGATATATAAGCATTTGGAGGGTCTGGGATATACGGTTGATCACAAGATTTTGTTCGCTGGGCATTACGGTGTTCCACAAATGCGTTTTAGGACTATTTTTATTGCACTTCGTGACGGAGGGAAGATTGAGTTTCCAGAGCCTACGCACGATGCAACAGCAGTTGCTAATTTTGCGGGCGCAAAGGAATTATGTTTGAAGACGCATCCTTTGTTTTCTCAGGATTTACATAAGCAGGTAACCGTTTGGGATGCTATTTCGGATTTACCTGTATTGACCCCTGGTGAGTCTATCCACGATGCGGATTATACCGTTCAGCCTCAGTCTGATTTGCAGCAATTATTGCGAGTAGGATCAACGAAAATTTACAACCATACTTGCGCCAAGTTAGGTAAAGCCAACCTCGAAAGATTGAAATACATTCCTCAAGGTGGGAGTTGGAGAGATATTCCATATGAATTGCTGCCGTTAGGTTTGCAGCGCGCTCGAAGAAGTGATCATACCAAACGTTACGGCAGGCTTCATCCTGATGGTTTGTGTTCAACTATCCTTACCAAGTGCGATCCGCATTGGGGAAGTTTTTTTCATCCGACACAGGATCGCGCGCTTTCAGTCCGAGAGGCCGCAAGGATACAGACTTTCCCAGATGGGTATAAATTTACAGGGAATCTCACACAGCAATTTGAGCAAGTAGGGAATGCCGTTCCGCCTTTGATGGCTAAGGCGATAGGCGAAAAAATAAAACAATTAATTTCGTGAACGATATGAACAAAAAAACTACACGTAGTTTGGTTGAAATCTTCGGTCATGCACCGAGTGACGTTACACCAAAAGCCAGGAAATACTGGGATTTGAATGCATGTCCGTTTATTGGTCGAGCATGTACTAAACATGACCATACAAATACCATTTGCTATGGAACATGCTCTGTTGCCAATGCAGGGCAAGAGGTCATTATTTGCCCGAACCGCTTGTATGCGAATAGTTATGAAGCAATCCGGCATGTGTCAGAGGATGCCTTTGGTACGCTTCCGTTCATGATGTTCGACGAATATGTTAATAAAGCCAATACAGCACTTGATTGCGTAGTGGCATTGGGTCAAAACTCAGGCAAGGAAGTAAAACTGAGCAAGATGAGCATGGACTGGGTTCTTGCACATATTAGAAATGACGAATTGATTGAATATGTGGGTGTTGAGGTTCAGAGCATTGATATAACAGGTAATTATCGGGATGCCTGGTATGCAGCAAGAGACAAGAAGTCAGAAATTCCACCATCTGGTCATGGCTTGAATTGGGCTAATGTCCATAAGCGGTTAATGCCGCAAATTATTCGTAAAAGCCTCGTTTACTCCAAATCTGCATTGGTACAAAAGGGGCTGTATTTTGTTGTTCCTGAAGCAGTTTATCAGCGATTTGAAGAAATAATCGGTTCAGATATTCCGAATGAGAACCTTGCTGGCAAGGACGTGATTTCAGTTTTTACCTATGATTTGGGAAGTGTTGTTCCTCATGGGCAAATGCGCGGACTGGTCAGAAGCCGAGTCTTGCGGTTCAAATTGGATGAGTTTTCGGCTCGATTTATTTCCGGCCTCAATCTACCTTCCGGGAATGAACTCGATAGCAAAATTAGAAAAATACTGGGGATCAAGTGAGTTCTGTTGCCAGTTTTATTCGGGGTGCATTGAAATGATCGGTCGTCTAACAGGTATTTTGCTGGAAAAGAACCCGCCGCAGATTTTGCTGGATGTGCAGGGCGTGGGCTACGAGCTGGATGTGCCGATGAGTACCTTTTACAACCTGCCGCAGCTTGGCGAAAAAATCGTGCTGCACACGCAACTCATTGTGCGCGAAGACGCGCATCTGCTGTATGGCTTCGGCACCAACGATGAGCGCATCGCTTTCCGCCAGTTACTAAAAATCAGCGGAGTTGGACCGAAACTGGCGTTGTCGGTGCTGTCCGGGCTGAGTCTGAACGACCTGGCGGATGCGGTGGCTGGCAAGGAAGCGGGCAGGCTGGTCAAGATTCCCGGTGTGGGCAAGAAAACCGCCGAACGCTTGTTGCTTGAATTACAAGGGAAATTTAACGTGACCGGTACAAGTCCGACGCATGGCACGGCGGCTTCAATGGCCAGTGGCGACATCGTCAACGCCTTGCAGGCGCTGGGCTATAACGACAAGGAAGCCGACTGGGCTGCCAAGCAGTTGCCCAAAGAAATCGGTGTATCTGATGGTATCAGGCAGGCGCTCAAGTTGTTGTCTAAAGGGTAAGACGCACTGCGTAGCTGGATTTTCTTCACTCAAAAAGTTGAGTTTTTAGCAATTTGCCTGTAGTGTTGCGGCATATTGCTAAAAGTGAGGATGTGCCATGTTGGTTAATAAGTCAGTTTCCACAACCAGGTTGGGCGTGAAGGCTGCGTCTAAACAGTCCGCTGTGTGTGCTGTTTCAGCCAGTGGCGAGACGGCTCGTGGTTTGTCAAGCGAGCAAAGCTTTGCTGTTTATTCGGTGCATGAGCGACCTGTCCTGAGTGAGCATTCCATTATGGCCAGCCTGCTCGATCAAGCCGAGTTCGCCAGCGATATGGATATGGTGAATTTGATTCATAACCGGCTTTCGCTCGACGTGATTGATCGTTTGCTGGCGCAGGGGGTGACCCGCCTAGAGATGAATTTGATCGCGCCCGCCCGAACCCTGGCGCACCGCCGTGCCAATGCCGAGCCGCTCACCATCGAAGAATCGGATCGCGCGGTGCGCCTGGCGCGCGCGGTGGCGCAAACCGAGGGGGTGTTTGGCAACCGGGAAAAAGCCATGAGCTGGTTGCGCCATCCGCTCAAGCGTTTTGAGGGAAAAACGCCGCTTGAAATGCTTGCAACAGATGTAGGCAGCCGACTGGTCGAAGAGGCGCTGGTGCAGATAGATGAAGGCTTTTACGCGTGATCGTCTGGCGTATCAGCAACCATCTGGATTTATCGGGTACAGGCGGATTGCGGGCGGCGGCGCGCTGGCATCATGCCGGCAAGGCGATTGTCTATACTGCCAGTTCGCCATCCGCAGCACTGTTGGAAGTGATCGTGCATCTGGAATTGAACGATTTGAGGCAGTTGCCCGATGCGTACCAGTTGATACAAATTGAAGTGCCAGAAAGCCTTGCTGTGCTTGAGTTAAACGAGAATGAGCTGGCCGCCGATTGGCAACAGAATTTAACGTTCACGCGCGCGTCAGGCGACCGCTGGCTGCGCGGATTTGAATCGGTCATGCTGGCCGTCCCCAGCGCGATTGTCCCGCACACACAAAATTACTTGCTCAATCCCGCGCATCCAGACGCGAAGAAAATTAAAATCACTTCGCATGGCAGTTACCCGTTTGATTTGCGTTTGTTCAAATGATGCGTTTCCGTAGTTGGGCGCAATACACCCGTTGCCGAGCTTGCCGAAGGGCAACGGGCATTGCGCTACGCTTATTGCACCTTACTTGGGCACAGTATTTATTCTCTCAACAAGCTGTTAATTACCGCGCCCGCCAGCATGAAGCCGAAAATGGGCGGCATGTAGCTGATGGTGCCGTTGACTGAACGCGGGCGGCCACGATCTACGGGTTGCGGGGGGAGCGGTGGGCGCGGATGTTCGTCGGTATAGACCGTCAACACACCGGTTTTGATACCGGCATCGCGCAGGTGTTTGCGCATCTCGCGTGCCAGCGGGCAGATGCTGGTCGCGCTGATGTCGGCGATGCGGATGCGGGTCGGATCGAGCTTGTTGCCCGCCCCCATGCTGGAGGCGACCTTCATGCCTTGTTGCACGCAGTAACTCACCAGGGCGACCTTGCAGTTCATCGAGTCTATGCAATCCACCACAAAATCCACATCCGACGGCACTAGTTCATGCACGTTTTCGCGCCCTAAAAACGTGCGTATCAGCGTGACTTGGCAATCGGGGTTGATGTCATTGATGCGCGCCTTCATGACTTCCGCCTTGGATAGCCCGACGGTAGAGAGCAGCGCGGGCAACTGGCGGTTGATGTTGCTTATCGCCACCACGTCGTGATCCATCAGCGTCAGCCGACCGATACCGGCGCGCGCCAGCGCCTCGGTGCAGTAAGAGCCTACGCCGCCCAGTCCTGCGACAAAGACATGTTTGCCCGCCAGCTGGGCGATGCCTTCATCGCCTAACAGGATTTGGGTGCGTTCAAATTGGGGGGGAGTGATATTTTTCATGGCGCGCATTATAGCGGCTTGGGTGGGAAGATGAGTCCAGGCAGCACACTCAAGGCGTTTTCCGTGGTGGCTTGCGCGACCTCGATTAGCGATAGTCCGCGCAATTCGGCCAGCACCTGCGCGATGCGTGGCAGGTATTCGGGCTTGTTGGGTTGGCCGCGCAGGA
>Ga0210032_1000742_pt1 | contig 21649 bp, 20 predicted proteins | sample CryGeyCG2114_250_2_FD_185458 | JGI IMG/M metagenome (GOLD analysis project Ga0210032, IMG submission 185458) | Groundwater microbial communities from aquifer - Crystal Geyser CG13_big_fil_rev_8/21/14_2.50 (SPAdes) (version 2) | ecosystem: Environmental > Aquatic > Deep subsurface > Groundwater ... | reverse complement strand
TTAGGGTTGTGCAATGTCTGCCACACCCGTTTGCTTATTTCCAGATTGCCTTGCCGTTCGCGTCCTTGATTTGCTTTTTCCATGCATCATGGATCAATTTCTTCACGCTGTCGGGCATGGTGACGTAGTCCAGATCAGCCGCTATCTTGTCGCCATTGGCGTAAGCCCAGTCGAAGAACTTCAACACGGCTTCGCCGGATTGGGGTTTGTCCTGTTTTTTGTGCATCAGAATGAAGGTTGCGCCGCTGATAGGCCAGCTTCCCTTGCCCGCTTCGTTGGTCAGAATTTCGTAGAAACCAGGCGCATGGTTCCAGTCAGCACCGGCAGCAGCAGCCTTGAAGCTGGCTTCGTCAGCTCCAACGAAGTTGCCATCCTTGTTTTTCATTTGCACAGTGGCCATCTTGTTTTGCAGTGCGTAAGCATATTCAACATAGCCGATTGAACCCTTGATACGCTGAACGTAAGACGCAACGCCTTCGTTACCTTTGCCGCCCGTACCGGCTTTCCAGGAAACCGCAGTGCCTTCGCCGACGTTGGCTTTCCAGTCCGCACTCACTTTGGACAGGTAATTGGTGAAAATGAAGCTGGTGCCGGAGCCGTCCGAACGATGCACGACGGTGATCAGGTCGTCCGCCAGTTTGAGATCTTTGTTCAATGCCACGATAGCCGGGTCATTCCACTTGGTGATCTTGCCCAGGTAGATTTGTGCCAAAGTTTCGCCATCCAGGTGCAATTTTCCGTTGGCTACGCCGTTTACGTTAATCACGGGAACGACACCACCGATGAGGGTAGGGAACTGCATCAGGCCGTCTTTGCCCAGTTCTTCGGCGGTCAACGGTTTGTCTGAAGCGCCGAAATCAACGGTTTTTGCGGAGATTTGCTTGATGCCGCCGCCAGAACCGATGGATTGATAGTTCATGTTAACGCCGGTTTTGGCTTTGTAGGCTTCAGCCCATTTTGCGTAAGCGGGGTAGGGGAAAGTCGCACCCGCACCGGTGATGTCGGTAGCGGAGCTGAGGCTGGCATAGGCCAATGCCGATGTGGCTGCGAGGGCGATAACGAGTTGTTTCAATTTGATATTCATGCTGTCTCCAAAAGTATTTAGTTTGTGACGGGTTGCCAGTTTTTTTGATGTCGTTGTTTCTGGTGTGACTTAAAGGTAATGCCGTTAAAAGCAACAACGCTTCGAGGCGATGCGCATCTTAACGGCCTTGTATGACAGGAATATTACAGTGAAGAAAACGGCCTTGCAGCTCATGCATGGATTGCGTATCAATTGGTTTTGATGGCGGCGATGCGATTTTTGTTTTTGCGCCGTTCAAGATGATGCAAACCGGCAAAGGTCAGCCAGCCGACCAGAATCAGGCACAGCGTAAAAATGCCGTAAGAGACAGGCCAGGGTATGCCGCTGGTCATCATCGAATATTCGGACATGCCGCCGATGCCCGCCAGCACATTGAGCGGCATGAACACCACGCTGATGACGGTCAGGCGCTTGATGTCCTTGTTCTGGTTGATGTTGATCGAGCTGTCGGTGGCATCCATCAGGAAGTTTATCTTGTTGAATAGGAAGGCGGTGTGTCCGTCCAGCGATTCGATGTCGCGCAAAATCTCGCGCACATCTTCGTGCTGCGACTCCGATAGAAACTTGGCGCGCATCAGGAAAGACAAGGCGCGCCGGGTGTCCATAACATTGCGGCGGATGCGCCCGTTGAGGTCTTCCTCCTCGGCGATGGAGGCCAGTATCATGGCGGCTTCCTCGTCGGTGATGTGCGACCCTAGCACCTGCCGCCCCACTACGCCCAGTTCGCTGTAAATATCTTCCAGCGCGTTGGCGGAATATTCCACATCGGCGGCGTACAGGTCGAGCAATACATCCTTGGCTTCGGAAACGTAATTGGTCTGCGCGCGCGCGCGCAAGCGTTGCAAGCGGAATACCGGCAGTTCTTCTTCGCGTATTGTGAACAGGGTGCCGTTGTGCAGCACGAATGCCACCGCTACGTTGCGCGATTCGTCTACGCGATCCAGCAAAAAATCCGAGTGCAAATGCACTTCGCCGTTGTCTTCCATATAGAAGCGGGCGCTGGTTTCCAGGTCGGTCAAGGCCTTCGGATTGGGTAACTCCACGCCGTATTGTTGCTTGACCCAGGCGATCTGCGCATCATCGGGTGCGACCATATCTATCCAGATCGGCGTGGCGCGCGCCAGATCCTTGCGATTGGTGATAGGGATTTGTCGCAAGCGCCCTTCGTGCAGGTCAAATACCCGTATCGCCATGTTGTGACTCATGGGTTCGGTTTCGGCATCGGTCACCAGTTCGGCGCGAATATCGTCTTTCATGACCAGCAGGATTTCTTCCTGGCGTTCTTCAGGGATCAGCCGCCAGACGGCCTCACGGTCATCCGGCGGCAGGGCTTCCATGATGTCCGCGACCGCCTGATGGTTGAGCCCCGCCAGTCTGACTTCCAGTTCGGTCAGGTTCTGCTTGTGCGCCAGTGTCTCGATCAGTTTGTGCTTTTGCAGTAACCTATTGACTTGTAACAGGTTTCTTTGTGTTTCCAACTGATTTGATTTGCTATCTGATTCCAGCATGACTCAGCCCGTCCGTAAAATTTGTTCGGATTTTAGCCTAATACGGCGGGTGGTGAGGGACATATTGTGGCTTGGCATTCTTGCGGTGAGATTCATCAAAAATTCACAAGATTGAAATATTGAAGTCTTATCATCCGCCGGATTGGTTTGATATCTAGGGTGAAAGATGGAAAGTCCGCATAAAGGTAAAACGGGTTTGCAGCGCGTCTGGAATGCCTTGTCGTATTCGTTGGCCGGATTGACTGCCGCGTTTCGTCATGAAAATGCTTTTCGTCAGGAGGTATTGCTGGCGGTGATTCTGATTCCCGTCGCATTGTTGACGACCGCCGCTCCTTTGGGGAAAGCCATCATGATTGCCAGCGTGCTGCTGGTGCTGATTGTCGAGTTGCTCAATTCGGCGGTGGAGGCGGCGGTGGACCATACTTCGCTGGCGGACCATCAACTCGCCAAGCGCGCCAAGGATATAGGCAGTGCGGCGGTGTTGTTGAGCCTGGTCAATGTGGCTTCGGTGTGGGGGCTGACGCTGCTGTCGTGAGGGCATAAAGTTTGCGGCTGTCACAAATTGGTCATGTTGCTGGTTTAGGGTGTGTCCCTTTACCCTGAACGGATACGATCATGCCGAGTAACGAACATATTTCCACTAAATTTGACAGCGAACTCGATGAGATTCGCAACGCGGTGCTGGAAATGGCCGAACTGGTTGAGGCGCAGGCACAGGGCGCGCTTGAGGCCTTGTTGAGCGGCGATATGAGCCGGCTGAATTTTATTATCGAGAACGATCATCAGGTCAATATGATGGAAGTCAATATTGATGAAATCAGTGTGAAAGTGGTGGCTCGCCGTCAGCCAACTGCCCGCGATTTGCGCCTGTTGATGGCTGTGAGCAAGACCGTGACCGATCTGGAGCGCATCGGTGACGAAGCGCAAAAGATTGCCCGCATGGGCAAGTTGCTGTCCCGCGAAAGTGAGCTTGAAGCACCGCGTTTTCGCGAGATTACCGAAGCGGCAGAGATCGCCCTGGCGATGTTGCGCCAGTCCATACAAGCCTTTGCGAATCTCGATGTGGAGTTGGCCGCACAAGCCATGAATTTTGACGACCAGGTGGACGAACGCTTCAGAGTGGTAACGCGCCATCTGGTCGCGTGCATGATCGAAGACCCGCGCACGATTTCGCGGTCACTCGCCATGATGAATATCGTCAAAGCTGTCGAACGTATGGGCGACCATGCGCAAAACATCGCTGAGTACGTCATCTATATGGTGAAGGGGAGGGATGTGCGGCACTTGAAGCATTCGGATGAGGGCAGTGAAATTTTTTAAGGCTATTCCATCATTACCGGTTTGTAATATCGAAAAAGCGTAGCGTTTCTACCGATGAGCCAATAGAGGATGGGTGTGCGCTCACGTTTTATCCAGCATCCATCGCTTGTTGAAAAGTGAATCACGCGTTGATGAAGTGTTCCGAATAATTGACGGATAACGAATAAATCGCCGGGGTGACGATGATTAAAATCAGTAACATGGCCACCCCCCAGCGGATGATCTTGCACAGGTATATCCAGTCATTTTTCATTTTTTTCTCCAGTCGTTTGATGCAGTTGCTTGAGGGAAAGACTTATTTCAGAAAATGTTTGGCATAGCGGCTGTCCATGCGCGACATCGGCAGCAGCATGAGCAGGTCGGCGGTGTTGAATTCGGGGTCCCAGGCCGGTTCGCCGCAAATATAAGCTCCCAGGCGCAGGTAGCCTTTCAGCAAGGGAGGTGGCGGTACGTCGAGATTCTGGTTCAGGGCGTGTAGCGGCAAGGGGCAGCGAGGGAAGACGTGATACTCGACAGGTGCGCCATGCGTCAGGTGCAATTTGCGGTAGAGACTCGCCGCCATGTGCCCGCCGTCGGCCATGCTGATACTGGCGCAGCCGATCAGGTATTCATAGCGATGTTGCAACATGTATTGAGCCAGTCCACTCCATAACTGCGAGATGGTCGCGCCATCGCGGAAGTCGCGGTGTACGCAGGAGCGCCCCACTTCGACCATCTGGTTGCTCAGATGCAGCAAGCGGGTGATGTCGAATTCGGTCTGCGCATAGTAGCCGCCGCACTGTTCTGCCTGATCGGGCGGGAGGATGCGGTACGTTCCCACGACTTTGTTTTCTTCGCTTTCGCGGACGATTAAATGCTCGCAAAAATCGTCAAATGCATCTATGTCAAATTTGTCGCCAGGTAAGTGAGCCCCCATTTCTTTGGCGAAAACCTTGTAACGCAGACGCTGTGCCTCCAGCACTTCGGTCTGGTTGCGTGCCAGCGAGGTAATTAAACGAGGTGTTGCGACAGTTTGGGTAGCACGATTGAGTTCCTGCATGAAATCCCCGCGATGAATGAATAAAGAGGTTCGCAGCTTGGGGGGAGGCTGTTGCAGCGGGATGAAGGAAATATTAAGAAGTTGTGAAACCGCTATTTGGGCAGGTTGTGGAGTATCGGGTCGAGCAGCAATACATAGGCCGACTGCGCTGAAAGCAGTGCGCGAGGCAGAGCGCAAGGCAGTTGTGAAAAGTTTTGCGCGGGAATGGGTTCATGTAACTTGTCGCTGATGGTTTGTTGTGCGGTGCGAGCCAATGCGCGGCGATGGGTATCCGAGGAGGTGAGCAGAGGCGTGAATGCTGCCACTGCGCTGAGTTGAGTGCCGCGCAGGATTCGCCAGACGGAGTCGGCCAGCGTCATGTCGCCAGTGAATTCGGCCAGGGTGCTGGTTCTGCCGGATGCGTCCCGGTACTGCAAGGCAATCGGGCATATTTTTACGCCCGCATCAATGGCGGGTTGGATGAGGGATGAGTGAAAATGCCCGACTTGTTTGCCGTCTGTGCTGGTTCCTTCCGGGAAAAGGGCTACGCAAATGCCTTGTTCGAGCAGGGCGCTGATTTGCAGGCTGATGGCGGCGGTATCCTTACGCTTTGTCCGTTCGATGAAGATCGTGCCGCTGCGTTGGCATAGCCAGCCGATTAGCGGCCAGTGCCGAACCTCTGCTTTTGCGACGAAACACGCCGGATGAAGCGCATTGAGCACAAAAATATCCAGCCAGGAAGTGTGGTTGGCAATCATCAGGAAACCCGATTCACTGGGCGTGGTTTGTTCACCCTCGGTGTAGATGCCGATGTTGAGGATGGCGAGCAGATGTTTGCTCCAGGTTCTCAGGAGATAGCGTTGCAAGGCGCGATTAAACCCCGGATAAAAAATTGCCAGTAGGACATAATAAAAAAGGTGCAGGGCGAGGCGCATGACCCTGAACAGGCTGACCAGGATATTCGGTGAGGAATCAAGCATAGCTGACGACAGCCGTTGCGGGTTCGCTCACGGATGGATTGGGCGGCGGGTCTTGTAGGGTGTTGCTGGACAAGGTTGTTTGACCGGGCTGGCGCTGCTCGATAAACAGGCTGTTACCTGGTATTTTTTTGGCCATTTTTTTGGCGACCGTGGCGGCTTCCGATACTTCGTGATGGGAACGGAATAGCCCCGGCGTAATCTGCAATGCGCCTATCGAGAGCGTGGGAAGTGGCTGGTGAACCAGATTGCCCTGTCGGTCTTCGGTCACATAACCACCTGCCGCACGGTGTTGTTTGTCGAATAATGGGCCAGATGTTTGCGCAAACACGGCGAGCGCGCGATTGCAGCGCAGCTCCCAATCTTCGCTTTGCATCACCAGAATAAAATCGTCTCCACCGATGTGGCCGATAAAGTCGTTCCTCGGATCGCATATTTTACTGAGCAGCCGACCGGTGAACTGGATGACCTCGTCGCCTTTGCGATAGCCGTACACATCATTGAAAGGCTTGAAATGATCCAGGTCGCCATAACCTACGACAAATGATTGATTTAATTGTATTAAATTCTCAATCTGTTCGTTGATGGGCACATTTCCGGGGAGTAGTGTGAGCGGATTTGCATAGCGTGCCGTTTCGATCTGTGCCTTGGTGATCTCGCGCAACAGATCCTGCCCCGTCCCAAAACCGATGTAACGACCCTGCTCGGTGATCAGGAAGCCATCGGTGAAATGCTGGATGTCGGACTCGCTCAGAAATCCGCTCAATTCATGAATCGGCGTGGATTTTTCCACCAGCAAAGGCGTTTTATTCATTAGCACAGTGCAGGATTTTCTGCCCATTAGTTCACGCTGAAACGGTTGGGAAAAACTTTCGAGAAATTGATTGCGATTGATCAGCCCGACTGGGCGACCATGCTTGACGACTGGAATGGCATGCAGGCTCTTGTTCACGGAAAACAGCTGTAATATTGCTTCATTTTCTGTGTCGGGCTGGACGGGTGCGATATAACGCAACAGCGTCTCGGCAGCGACGCTGCGCGTGCTTTTGTAGGGCTGTTCCGCGCTGTAGACAGTGTTAATCAGGCAGCCGACCTCGGTGGAGAGCGTCAAGGGCGGAACTGGCGCGGGGCGGGCGATGAAATAACCCTGCCCACAGCTGATACCGATGTCGCGCACTACCCTGAATTCGGCATCGGTTTCGATCCCTTCGGCGATGACTTGCGTACCCGAACTCAGCGCGATGCTCTGTATGGAACGCAGGAACTGTTGTTTGAGCGGGTCGGAATTAACGCCTTGCACGAAATGCATATCAATTTTTACATAATCGGGACGTAACTCGGACCATAGTCTCAGGCTGGAAAAGCCCTCGCCCAGATCATCCAGCGCGATTTGAAAACCCATGCTGCGGTAGTGCAGCAAGGCGTTGCGCATATTGTCGAAATCGTAAGTGGGCTGGTTTTCAGTGATTTCTATAATGACCCGCTTGGGATCAATCCCCAAACTTGTAAGATAAGTGAGCGTTTCACCGTTTTTGAAATCGGGATGGATCAACACTTCCGGGCTAATGTTCAAAAATAATTTTCCCGGCAGATTTTGCGCGGCAAATTCGGCCAGCACGATTTGCCGACTCAACATTTCTATTTCCAGGGCAAGACCCTGCTGGGCTGCCGCAGAGAACAGATTTACCGGGGAATGTAGCAAGCTGTCAGCCGGGCCCCGTATCAGGCCTTCATAGCCCAGAATCGTGCCATCGGTCATCTCCATGACGGGTTGAAAAAGTGCCGAGAGGCTGCGTTGCTTGAGGATGTCTTTTAGCGTTTTCATAATCAATAGAGTATGTTTAAGTACAGGTAGGTCAGGATATTCTCAGGATGTTTCAGTTTGGTTAAGTCGTCGTTGTCTTTTGTCCGGCGGTGAACGGCGGGATCAAAAAAATTACAGTTGAATATTTTGGATAAGTTCGGTAGAATCCGCGCTCTTTTGAAAATCGGTTGGAGTGTAGCGATGGCACGTGTATGTCAAGTGACGGGCAAAAGCCCGATGAGTGGGAATAACGTCTCACATGCGAACAACAGGACAAGACGTCGTTTCTTGCCTAATCTGCAACGTCGCCGCTTCTGGGTCGAATCGGAAAACCGCTGGGTCAGCTTGCGTTTGACCAATGCAGCGCTGCGTACTATAGACAAAAACGGGATTGATTCCGTATTGTCCGACATGCGCGCTCGCGGCGACAAAATCTAAGGAGCATAAAAATGCGTGAAAAAATTAAACTAGAATCAAGTGCCGGTACGGGTCATTTTTATACCACCGACAAAAACAAGCGCACTACTCCAGGCAAGATCGAAATGAAAAAATACGATCCAGTAGCGCGTAAGCATGTTCTGTACAAGGAAGTTCGCCTGAAGTAATTCAGTCTGGCATCGTTGTCCAAGTAAAAAACCCGCGTACGCGGGTTTTTTACTTTGTATGGAGTGCAGCGGCACGACGCTGCCTGTATCGGGTAGAAGCCGGGCGGTATCTTCAAGCAATCCACCTTTGAGTGCTGACCTTAATATGCGGCGTAACCGCGATGCGCTGGCTGGATGGACTGATGGGTATCGCTACGCTCGACCCATCCTACGCGCTATTTTTTATAGAGGGGCGAACAAGGTGACAGGCCATGGTCTCTACCCCTGTGCCCAGGCTTTGGCTTCGTCATAATCGGCGAATACGCGAATGTCTGCATCCACAAACAAGCGCGACAGCCAGGCGTTCCAGGTGAGCCATTGGTCGTCGGTGACGATGGCGATTTTGTTGAAGTCGTGGTTGTGTTGGCGGTTGAAAAATTTGATTTCTTCCCAGGCGACATCCACGCTGTAATCGAGCATCCCGCGCAGGTCGAACAGCAGGTTGAGCGTGCCGGGCGCTTTGAGTTTATACAGGGATTGCTCTTCAAACGCCTTGAAGTCGGCGAGGGTGAATTCCCCCAGCACGGCGACGTTGACGAGCTTGTCGGTTTGTTCGATGGTAATCACAAGAGGCCTCTTTCTTTTTTATGAGGGGTGTTGCGGCGATAGTTGTAAGCTTAACACACCGCTGGCGATGATGAACGCCATGCCTGCCCAACTGGCCAGCGGCAGAATTTCATTCCATAGCATCATGCCGAACAGACTGGCGAAGATGATGGTGCTATATGCCAGTGAGCCTACCACCAGAGTTTTGCCGACGCGGTAGGCGCGGGTCATGGCGAGTTGCGCGAGGGTGGCGGTGCTGCCCAGTCCCAGCAGTATCCCAAAATTGTGGCGAGTAATCGGGTGGATGTCGCCGAACAGCATCCAGCCGGCACCAGACAGGGTGGCGACGAGGGTGAAGTAGAACACCGTGCGCGTGTCCGGTTCGCCCAGCAGGGCGAGTTGCTTGACGTTGAGGTAGGCAACGCTGGCCAGGAAGCCGGAAATCAGGCCGAGCAGTCCGGGCAGCAGTTGGTCGCGTTGCAGGGTCGGGTGCAACAACAGCACCACGCCGCAAAAGCCAAGTCCGATGGCGAGCGTCAGCGGCGGGTGAAATTTGTCCTTGAACACCAGCATGGTGAGCAGGGTGAGGAATAGCGGGGCGGTGTAGTTGAGCGTGACGGCGGTCGCCAGCGGCAACGTGCTGATGCAGTAGAAAAATAGCGCCAGTGCCACGGTGCCGGACAGGCCGCGCCACAGGTGGGTGCGAAAGTGTCGGGTGACGAGGGGGGTGCGCTGCTGTCTGGCAATGGCATAGACCAGCACCAGACCGATGAAGGAACGGTAGAACACCAGTTCGATGTGCGAAAAATCCGCCGCACCGAGCTTGACGAACACGCCCATGCAGGCGAATAAAAAGCCTGCGACCAGCATCCAGAGCGAACCCATGCTATGCGGTCATTCCAGCAAACCCCAGCACCTTGGTGAGGGTGAGCGTCGAATCAGCTCCTTCCCTGACAAGGGGAGGTTGGGGGGGGTTGCGCCGGGCGGGAAAATCGGCTTAAAGGTGTGGGGCAAGGTTGCGGCGCAGGTATTCGTGGAAGTGCAACATGCCGTCCTCGGTCGGCGACTGGTACGGGCCGTGTTCTTCGATGCCGCGCTGGTACAAGGACTTTCGCCCCTGCTGCATGCGCTTGCAGATGATGTCGTCCTCGACGGCGGTCTCGTTGTAAGCCTTCTGTTCAGACGCTACATATTCGCGCTCGAACAGCACGATGTCTTCCAGATAATAGAATTCGACGATGTTGGTGCAGGCATCACAACCGCGTGGTATCAGCGTGCTGATGACCAGTGTGCCGGGATACCATTCGACCATGATGTTGGGGTAGTAGGTCAGCCAGATTGCGCCGTATTTGGGCAGCTTGCCGCCGTGATAGCGCAGCACTTGCTCCTGCCAGTCGCCGTAAGCCGCGCTGCCAACTTTCTTCAGCGCATTCTTGATGCCGACAGTCTGCACGCTGTATTGCTCGCCGAATTCCCATTTGAGGTCATCGCAGTCCACAAAATTACCCAGCCCGGGATGGAATGGCACGACGTGGTAATCCTCCAGATAGACTTCGATAAAAGTCTTCCAGTTGAAGGCGTATTCGTCCACTTGCACGCGTTCCAGCATATATCCAGAAAAATCAAGGTCTTGCATCACGCCAACGGTAGCCAAATCCTTCGCTATGTCGCGTTCGCCCGAGAACAACATGCCATTCCAGTTTTGCAAGGGCGATTTATTGAGGTGCAGACAAGGGTTTTCCGGGAAATGCGGCGCGCCCAGCAATGCTCCGTCCGTTTTGTAAGTCCAGCGATGCAGCGGGCAGACGATGTGCTGCGCGTTGCCGCGCCCTTGCAACATGGTGGCCTGGCGGTGGCGGCAAATGTTGGACAGCAGTTCCACGCCGTTCGGGTTGCGCACCAGCATTTGCGCCTCGTCGCGCAGCACCTGATAATCGCCCAGACTGGGTACCATCAATTCGTGGCCGACATAGTTCGGCCCTTGTTCAAACAGCACGCGCTGCTCCAGCGCCAGTATTTTGGGATCAAAGTACCAGCCGAGAGGCGGTTGGACCTGGCTTGGGGTGAGTTGCTTTGTGGTGGCGAGACTGGACATGCCCACGTTATCCTTACAAATTGCGTTACGGGAAAGGGCGCGATTTTCCCTTAAATAGGGGGGGAGGGCAACAAAAATTGGCTCATATAGGGTGCGTTGGGTAAAATAGCCGCCTTTCCCATGCAGAAGAATGAAATGTCTGGCAAATCCAACAAACCACAGGGCTACGAGTCGGCAATGGCCGAGCTTGAGCAAATCGTCGCGGATATGGAGGCGGGTCGGCTGTCGCTGGAAGACTCGCTGGTCGCTTATAAACGCGGTGCGGAGTTGCTGGCATTCTGTCGTTCGCGCCTCGAAGAGGCGCAGCAACAGGTACGTGTGCTGGAAGACGGCGTACTGAAAGAATTGTCCCTCGGAGACAATCTGTGATGCGCGCTGATTTTGCGAGTTGGTCGTCAGCCCACCAGGCGCGCTTTGAGGAGGTGTTGAGCGGGTTGCTGCCACAAGCCGGGGTGGCACCGCAGCGGCTGCATCAGGCGATGCGCTATGCTGTGCTGGATGGCGGCAAACGGGTGCGTCCCCTGTTGGCCTTCGCGGCGGGCGAGCTGGTCGGCGCGGAAGAAAGCCGCGTCAATATCGCGGCGGCGGCGGTCGAAGTCATTCACGCGTATTCACTGGTACACGACGATATGCCCTGCATGGACAACGATGTGTTGCGCCGGGGCAAGCCGACTTGCCATGTCCAATACGACGAGGCGACCGCGCTGCTGGTGGGCGACAGTCTGCTGACGCTGGCGTTTCAGTGGTTGGGCGAACATCGTTTGAATGACGATGCGGCGCAACAACTGGAGATGGTCAAATTGCTGGCGGTGGCTGCCGGTTCGCGCGGCATGGCGGGCGGACAGGCGATTGATCTTGCCAGCGTAGGCCGGACGCTCTCGCTGCCGGAGCTGGAAAACATGCACATTCACAAGACCGGCGCGCTGATTCGTGCCGCGATCCTGCTGGGCGCGCGCTGTGGTTCAGATACCAGGCGCGGCGCGGTCACGGCAGCACAACTGGATAAACTCGATCATTACGGCAAGTGTGTCGGGCTTGCGTTTCAGGTGGTGGACGATGTGCTTGATTTTGCAGCGGATACTGCCACGCTGGGCAAGACGGCAGGCAAGGATGCCGATAACGACAAGCCGACTTACGTCACGCTGTTGGGCGTAGAGGCCGCGCGCGACATGGCGCAGCATCTGCACGGTGAAGCTATCGCCGCCTTGGCGGAATTCGGCGACGCGGCGCAACGCTTGCGCGAGCTGGCCGATTTTATTGTGTTGCGAAAGTTCTAATGTATTCATTGCTCAATACCATCAACTCGCCCGCCGACCTGCGCCGTTTGGGGCGCGAGCAGTTGCCGGAACTGGCGCGGGAATTGCGTGAATTTCTGGTCGAATCGGTCAGTAAAACAGGCGGGCATCTGTCTTCCAATCTGGGCACGGTGGAACTGACCATCGCCCTGCATTACCTGTACGACACGCCGGAAGACCGGCTGGTGTGGGATGTGGGACACCAGACTTACGCGCACAAAATCCTCACCGGACGGCGCGAAGCGATGCGTACCTTGCGCATGGCGGGCGGCATTGCCGGGTTTCCCAGGCGCGACGAAAGCCCTTTTGACACCTTCGGTACCGGGCATTCCAGCACGTCTATTTCAGCGGCTTTGGGCATGGCGGTGGCGGCAAAATTATCGGGTTCGACGCGGCGCTCGGTGGCGATTATCGGCGATGGCGCGTTGACCGGCGGCATGGCGTTCGAGGCACTCAACAACGCGGGGGCGATGGATGCCAATCTGCTGGTGATCCTCAACGACAACGATATGTCTATCTCGCGCCCGGTCGGCGCGCTCAACAATTATCTGGCCAAGTTGATGTCGGGACGTTTTTATGCGGCGATGCGGCGCAGCAGCGAGAAGGTGCTGAAGGGGATGCCGCCGATGCTGGAATTCGCCAAGCGCGCCGAAGAACACGTCAAGGGCATGGTCACGCCCAGCACGATGTTCGAGGAATTCGGCTTCAACTATATCGGCCCGATAGATGGTCACGATCTGGATGCCTTGCTGGATACGCTAAGCAACCTCCGTGAACTGGAAGGCCCGCAGTTCCTGCATATTGTCACGCAAAAAGGCAAAGGCTATGCGCTGGCGGAGGACGATTGCCTGCTGTATCACGGCGTGGGCAAATTTGATCGGGAAAGCGGCATTGTCCCCATGAAGGCGGGCAAGCCGACTTATACGCAGGTGTTCGGCCAGTGGTTGTGCGACATGGCAGATCAGGATGCGCGCGTGGTGGGCATCACGCCCGCCATGTGCGAAGGTTCCGGGATGCCCGAATTCGCCGAAAAATTTCCGGCGCGCTATTTCGATGTGGGCATCGCCGAGCAGCACGCGCTGACCTTCGCGGCAGGCTTGGCGTGCGATGGCTACAAGCCGGTAGTGGCGATTTATTCGACTTTTTTGCAACGCGCCTACGATCAGTTAATCCACGACATCGCCATTCAAAAATTGCCGGTGGTGCTGGCGATAGATCGCGGCGGGCTGGTTGGCGCGGACGGCGCGACCCACGCCGGGAGTTTCGATCTTTCCTATTTGCGCTGCATCCCGAACATGACGGTGATGACCCCCTCCGACGAAAACGAATGCCGATCAATGCTCTACACCGCCCTGCAACTGGATACGCCGAGCGCGGTGCGCTACCCGCGCGGGGTGGGGCCGGGTGTGGCAATCAGCAAGGAGATGCAGGCCTTGCCGATAGGCCGGGGCGAAGTGCGCCGCGCGGGGCAGCGCGTGGCGATACTGGCTTTCGGCTCGATGCTGGCACCGTCTTTGCTTGCGGGTGAAGCGTTGGATGCGACGGTGGTCAACATGCGCTTCGTCAAACCGCTGGATGCAGAACTGGTGCAACAGATGGCTCAGCGCCACGAACTGCTGGTGACGGTGGAGGAAAACACCGTGCTGGGTGGGGCGGGCAGTGCGGTGGCGGAATGTTTGAGTGCAAAGGGCGTGACCATCCCGTTGCTGCAATTGGGCTTGCCTGATCGCTTCATCGAGCAGGGCGAACCTGCGCAGATGCTCGCCGATTGCGGGCTGGATGTTGCCGGTATTGTTGCCCGTATCCAGCAAAAATTGCCCAAGTAATTTTGTCGGGATTGGTTATAATTTCGACCAGTCAAATTTTTCAGGAAAGCACATTATGAATAGCCCCAAGTTGGAACCCATCGCCGACGTGCAAAGCACGGCTGACCTGCGCCAAATCGCCATCAATCGCGTCGGCATCAAAGGCATCCGCCATCCGGTCGTGGTCAAGGACAAGAGCGTCGGCGTGCAACACACGATTGCCACTTTCAACATGTATGTGCATCTGCCGCACAATTTCAAAGGCACGCATATGTCGCGCTTTGTCGAGATTCTTAACCGGCATGAACGCGAAATTTCGGTGGAATCGTTTGAACACATTCTGCGTGAAATGGTGGAACGCCTGGAGGCGCAGTCCGGCTATATCGAGATGAGCTTTCCGTATTTTGTCAACAAGACCGCGCCCGTGTCCGGCGTGCAAAGCCTGTTGGATTATGACGTGACGCTGATAGGCGAAATAAAGGAGGGGCGCGCGCAGGTCACCATGAAAGTGCTGGTTCCCGTGACCAGTCTTTGCCCCTGCTCCAAGAAAATTTCCGAACGCGGCGCGCATAACCAGCGTTCGCACGTCACTATCACGATCTCCGCCAACCGTTTCGTCTGGATCGAAGATGTGGTGCATATCGCCGAGCAACAGGCTTCCTGCGAACTGTACGGCCTGCTCAAACGCCCCGATGAAAAATACGTCACCGAACGCGCCTACGACAACCCCAAGTTTGTCGAAGACATGGTGCGCGATGTCGCCGCCGTGCTGAATGCTGACGAGCGAATTGATGCCTATATCGTGGAATCGGAAAATTTTGAATCCATCCACAACCATTCGGCCTACGCGCTGATTGAACGGGACAAAACCAAGGACTGAGGAGCGAGGACTGAGGACTGAGTAACAATCGTTGCGCCGTGATTTACCCAATCTTCAATCCTCAATCCTCAATCCTCAATCCTGATATGAACCCCATCGCCATTTTTCGTCACGCAGCCCACGAAGGCCCCGGTTATTTAGCCGAGTTCCTTGATGCGCGGGGTATTTCCTGGCAACTGATCTGCATTGACGCGGGTGAGGCAGTGCCGACTTCGGCAGCGGCCTATTCAGGGTTGGTGTTCATGGGCGGGCCGATGAGTGTCAACGACGAGCTGCCGTGGATCGCGCAAGTGCTTGATTTAATTCGTGATGCCGTCTTGCGCGATATTCCGGTGCTGGGTCATTGCCTCGGCGCGCAACTCATCGCCCGTGCGCTGGGGGGCGTGGTGTCGCGCAATCCGGTTAAGGAAATCGGCTGGGGCGAGGTGACGTTGGCGGACAACGACACCGCTCGCTCATGGTTTGGCGAAGTGGGCGATTTTCAGGCATTCCATTGGCACGGCGAAACTTTCAGTCTGCCGCCGGGTGCGGTGCAGCTTTTGTCCAGCGCGCATTGCCTCAATCAGGCCTTTGCCATAGGTTGTCATCTGGCCTTGCAATGCCATATCGAGATGACCGCCGAGATGATCGCCAGTTGGTGCGCAGTCGGTGCGCAGGAAATCGCCGCCAGCCTCAATAGTCCCGCCGTGCAGTCGGCAGACGAGATGCGCCAGCAAGTCCCGATAAACTTGCCGCAACTGAACCAGGTCGCAGAGCGCCTTTATGCGCAATGGCTTGGAGGTGTCATGCGCCAGGCTGCCCCCAATCCACTCGTGCCGTAGACCTTGGTCCGGGATCACCCATTTAACCGCACACCATGAAATTTATTAAATCTGAAACTTTTATTGTTCTCGCGCTGATCGGGCTGGCGCTGGGCTTATCACTCGAACACCGTGCCGTCGAGCAGGGCGGCTGGTTGTTATGGGGGTTGATGGGCATCGTGCTGCTGGCCATTATCGGCGTTGCGCTGCGCATCGCTCACCATGCGGAAGTGCTGGCGCTACGTCTGGGTGAACCCTACGGCACATTGATATTGACGCTGGCTGCCGTTTCGGTGGAGGTGGTGATTTTGGCGGTGTTGTTGCAGGGCGCACCCAATCCAACCCTGGCGCGTGACACCGTGTTTGCCGCCGTGATGTTCGACATCAATGGTATTTTGGGAATGGCGGCTATTCTGGGCGGATTGAAACACGGCAGTACCCAATACAATCTTGACTCGGCCAATTCGTTTATCGCCATGCTGCTGGTCGCCATCGGTATCGGCATGTTCGTCCCCGATTTTGTGCCTGATGCGAAGTGGCAGATTTATTCCGTTTTTTCGATAGGCATTATGTCTGTCATGTATATGGCGTTTCTGCGCTTGCAAACCGTCGAACATCGCCAGTTTTTTGAATTTGACACGGCAACCGATGATGAGGCGCACGACGCTATGCATAGCCCGAATGCCTTGCATAGCGGCGTGATGCTGGCATCCGTGGTGCTGGTCGGGGTGCTCTCGGAAGTGTTGTCGGTGTTGCTGGATGCTGGATTGTCCGACAGCAACTTACCCAAGGCGATCCCCGCCGTGCTGGTGGCGCTGCTTTCAGCTTGCCCGGAAATACTCACGGCGCTTAAAGCCGCCTTGCAGGATCGTATGCAGACCACGGTCAATATCGCGCTGGGCGCATCGCTGGCGACGGTGCTGCTCACCTTGCCCGTCATCGAAGCCGTTGCCCTTTTCAACGGCGACCGCATCGTGATGGCATTGACCCCGCTGCAAGCCGGCTTGCTGTTGCTGACTTTTTTGACGGTGATGAATAACCTGCACGATGGCGAGACCAACGCCATTGAGGGGATCAGCCATTTTGCCCTGTTCGCCGCCTTCATCGCGCTGGTGATGATGGGGCTGATTTAATTCCGATGCCGACGCTGGAACGATTGCGCTGCGGTAAGCTGGCTGGCATCAAGCGGCTGGATTTGTCTTGCGGCCTGACACAGTTTCCCGACGAGATTTATGATCTGGCCGAGTCGCTGGAAATCCTCAATCTCTCCGGCAATGCGCTGACTTCATTGCCGGACGACTTGCCGCGTTTGCACAAACTGCGGGTGATTTTCTGTTCCGATAATCCGTTTACCGAAGTGCCACCCGTGTTGGGGCAGTGTCCGAATCTGGAAATGATAGGGTTCAAGGCCAACCGGATTAGCCGCCTTTCAGGCGCTGCCTTGCCGCCCAGATTGCGCTGGCTGATTCTTACCGATAACCGGTTGAGCGAGTTGCCGCCCAAACTGGGGCGTTGCCAGCGCTTGCAAAAGCTGATGCTGGCGGGCAACCGATTGCGTCATCTGCCGGACGAAATGGCCGCCTGCCGCCATCTGGAATTGCTGCGCATATCCGCCAATCGTTTTACCGCGCTACCGGAATGGTTGCTAACGATGCCGCGTCTGGCGTGGCTGGCGTTTGCCGACAATCCGTTTGCGGATGGCGCAGCAGCGGCAGCCAGTCAGGATATTTCTCTGATTGAATGGCAACATCTTGATTTACAACATAAATTAGGCGAAGGCGCATCGGGTGTCATTCATCGCGCCGACTGGCGACACCCGTCGGAGGGTGCAAAGCCCGTGGCGGTCAAGCTGTTCAAGGGCACGGTGACCAGCGACGGTCTGCCCGAGAGCGAAAAAGCCGCCTGCCTCGCCGCTGGCGCGCACCCTAATTTGATCGCCGCGACGGGCAAGCTCAGCGGACATCCCGAAGGGGTGGCCGGGCTGGTGATGCCGCTGGTTGAGGCGAACTTCAAAAATCTTGCCGGCCCGCCCAGCCTGGAATCCTGTACCCGAGACGTTTATCCCACCGACACGAAATTCACCCTGAACAACGTCATCAGTATGGCGAAAGGCATCGCCCGCGCGGCGCAACACCTGCATCGGCAGGGCATCATGCACGGCGACTTGTATGCGCATAACCTGCTGTGGAACGGGCAGGGCGATTGCCTGCTGGGAGACTTCGGTGCGGCTTCGTTTATTGCGGATGCGCGTCATGCGTTGCCCCTCCAGCGCCTCGAAGTGCGCGCCTTCGCCTGTCTGCTGGAAGAGTGGCTGGAACGCAGCCCCGCCGCCAGCGATACTCAGCCGGTACTCGATGCGCTGTGGGAGTTACAGCGCCGTTGCGCGCAGCCGGAGGTTGAGGCGAGACCGCTGTTTGCCGAGATTGTTCAGGCATTGGAAGGTGTGTCGGTTAGCCGGGAGTTCGGGTAGCCGAATCCGGTTCTCCCTTTGCCCTTGGCACTTTTTAGTAATATCTTTCTTTGCCGCATCTCGTTTCAAGCAGCACGTTATAATCCGCCTTTCGTTTAACTGCGGCGGATAAACCCCGCCACTACGTCATGTCCTTTGCCAAGACCTATACCCTCGCCGATGTCACTCGCTGGTATTCCATGTGGGAGTTAAATAAGGCCAAGCCTTACCTGAATTCGATCACTCGAATTGCCGTGCAGCCGGATCGGATTACCGCACAGGTAAAGGGGTCGGCGCGCAATCCTTATGAGGTGGAAATTTCCTTTACAGGCGACCCGTCAAACACCGTGTCTGTCAGGCCGCTGTGCAGCTGTCCGGTCGGGTTCAAGTGCAAGCACACGGCGGCGGTGTTGTTGGCAGCTTTGTCTTTGCCGCGCGAGCCTGTCGTCAATCCGGCCTTGCTGGCATGGGTCGCCTCTTTCCGCAAAGCGCAAGCCGCGCCCGCACGCAAGAAAGCCAAGCCTGCGCTACGCCAGGAACGCTTGTGCTATGTGCTGATGAAGTCGTTTTACGGCGATAGTTATATGGTCGGGATTTATAAGGCGAAGCTGGCGGCTGACGGGCATCTGCTGGGCAAAATGGAAGAATGGAGCAACGTAGAGCGCGCGCTGATTAAGCCGCCGCAGTTTGTCGGCGAGGAAGATTTGCCGATTCTGCGGTTGTTGTGGAGACAGCGCGATAAATATGATGGCGACATTGCCATGGGTACAAACGGCCACGAAATTCTCAACGTTTTGCTGGGAAGCGGACGCTTGTTTTTCATGGCAAGAATGGCGGCGAGTGGCTTTGTCTTGTCTGAACCCGTGCGGCTGACGCTGGGCAAGGAACGCGCGGCCAGGCTGGATTGGGGCGCTGATGAAACCGGGCGCATGGTTCCCCGCATCATCCGTAGTGGCGCAGCGGTGGAGGTGTTGCCTTTGCCCGACGCGACCTGGTATCTGGATGCCGAGACGGGCGAAATCGGTTTGCTCAAATTGGCCCAGACTCCGCAGCAGATCGCGCAACTGTTGAGTATGCCGCCGCTACGCGAGATTGATGTTCCGGCAGTTTCGGAAGTGTTGCGCGAACTGGTGCCCGATTTGCCTGCGCCGACGATCAGCCGTTTGCGCACCCTGAAAGCCACGCTGGTTCCCCTGCTGCTGCTGGGTACGTCGGAGAACACCTATATGGGGCGCTTTCGCGGCTATGGTTTCGGTTCGCAAGTGCGCGATTATGCTGCTGTGAACTTTCGTTATGGCGAAGCGGTTCTCTCGCCCGACCATCCTGGTGAATTTGTTACGCTGAAAAATGGCGAGACGGTGCGCGTCAAGCGCGATACGCAACAGGAGCAGCGTTTGATCGCCTCTTTGCATCGTTACGGGCTGGAAGAAATGCCCTATTTCGGGCGTTCCGGTGTAGCGGGGGATCAAAAAGTGTACGGGCTGGAAAGCGAAAAGGCTTGGCCTTCCTTCATGCAACACGATATTCCGCTGTTAAAAGCGGCGGGCTGGGAAGTCGTCAACCCGCAGGGTTTCCGCCATCATGTATTGGAAGTGGAAGCCTGGGTCGGTGAATTCGACGAGCAGGAAGATGGCTGGTTCAGCCTGAACATGGGTATCGTGGTCAACGGCCAGCGCGTGGCGCTGGCTCCCTTGCTGCATGAGCTGTTCAAGGTTGATCCGCGTTGGCTGGATGCGTTGATGCTGGCGAAAATGAAGGATAACGAAGCCATCGAGCTGTATTTGCCCGACGGCGGGCGGGTGAAAGTACCCGCCGAACGCATCAAGCCGCTGGCGCGCACGCTGATCGAGTTGTTCGACGGCAAGGCGGGCAGTGAAGAAATCCGCCTGTCTCGCTACGACGTGGCGCGCATTGATGCCCTGTCCAATATGGATCGCTGGGAGTTCAAGGGCGCGGACGCGTTGACCAGCCTGGCCGAACGGCTGAGGAATACGTCGGGTATTCAGGCAGTCCAAGCACCCGAAGGGTTCGCGCTGGAGCTGCGCCACTATCAACTGGAAGGCCTGGCCTGGCTGCAATATCTGCGCGAGCAGAATTTGGCCGGTATTCTGGCGGACGATATGGGGCTGGGCAAAACCGCTCAGGCGTTAGCCCATCTGCTGCTGGAAAAACAAATGGGACGGATGGACAGACCCTCGTTGATCGTTTTACCTACCTCTTTGATTTTTAACTGGAAATCAGAGGCAAAACGGTTTGCGCCGCAACTCAAGGTATTGTCCTTGCACGGCAAGGAACGCGCCGTGTATTTTCCGTTGATTGCCCAACACGATGTCATTCTCACCACTTACCCCTTGCTGTGGCGGGATGAAGAAGCATTGCTGGAGCATGACTATCACCTGCTGATTCTGGATGAGGCGCAGACGGTGAAAAACGTCTCCAGCCAGGCCGCGCAGGTGGTGCGCCGCCTGAACGCACGGCATCGTCTATGTCTTACCGGCACTCCGCTGGAAAATCACTTGGGCGAGTTGTGGGCGCAGTTCGACTTTTTGCTGCCCGGCATGTTGGGCGATGCCCGAGGATTTACCAAGACCTGGCGCACGCCTATCGAGAAACACGGCAACACCTTGCGCCGCGATTTGCTGGCGCAGCGCGTCAAGCCCTTCATCATGCGTCGCCGCAAGGAAGATGTCGCCACCGAATTGCCGCCCAAGACGCAGATTATCCGCACGGTCGAACTGGAAGGCGGGCAGCGCGATTTGTACGAGACGGTACGCATCGCGATGGATCAACGCCTGCGCGAAGAAATCGCCGAAAAAGGCTTTGCGCGCAGTCATATCATCATCCTGGACGCGCTGCTCAAATTGCGTCAGGTGTGTTGTGACCCGCGCCTGCTGAAGCTGGCCAGTGCCAAGAAAGTCAAGGAACGCGCCAAGCTCGATTTGCTGATGGAAATGTTGCCTGAACTGGTGGGCGAAGGCCGCCGCATTCTGGTTTTTTCACAATTCACCTCGATGCTCGAATTGATCGAAACGGAGTTGGTGCAAGCGCAGTTGCGCTATGTGAAGCTGACGGGCGACACCCAAAATCGCGAAGAAGTGGTGCGCCGTTTTCAGGAAGGCGAAGTGCCGATTTTTCTGATTAGCCTCAAGGCGGGCGGTGTCGGGTTGAATCTGACGGCGGCGGATACCGTCATTCACTACGATCCGTGGTGGAATCCCGCCGTGGAAAATCAAGCCACGGATCGCGCCCACCGTCTGGGGCAAACCAAGAATGTGTTTGTTTACAAGCTGGTGGTGGCCGGCAGTATCGAGGAGAAAATCCTGGCACTACAAGAGAAGAAAGCCGATCTTGCCGCAGGGATTCTGTCGGAAGACAGCGCCGGGTTGACCAAGTTTAACGAGGCCGACATCGCCGCCTTGCTGGC
>Ga0210032_1000731_pt1 | contig 21961 bp, 21 predicted proteins | sample CryGeyCG2114_250_2_FD_185458 | JGI IMG/M metagenome (GOLD analysis project Ga0210032, IMG submission 185458) | Groundwater microbial communities from aquifer - Crystal Geyser CG13_big_fil_rev_8/21/14_2.50 (SPAdes) (version 2) | ecosystem: Environmental > Aquatic > Deep subsurface > Groundwater ... | reverse complement strand
CCATGAAATTATCTGCTCTCGTTGCTGCTCTGTTGGCTCTTGCTTTGACCGCTTGTGGCGAAAAAGCTGCTGAAGCTCCTGCTGTTACTATCGAAACTCCTGCTGCAACTGTTACTGTTGAAGCACCTGCTGCTCCTGCTGCCTCTGCTGTTGAAGCCGCTCCTGCTGCTGATGCCGCTGCTCCTGACGCTGCTGCTCCTGCTGCTGACGCTGCTGCTCCTGCTGCAAAATAAGCAACACGCTTACCAGCAATAAAAAAGCCGATGCAAGTCGGCTTTTTTATTGCTCAAAACACCGAGTGCATAGCGCGAACAGACTCCTGCGCAACCTCTGCCATCCCAAATCCTGCATCAAACAATTTCGCGCCAGACAAAACCCTGTTGCTGGCTGGCCACACCAACCCAGCTTGCTTCACAATTCAACACCTCGCACAACGCCTTAACGGCAAGTTCAGGCGTATTGTTTTGTTCACTCAGGTGAGCCGCAATTAAATGCTGCAAATGACTGGTATCCAGGCTGCTTAGCAAACCAGCCGATTCATCATTGCTCAAATGCCCGAAACGCCCTGACACGCGCTGCTTGAGACGCTCGTGATAATCACCGTTCCGCAACATTTCAGCATCGTGATTACATTCCAGCACCAAGGCGTGACAGCCATCCAGCATCGCTAAAATGTGTGGCGTGCAGCACCCCGCATCCGTCAACACACCCAGGCACCTCGTTCCATCACTGAATACATATTGCACTGGCTCGGCGGCATCGTGCGGCACAGGGTAGGGCAGCATCTCAATATCCTGAACAGCGAATGCCTGATGCGGGTCAATCTCATGCAACCCGGCGATACCCGCAAAGGCTTTCGGCTGGCTGCGCAGCGTCCCATGCGTCAACCAGACAGGCAGGTTGAATTTGCGCGCCAAACTTGCCACTCCGCCGATATGGTCGCCGTGCTCATGCGTCACCAGAATGCCCGTCAGTTGCTCGGGCATCACGCCCAAACGCGCCAAACGCACACGACTATCGTTCAAGCCGAATCCGCAATCCAGCAGCAACATCGTCTTCCCGGCACTTACCAGCAGCGCGTTACCCTTGCTACCGCTACCCAAAGAAGCGAACCTCATGCCGTTATCCCGATTGCCAAAATAGCAATGGCGCGGCAGCTACAATCAGCGTACCGCGCCATTACCGGAACTAGAAAAATTATTGACTGATATGCTTGTAAATCGCCTCAAGTCGCTGCTTGCTGGCATCGCTGCTGACCCCGTTCTGGTCAGTGACCGACACTTCGCACGATGCGCCGCCATCCTTGACGTTCACGCGGTAACGAACGTTGCTGTCTGCGTCATCTTTCCAGAACTGCAAGGTATCCAGCCAACCTTTTTCTGCCTGGGCAGTACGCAGGAAATAAACGCCCTTTTCACGATCCTTGTCTTCCACCACCAGACCGGCACGCTCGATGGCCAGACCAACTCTACGCCAGCTCTTGTCGAACGCATCGTTGATGACGATAACGCTGCTGCCGTCAAATATTTCCAGCAAATTGGCAGTCCCGGTCGAGGCTTGCGAAGTTTCGCCGCTCGCAGCCGCCGCCTGCGCTGGCGTAGTACCACCGAAGCGCACCATCAGTCGTTGCAGCATTTCTGCTTCCAGTGCAGGGTCGCTTTCGCGGGTTTGCCACTTTGAACCACTGCCGTCCGCTTCCAGCATTTCTTCCTTGCCGCGATGCGTAATGTAAATCTCCGTCCCCACATCGTCCTTGGCACGCTCCAGGCGAACGCGATACTGATCAAGCTGATTTGACGAGTACATGCCGTCGAACACCTTACCGATGGTGCTGCGAATCACCCCCTGAGGAATGCTGGCACGGTTTTCCGCCCAGTCTGTTTCGATGATACCGGCGGCCACATCTTCGCTCTTGATGCTCAAACCTGTTTCATGCAGGAATGACTTGACCACAGGCCAGACATTTTGGGCACTGTCTTTTACCAGCAACCAGCGTTGTGCGCCGTTGCGCTCCAGGCTCACGCCCTGTACGGCTGGCAAGACTGAACTGGCAACGCCGCCATGCGCGGGACTAGCAGCCGACCCTTTGGCATAATCGGAATAGGAAGCGACTGACTCGCCGTCACCGTCCGCCACCCTGTAACGACTATCTGTTTCGGGTGTAGACAAATCTGGCGGAATTTCCAGCGTCGGCGCTTGCTCCGCACCGGCACGGTAATCTATACGCTTGCTGCCCAAGCCCAGGGTACTGCAACCCACCATGGAAACCAGCACGACACTGGAAACGCCGATTTTCAATACTTTCATATTCAATTCCCCACCCATCCTAGTGTTCTGTAAGTACGCCAGCTTGACGCATGGCCTGTTCAACGACATCTTGCAAACCTGCTGATAGCGGGGTAAGCGGCAAACGCAGGGTTAGCCCGACTTTGCCCATCCTCGCCACCGCCCATTTAACCGGAATCGGATTCGCCTCGACAAACAACTTGCGATGCAGCCCCAGCAAGCGGAAATTGATTTCCCGCGCACGGGCAACTTCACCCTGCAATGCTGCCACGCACATTTCATGCATCAGCCTGGGCGCGACATTGGCGGTGACCGAAATCGTGCCCTGCGCACCCAGCAACATCAGCGCCAGCGTACTGGCATCGTCACCGCTGTAAACGGCAAAGTCATCGGGCACGCGTTGCAGCAAATCCGTGCCGCGCTCTATGTTACCGGTAGCATCCTTGATACCCACGATATTGGGTATCTGCGCCAGGCGCAGCACCGTATCGTTGTTCATATCGGCTACCGTGCGCCCCGGCACGTTATACAGGATATGCGGCATATCCACCGCTTCAGCGATCGCCTTGAAGTGCAGATACATTCCTTCCTGCGTGGGCCGATTGTAATAGGGCACAACAGTAAGCGAAGCATCCGCGCCCGCACGTTTCGAGTAAGCAGCCAGTTCAATGGCTTCCCGGGTCGAATTTGCGCCCGTCCCCGCAATGATGGGAATACGCTTGGCCGCATGTTTTACCGCCGTGCTAATCAGTAACTCGTGCTCATCCAAATTTACCGTAGGCGCTTCACCCGTCGTGCCGACTACCACGATGGCATCCGTACCCTGTAGGATGTGAAAATCAATCAAAGCACGAAAAGCGACCAAATCCAGACTGCCGTCTTCATGCATGGGTGTAACGATTGCAACAATACTGCCCTTAATCATCTTGATTCCCGTTTTCCTGGCCAGCAAAAGCAAAGGTCGCATTCTAACCCAAGGAAGCGGGCTTGCGATACTCAAGCGAGATTCAAACAACGTCATTTCTCGAACAGAACATGGCTAACGCGACAAAAACCGGATGGCTGTGAAATAATGGGGCAAATTTTGAATCACTACCTCCCATGCCCGCCATCACACTCGATACCCTCCGCGCTGGCGACAGCGCCACCATCGTCACGATTCACGCCGAAGCAGCGTTGCATCAACGTCTGCTCGCGCTGGGCTTTCGTAGTGGCCGCCAAATCGAATTGATACGCAAAGCCAGCTTCTCGGGTCCGCTGCAAGTGCGTATCGGCACGACAGACATCCTGCTGCGCCTTGCCGAAGCCGCCAAAATAAAGGTATGCAAAACATGAAGCGCATCGCGTTATTGGGTATGCCCAACACCGGCAAATCAACCTTGTTCAACCGTATGACGGGGGGCGCGGCACGGGTAGGCAATTGGCCGGGCATCACCGTGGAGCTGCTCAACGGCAAAATCCTGCTCGGCGCGGACATGGTGCAAATAATTGATTTACCTGGGATTTACGACCTGCACGGGTTTTCCGATGACGAGCAGGTGGTGCGTCACTTCCTGCACGACAACGTACCCGACCTGGCGCTAGTGATCCTCAACGCCACGCAGATCGAACGCCAAATCAGCCTGTTGCTGCAACTCAAACAACTCAACCTGAACATCGTGGTGCTGCTCAACATGTCGGACGAGGCCAAAAAATACGGCATCACCATAGACAGCGAAAAAATGGCAACGCTGCTGGATGTGCCGATATTTCAGCTCAGCGGCAAATATGGCACGGGCTATCAGGAAGCACTCAAAGCCGTCACCCGCGCCCTGCGCTACCCCACGCCTGGCATGGCCGCCGAGGTGCGCAGCCAGTTGGAACAAGACGAACAGCTCGAAGCCGAAATGGCGCAGGTGCTGAAACACTCGGTACAAATCCCCGCGCAACTGCCGGTCAATCTCACCGAAAAACTCGACCGCGTGATGCTGCACCCGTTACTGGGACTGCCGATCTTTTTCGGCATCATGTACCTACTGTTTCAAGGCATCTTCCTACTGGGGCTGCCGCTGCAAACGGGGGTCGCCGACCTGCTGACCTGGTTGCGCGAAACTGCACTGGTTCCACTGCTGAGCGGACTGCCGCCGTTCGTGCACGGCTTGCTGCTGGACGGCATCTTCAACGGCGTGGCGACCGTCGCCGCCTTTGTCCCCATCATCATCCTGTTTTTTGTGCTGATGGCCATCGTCGAGGACAGCGGCTACCTGTCGCGCGCCGCCTTCCTGATGGATGCGCTGATGGCCAAAATGGGTCTGGACGGACGCGGCTTTGTCATGCTGCTGATGGGCTTCGGCTGCAACGTACCCGCGCTGATGGGTACGCGCGTGATGCGCTCGCGCGCCATGCGCCTGCTAACCATGCTAGTCATTCCCTTCTCCTTATGTTCGGCGCGCTTGCAGGTATTCGTCTTCATTACCGCAGCGCTGTTCACCGCCCGTGCCGCCCCGCTGGTGCTATTCAGCCTGTATCTGTTCAGCTTCGCCGCCGCGATACTGACCGCGCTGCTGTTCAAGAGCAAATTCCAGAACAGTGAGCCTTTCGTGCTGGAACTGCCTCCCTACCGCTTCCCCACCCTGCGCCAGATGGTGCTGCGCGGCTGGCTGGAAGTCACCCATTTCCTGCGCCGCGCCAGCCAGTTCATCATCGCCGGCGTAGTGCTGGTCTGGCTGCTCACCCACCTACCCCCCTCCGCCGCACCCGCCAGTGCCGACAGCTACGCGGGCATCCTGGGCGGCTGGCTGCATCCCCTGTTCGCGCCCCTCGGCATTAACGAACAGCTCACCATCGCACTGCTCTTTGGCTTCGTCGCCAAGGAAATCGTCATCGGCTCGCTGGCGGTAATCTACGGCATGAGCGGCGATGCGCTGAGCGGTGTACTCGGACAACAACTGGACTGGGTGCAGGCCTACAGCTTCATGTTGTTCACGCTGGTTTACACGCCGTGCCTGTCCACCATCGCCACGCTCAAAAGCGAATCCAAACACAACGGCTTCACCCTGTTTTCCATCGTCTGGTCGCTAACACTGGCCTGGCTGCTGAGCTTCGCGTTTTATCAGGGAGCCAGGGCGTTGGGCTACTAACGGGCATGGCATATTGCCACTCCTGATAATGAAGTGGTTTTCGTGTTGCCCAGTGGGCAACAACTCGCAAACACGCCATGCCCGTTCCCTCCCTTGCAGGGCGCATTTCGGCGTAGCCGAAATCGTTCACAAGGCGCGGAACAAGCTCTGTGAAACCCCTCGTTCATCCCCCGTTCCCCCTCTGATGGAACAACTAGCCAATACACTAAGCCAGCAAGCTGGCAAGTGTCTGGTTATCCCGGAGGGCGAGGGGTACGGTTCGTCGCTGCGTGAGTTTTACGTTAAAGACCGAAGTTTCGAGGAACGCCCATGCAGCAAAACAAGAAATCCGCATAGCGGACAAACCCTTGCCATGCTGCCGGAGGCGGATCAAAACGGCTACCCGACATTGACTGTTGCGCCTGGCTCGTAAAACCGCCCCGCCTTTCCTGTTTTGGCTGCCTATTTTGCTTCACACACCCCCCGCCCCATTTCCAGACGCAGCTGTTTCCCGCATCTTCGCGCCAGGGTTTCATCGTGGGTAACCAGTATCAAGGTCGTGCCTTGTGCTTGATTTAATTGAAAAATCAAGTCAATCACCTGCGCGCCCGTAACGGCATCAAGATTGCCGGTAGGTTCGTCGGCGAAGAGGATTTTCGGTTGGGTGACGAAGGCGCGGGCGAGTGCTACGCGCTGTTGCTCGCCACCGGATAAGTGCTTGGGCAGATGATGGGCGCGCGCACTCAAGCCGACTTGGCGCAACGATTCGGCAGCGCGTGGGCGCGCATCCCTTGCGCCTTGCAACTCCAGCGGCAGCATGACATTTTCCAGCGCGGTCAATGCGGGCAGTAACAGGAAGGACTGGAACACGAAGCCGGCCAGTTCGCCGCGCAAGCGGGCGCGCCCATCTTCGTCCAGCGCGAACAACTCCGCGCCATTCAACAACACGCTGCCGCTGCTCGGCACATCAAGGCCGGCGAGCAATCCCAGCAAGGTGGATTTGCCTGAACCGGACGCACCGACAATGGCGAGGCTCTCGCCCGCCTCAACCGTGAAACTTACCTGCCGCAGAATGGTCAAGAGCTGTTCGCCACTTACCACTTGCTTAGACAGGCTCACTGCCTGCACAATTGCTGCCATGAAAAATCCGTCCTTAAAAAATTTGAAGGCTTTATTCCTGCTGCTTGCTCTATTTTGGCAGCCTCACACCGCACACGCCGCGAAGAATATTCTGGTATTCGGCGACAGTCTATCAGCCGGATACGGTATTGCCGCAGAACAAAGCTGGCCCAGCCTGTTACAGCAGGAACTAGATCGCGGTCGCGCCAGGTTCAAGCTCGTCAATGCCAGCATCAGCGGAGAAACCACGCTGGGCGGACGGCAACGTCTGGCCAGACTGCTGGAGCAATATCGCCCTGCCATCGTCATCGTGGAACTCGGCGCGAATGACGGCTTGCGCGGCTTCAGCACGGCTGACATCGAAAGCAACCTCAACGATATTCTCATGCAAGTCAAACAGGCTCACGCCCAAGCCTTGCTGGTCGGAATGAAACTGCCGCCCAATTACGGTGCTGCCTACATCGCACAGTTTCAGGGGGTTTTTACTCGACTGGCAGAAGAGCACCAGATCAACCTGCTGCCCTTCCTGCTGGAAGGCGTGACTGCGGAACAGTTTCAGGCCGACAACCTGCACCCCACCGCCGCCGCCCAGCCGCAAATCATGAAAAACGTGCAGCAAGCACTCAAACCCCTGCTGCGCTAAACAGATGAGCAACCAGCTCGCACAGGAAACCAGTCCCTACCTGCAACAGCACGCCGATAACCCGGTGGACTGGCACGCGTGGAATGCCGCATCGCTGCAACTCGCGCGCGATCAGAACAAGCCCATTTTGCTGTCCATCGGATATTCCGCCTGCCACTGGTGTCATGTCATGGCGCATGAATCGTTCGAGAATGAGGAGGTCGCCGCCTTGATGAACCGGCATTTCATCAACATCAAGGTGGATCGCGAAGAGCGCCCCGATCTCGACCAGATTTACCAGAGCGCCCACCAGATGCTCACGCGGCGCAGCGGCGGCTGGCCGCTGACCCTGTTTTTGCTCCCGGATGGCACGCCGTTTTTCGGCGGAACATACTTTCCCAGGCAAGCGCGCCACGGCCTGCCCGCCTTCCCGGCACTCTTGCAACGCGTCGCCGAGGTGTATGCGGCAAACCAAAACGAGCTGGCGGCGCAAGGCCTGCATTTGCTCGCGGCACTCGCCGACACAGTGCCTAAAGCCAACAATATTGAGGTGATACTGGACGATACGCCGCTGGCACTGGCCGTCAGCCAGCATAAAGACAACTTCGACCGTGCGAACGGCGGCTTTGGCAGTGCGCCGAAGTTTCTGCATCCGGCGGAGCTGGATTTATTGCTGCGCCGCAGTCAGACAATCCACGACACAGATGCCGCGAATTTCGTGCATTTCACCCTGCAACAGATGGCGGCGGGCGGCTTATACGACCAACTCGGCGGGGGTTTCTGCCGCTACAGCGTGGACGAACGCTGGGATATTCCGCATTTCGAGAAAATGCTCTACGACAACGGTCTGCTGCTGGCGCTCTACAGCGATGCGTGGCAACACGGCGGCAACCCGATGTTTGCGCGAGTCGCAGCCCAGACGGCGGACTGGGTGATGCGCGAGATGCAAGCAACCTGCGGAGGATATTTTTCCTCACTGGATGCCGATTTGGAGCACGAGGAAGGAAAGTTCTACGTCTGGCAACGCGAGAAGGTGCGCCAGTTGCTGAGCGAAGAGGAATACGCCTTGTTTGCGCCTTATTTCGGGTTGGATCAGCCGGCGAATTTCGAGCATCACACCTGGAATCTGCGCATCAGCGCGCCTCTCAAGGCGATCGCCCAACGCCTGAATGTCCCATTGGAACAAGCCACTAAACGGCTGGCCTTGGCACAGGAAAAACTATTCGCCACCCGCGAGCGACGTATCCGTCCGGGTCGCGACGAAAAAATACTGGCAAGCTGGAACGGCCTGATGATAGCGGGTATGGCACATGCCGCACGCGTGTTCGAGCGCCCCGACTGGCGGCACTCGGCGCAGCGGGCGATGGATTTTGTGCGGCAGACTTTATGGCAAGACGGCAAGCTGCTGGCGACTTGTAAGGACGGTGCAGACGGTCACACGGGGAAAACGCAGTTAAATGCCTATCTGGACGACCACGCGTTTTTGCTGAACGCTGCACTGGAATTGCTGCAAGCCGAATATCGCGCGACCGACCTGGCGTTCGCCGTGCAACTGGCCGATGCCTTGCTGGAACACTTCGAGGACAAGCAGGCGGGCGGATTTTTCTTCACCCGCCACGACCACGAGGCTCTGATACAACGCAACAAGGTAGGGCAAGATAACGCCACGCCGTCCGGCAACGGCAGCGCCGCGCAAGCCTTGCTGCGCCTGACCGTACTGACAGGGAACACGGCTTATCAGGCGGCGGCGGAACGCTGCCTGAAACTATACTTTCCCGCCATGCAGCAATACGCCAGCTATCACAGCAGTCTGTGCAGCGCACTCGCGGCAAGCCTGCAACCGCCATCCTTGCTGGTGTTATGCGGCGCAGCCAACGAAACAGCCGCCTGGCGGGCGGCTGTACAAAAGCCTTACTTGCCTGACTTGATGATCGTGGTTTTGGCAGAAGGCACGCCAGGGCTACCACAGCCACTCAATAAACCGCACAGCGATCAGACCACCGCCTGGCTATGCACAGGCACGCAATGCCTGCCGCCGATTACGCGGCTGGAGGATTTAAGCGAACAGCTCGGGAAACACTAAACGTCAATATAGCGTGCGCGGACATGTCCGCACAGTGCAGTGACGCGTCACTGCACTCCAAAATAAATCGTCTCGCCCGCGCTACGCTATGACGAAGCGTTTTAACGGAGCGTCACGCCGCTCTGAGTCGAAAAGCCTATCGCGCTTGCCACGCCCGCGCCGAAGCGTTTTGCCAGCCGGTCGGCGAGGCCTTCCTTGACGGTAAAGTCCACGATGTCAGTGACTTTAATAACATCGCGCGCGACAGATTCCACGCTGCCATAGCCATCCGCCAACCCCATTTCCACGCCAACCTGACCATTCCAGACCAACCCGCTGAAGGTGTCCGGCGTTTCCTTGAGACGCTTGCCGCGCCCCTGTCTGACCACACTGATGAACTGCTGGTGTATTTGCGCCAGCATCTGTTTGGCGTATTCCTGCTGGTCCGGGCGAACGGCAGAATAGGGATCCATAAAGCCCTTGTTGCTCCCTGCGGTCACCAGACGGCGTTCCACGCCCAGCTTTTCCATTGTGCCGGTAAAGCCGAAGCCGTCCATCAGCACGCCGATGGAACCGATTAAACTGGCCTTGTCCACATAAATTTTGTCGGCGGCAGCGGCCACGTAATAGCCGCCGGAAGCACAAATATCATCAACCACCACATACAAGGGAATTGCCGGATACTTGGCGCGCAAACGGCGGATTTCATCGTTAATCTGCCCTGCCTGCACCGGACTGCCGCCGGGACTGTTGATACGCAGAATCACGCCTTGCGTGCCCTTATCCGCAAAAGCATCCTGCAAGCTGGGAATCAGATTGTCCGCGCTCGCCGCGCTATCTGCCGCAATCACGCCCTGCATATCCACCAGCGCGGCATGCTTGCCGTCAGTCAGCGAAGATTCGCTCTTGTCCAACCAGCCCGTAAAGGCAAGCAGTACGGCAAACAAAAAGCCCAGGGTCATCAGCCGAAAGAATATATTCCAGCGGCGCGCACGACGCTGCTCCTGAAGGGCGGACATCGCCAATTTTTCCAGCACATCGCGTTCCCAATTCTGTTCTGACATTTTATTCCTTAATATTCATAATGTTATGCGTTTCCCTTAAACCAGAGACGCAGTTGTGCAAAATTTTCTACCAGTGCCAACGGTTGCAGTTCCCGCAACTGCGCTGCCGGATGCGCGCCGTGACCCATCGCCACCCCATCCACTCCGGCGTTTTGCGCCAATTGCAGGTCGTGAGTGGTATCGCCCACCATCAGGGTGCGCTCGGGCTTGACACCCAACTCGTCCATCAGTTCAAACAACATGGCCGGATTCGGCTTGGAAAAAGTCTGCTCCGCCGTGCGCGTGGCATGAAAATAGTGCCTCAGCCCGCATGAATCAAGCGCCCTTTGCAGCCCTGCGGTGTTTTTGCCCGTCGCCACGCCCAGCGCATAACCTGCATCAAAGAGTTCGGCTATCGTCTCGCGCGCGCCCTCAAACAAGGGAATCGCGGCATCTTGCGACAAGAAATGATAGCGGTAGCGCGCCACCAACGGCTCATACATCGCTTCCGGCGCATCCGGCACGGCATGGCGCAACGCCTGCACCAACCCCAAGCCGATCACATGGCGCGCAGCTTCATCGTCAGGCACGGTCAAATCGAGGTCGCGACAAGCCGCTTGAATAGAACCGGCAATAATCGCCGTGGAATCCATTACCGTGCCATCCCAGTCGAACACAATCAAATCGTAGCGTTTGCCCATCGTCCCTAAAACCGCAAAAAATCAAGCGGCGCATCTTACCACTTAAGCAGCCAATACCGAATAGCGGGCAAACAATGACCGTGGCTCGTATAATGCGCGCCCCTTCACTGTTGTTTTGTTTCATGAAACTGATTTATTTTCTGGATCTGATGGCCGTCGCCGTTTGCGCCATCACCGCCACACTGGAAGCGCGCCGCCGCGAACTCGACCTGTTCGGCGTAATCGTCATCGCCATCATCTCCGGCATCGGCGGCGGCACGGTGCGAGACATCCTGCTCGGTCGCCTGCCGGTTTACTGGATACATGACCCAATTTACGTTGTGACCGGCATTGTGGCGAGTACATTTACCTTCTTTCTCGGTCGCCACTTAAAAAGATTGCCGAAAAACTTTTTTCTGATCCCGGACGCTTTCGGGCTGGCACTGTTCACCGTTATCGGCACCAGTGTCGCACTCAAACTGGACGCACCCTGGCTGATTGCGGCGCTGATGGGGGTCATCACCGGCGTGTTTGGCGGCGTAATACGCGATATTTTATGTAACGAAGTACCGCTCATTTTTCGCACCGACATTTACGCAACAGCCTCTCTATCTGGTTCTATCTTTATGATTATATTGGATAATATAACCACAAATCACAATCTTGCCATCGTTTTAGCGATGCTGCTCATCATCACCATCAGACTGGCGGCAATACGCTGGCATATCCACCTGCCACGCCTGAGTTCTGACATTCAACGTATTGAAAACACCCATGAAAACCAAACACACTAGCCAATATCTGCTCTATTGCCGCCCCGGTTTTGAGGCGGACTGTTCACAGGAAGCGCAGATTCAAGCGCGCTCGCAACGCCCCGTCATCGCTGAACAGCAGAACATCCATGCCGATTGCGGCTATGTCGTGGTCACACTGAACGAGCAAAAACTGAGCTACCGCGAACTGATTTTTGCGCGCCAGTTGATACGCCTGCACCAGACTATAGACTCGCTTTCCGAGCGCGACCGTCTGACCCCGATTATCACCGCCATCAATGCCCTGCCCGGCCACTTTAGCGCATTGTGGCTGGAAGTCCCCGACACCAACGACGGCAAAACCCTGTCCGCCTTCACCCGCCGCTTCCAGCCCTTGCTGGAAGAAGCTTTGCGCAAACAGGGCCGCTTGCAGGAAGAAGACAAATCCCTGCCACGCCTGCACCTGTTTTTTCCCGACAAATCTTCGGCCATGATCGGCACCAGCGATCCGCGCAACAGCGCGTCTGCGGTGATGGGCATCGTGCGCCAGTCCATGCCCAGCGAGGCACCCAGCCGCTCGACACTGAAGCTGGCGGAAGCCATCGAGGTATTTCTCGACAAGAGCGAGCAGACCAGGCTGTTGCGGCAAGGCATGACGGCGGTGGATCTGGGTGCCGCACCCGGCGGCTGGACCTGGCAAATGGTCAGGCGCGGCATCCGCGTCGCGGCGGTGGACAACGGGCCGATGAAAGGCGTGCTGGCGAAGCACCCGCTGGTCGAACATCTCAAACAGGACGGCTTCAAGTTCGCGCCCCGCAAAGCCGTGGACTGGCTGATCTGCGACATGGTGGAAAAACCCGCCAGGGTTGCCGAACTGATCGGCAACTGGTTTGCCAACGGCTGGTGCAAACACGCCATCTTTAACCTGAAACTACCGATGAAACAACGCGTTGCTGCGTTGGATAGCGCGTTGGGAGGAATTCGCACCCGACTGGACGAAGAAGGTATCAACTACAAACTCGCCGCCAAACAGCTCTACCACGACCGGGAAGAAATCACCGTATTTCTGAGTAAAACCAAAAATCGCTAGATCACTGCACGGGTAATGAGGCAGATTGAGCCATGATCCATCAGGGCGACTGACCTGCACCGTACCGCCCGCCCAAGAATACGGGTCAACCCCCGCCGCATCGTCTGACAAGGGCTATATGTCTGGCAAGGGTGGTAACGTAATGGCACCCGCCGCACCTGCGCAAAGGCCACATCAGGAATAGGAATTGCCGGGCATGATGGGTACGCTTTGCTCCACCCATCCTAGGAGTCTGTCGGACTTGAAGAATCGTAGCGAAAATTTGGCTGGGCGAGGGCAGATTTTGCTGGTTTCGCAGGTCAATAGTTATTCTATTGACCAAGAAAACGGTGAAATATGCGCCGTTCAGGTGAATTTGCAGTAGATTTCCTTTAAGTCCGACAGACTCCTAGCCACGAACAGCGTCCAGCTTGTCCACGAAACCTTGCAGTTCAGGCGGCAGCGGCGCGTTAATCTGTAACGACTCCCCCGTCAGCGGATGGTTGAACGAGATGGAATGCGCGTGCAAAAACATACGCTTTAGCCCCTGCTTCATCAATTCCCGATTGCGCGCGAAGTCGCCGTATTTGTCGTCTCCGGCAATCGGAAACCCCAGATGCGAGAGATGCACGCGAATCTGGTGGGTGCGCCCGGTTTTGAGTTCGGCTTCGAGCAGGCTGTATCCCGGCCAGCTTTTCTGCAAGGTGAAGATAGTGTGTGCGCTTTTGCCGTCGTCCCTCACCATCACGCGCTTTTCGCCCTCTGGGGTATCGAACTTGAAAAGCGGCAATTTGACGTGCTGGCGAGCGTTGTGCCACTGCCCCAGCACCAGCGTCAGATAGCGTTTGTCGCTCATGCCTTCGCGCATGATTTCGTGCATGGCGGTCAGCGCGGAACGCTTCTTCGCCAGCAGCAGCACGCCTGATGTCTCCCGATCCAGACGGTGTACCAGTTCCAGAAACTTCGCCGCTGGGCGCGCGCGGCGCATCTGTTCGATCACCCCGAAACTCACGCCACTACCGCCATGCACCGCCAGACCCGAAGGTTTGTTCAGCACCACCAGCGCGTCGTCTTCATAGAGAATGGGCAATTCCACGGCGGGAATATAAGTCTGCGGCACTGCTTCCTTTTCGGCCACGCGGATCGGCGGAATGCGCACCACATCGCCCAGCTTCAGCCGGTAGGTCTGGTTCACGCGCTTCTTGTTGACGCGCACTTCGCCCCGCAGAATGCGATAGATATGACTCTTGGGAACGCCTTTCAAATAACGAAACAGGAAGTTGTCAATACGCTGCAATTCTCCGCTTTCGTCTATCTCCAGAAATGTTACAGATTCTTTGCTTAAACCATTCATTGTGCTTATACTTCGCCGTTCGCGTGATTTGGAAAATTAGGGAGATATTCCCGAAAACGTTGCTGACTTCGTTCCCGGTCGGGATACAAATGCAGCCCGTTGTTAAAGGTTATTGGCGCATTGCGCCGCCTCACTCCAAGCGCAGCCCGGTTAATATCGCTCACCGGAACCAGCAGCGATAGTAATTGATTTACGCGCTCAAAGCACCCATGGATTTCCGTGATGGGGCAAATGAATTGCAACACCTTGCTGGTAGAGCCCAAAGATGTAGCCGGTAAATGCAGCCGCCGCTGATTAGCAGCCTTGCAACTATCCTTACATGCTCCCCAACTGTGCTGCTGCCTTTTGCCATGTTACCCAAAACTTTTTAAGACTGACTACCCGCAGAGAACCGATTTGACCAACCGTTTGTATAACCCGACGCTGTTAGCACAATTGCACCTCTCTCACGCCTAACCGCAGGTAGCCTGAGTCCTGCCCGTGTCAGAGCGCGGGAGACAAAATAAATGAAACGCATGTTATTCAATGCGACACAACCGGAAGAACTCCGTGTCGCCATTGTTGACGGTCAGAAGCTCATTGACCTGGACATTGAAACTGCCGGTAAAGAACAACGCAAAAGCAACATCTACAAAGCCGTTATCACCCGTATCGAGCCCAGCCTCGAAGCCTGTTTCGTGGATTACGGCGGCAACCGTCACGGTTTCCTGCCCTTCAAGGAAGTGTCCCCCGATTATTACCAGGCCGGTGTCAGCGCTCGCCCTTCCATCAAGGAAGCCTTGCGTGAAGGCCAGGAACTGCTCGTGCAAGTCGAAAAAGACGAGCGCGGCAACAAAGGCGCGGCGCTCACCACCTACATCAGCCTAGCTGGGCGCTACATCGTATTGATGCCTAACAACCCGAAAGGTGGCGGCGTATCGCGCCGCATCGAGGGAGATGACCGGACGGAATTGCGCGAAGTGCTGTCAAATCTGGATGTGCCCGAAGGCATGAGCATCATCGCCCGCACTGCCGGCATCGGTCGCAACGAAGAAGAAATGCAATGGGACTTAAACTATCTCAAGCAACTTTGGGATGCCATCGAAGGGGCAGGAAAAACTGAAAAAGGCCCTTCCCTGATTTATCTGGAAAGCAGCCTGGTAGTGCGCGCCATTCGCGACTACTTCAACCCGGAAATCGGCGAAATCCTGATTGACACTGAAGAGGTGTACCAACAGGCGCACGCGTTCATGAGTACGGTCATGCCCGACAACGTGGACTGCATCAAACGCTATGTGGATGACGTGCCGCTGTTCTCGCGCTTCCAGATCGAACACCAGATCGAATCGGCCCATTCGCGCGAAGTGCGTCTGACTTCCGGCGGCGCGATCGTGATTGACCACACCGAAGCGTTGACCGCGATAGACATCAACTCGGCACGCGCCACCAAAGGTTCAGACATCGAGGCAACTGCGCTCAACACCAACCTCGAAGCCGCCGAAGAAATTGCCCGCCAGATGCGCTTGCGCGACTTGGGTGGGCTGATCGTAATTGACTTTATTGACATGGAAAGCAGCAAGAACCAGCGCGACGTAGAAAACCGTCTGCGCGACTCGTTGCGCTACGACCGTGCCCGAGTGCAGACCGCCAAGATTTCGCGATTTGGGCTACTGGAACTGTCCCGCCAACGCCTGCAACCTTCCCTGGGCGAAACGAACTTCATCACCTGTCCGCGTTGCAGCGGCATCGGTCATATTCGCGGCACTGAATCTTCGGCCTTACACATCCTGCGCATCATCCAGGAAGAGGCCATGAAGGACAGCAGTGCGGCGATACACGCCCAAGTACCCGTGGATGTAGCCACTTTCCTGCTCAATGAAAAGCGTGCCGATATTCACCGCATCGAATCACGTCTGGCCGTGCCGATCACGTTGATTCCCAACCCGCATCTGGAAACACCTAACTACAGCATCACGCGCCTGCGTCAAGACGACATGAACGGCGAGACCTTGCAGGCCAGCTACAATATGGTGGTAAAACCGGAAGCGAACAAAACCGAACAAGAGCCAGCCAAAGCCGCACGAGCAATAGCAGTGGTTCAGGGAATTACGCCCGTTCAGCCCGCCCCAATGAAAGTCGAACAAGCCGCTCCTTCGCTGCTGAGCCAAATCACTGGCTGGTTCAAGGCATTGGTGGCTAGCGACAAAGTGGCAGAAAAACCTGTTGCGACCACGCCGCGTAACAATCCGCGTCGCGGCCCTCGCCCGGAACGTAGCGCTCGCCCGGAGCGCAACGAAGAAGGCAACCGCAAGCGTCGTGATCGCCCAGAGCGCAATGCAACGCAAAACAACGAATCACGCGCCAACGAACCGCGCGATAATGACAAGGTCGCTCCCGTCGAAGCAGCGGTCAAGCCGAAAAAACCGCGTCCACCCCGCAAGCCAACTGAGCCTCAGGTATTGGAAGATAACGCTGTCGTCGCCACTGAGCTTATCGTCGCAAGCCCGGTAGCAAGCATTCCCGAAGAGGGGATGGACAAAACGGAGAAAAGCAACCGCCGTCGCGGTCGCCGAGGCGGTCGTCGCGAACGCGAAAAACGTGAAGTTGTACAGCAAGAAATGGTGGAAATCGGCTCCGTAACAGAGAATGAGCAAGCGGACGCTGCGCCAAACAATGTCGCTACCGCAGCCGAGTCCAGCCAAGTCAAAGTCAGGCCGACAGAATACGTTGCCTTACCCAGCAATTACGTTCAGCCGGCAGCTTTGGCTGAAAGCCGCGTAGTTACGGCTGAACCTGTGCCAGCAGCTCCCACTCAAGCGCTGGCAACGCCAGCACAGGTGCAGGTAAATACCTCAGCACTGGTACAGATCGAGACGCAACCCGGCAAAATAGTCAATACTGATAACGCCGTGTTTGAAACAACGCCACAATTGGTGCGTCGCCGCTCACGCCCACGCGAAGTGTATGTAGAAAACGAACCCTTAGTGCAAATCGAAACGCAAAACTAAGCCGTTTTAACCTAGCTTGCAACGAACAAGCCGCACGATGCAAATCGTGCGGCTTTTTGTTTTAAATCATAATGTTAAGATAAATTCAAGCCACTAACAGACTTCCCCTTACGAGATATTCTGCCGGATATGCTGCAATAAACCCTGCGCCGCATCTTCCACCATATCCAGCACCAGTTCAAAGCCTTGAGCGCCACCATAGTACGGGTCGGGAACCTCACGCTCCCGATAATGGCGCGCATAGTCCAGAAATAACCCCACCTGTTTTTTGCAGCCGCGTGGTGCGAGATATTGCAAAATCGCCAAATTCGCCTTGTCCATCGCCAGAATATAGTCGAACCGCTCAAAATCCAGACTGTCCACCTGTCGCCCGCACAAATCGCTCATGTCATAACCGCGCTGCTGCGCGGCCTGCCGAGAACGTGCATCGGGTGCATGGCCGATATGGTAATCATGCGTGCCAGCCGAATCTATCTGTATGCATGCGCTCAATCCGGCACTCTCGACATAATGGCGAAACACCGCTTCCGCCGTAGGAGAGCGGCAAATATTGCCCATGCAAACAAACAAGACGAAAACCTTCATCTCTCCCCCTGTAAAAATATCCCTAAAAACCAAAAACCGGCTTGCGCAGCCGGTTTTTGGAAGTTCACTTGCGAATTAAATGTAATCAGTCTTACAGACGACCCATTTTTGGTAATTCGCCCACCAACGGCGCGACGTAATCAATCCACGCCTGCGTCACATCGTTACCCGCCGCATTGATGTACTCGTCCTTCATCTCGGTAGCCACACGCGCCACGGTTGATAAAGGCGTAATGAAGCATTCGCTGCGGTAGGGCACGCTGGAGAGACGGCGTATCGCCACCGAGCCGGGCTGTCCAGTGGTGGCGGCGTGATGCACCGCATAGTCGCCTACGGCGCGGGCTTCACGGGCATCCACTTCGGAAATAATCGAAGGGAAGGAACGTTGCAAGTAGCCAAAGGTATCGGCACGCACGCGCACTTTTTCCCCCGGGAAAGCGGCTTTGACCAAAGCAGCCAGCGTGTCGCCCAACGCGCCGCTGCCGGACAACTGGATATTGCCGTGCGAATCGCGCTCGCCGCTGGTGGCAATCGGATTGCCGTCTTTGTCACTGATGCCTTCCGAGGCGGCGATCACGCAACGGCCATATTTAGCCATCGTGTCGCGCACGTCTTGCTGGAAGGATTCGACATTAAACACGCGTTCCGGCAGATAAATCAGATGGGGGCCATCATCTTCGGCCTGACGTGCCAGCGCCGAGGCGGCAGTCAGGAATCCGGCGCTGCGCCCCATCACCACGTTGACCTTGATGCCGGACAAGGCGCGGTTGTCGCGGTCATCGCCCATAAAAGCCAACGCCACGAAACGCGCAGCGGAAGCAAAGCCCGGGCAATGGTCGGTCACTTTCAGGTCGTTATCAATGGTCTTGGGAATGTGTACGGTGCAGAAGTCGTAATTCGCTTCTTTGGCCATCTCGGCGATGATATGTGCCGTTTCGGCGGAATCGTTGCCACCGATGTAGAAGAAAAAGCGCACGTCGTTTTTCTTGAACACCTCGAAGACTTTCTCGCATTCCGCCTTGCCGGGTTTCAGGCGCACCGAACCCAGCGCCGCCGCAGGCGTAGTCGCGACCAGCTCAAGCTGCTCCGGGCTTTGTGTGGTGAGATCAATAAAATCTTCCTTCATGATGCCGGCGATACCGTGGTGCGCACCGAGTATGCCCGTGATATTGACCTGCTTGCGTGCCGCCAACACTGCGCCGACCAGCGACTGGTTGATAACAGCGGTAGGCCCGCCCGATTGACCGATGATCATCTTGCCGATAAGTTGCTTTGTCATATCACCCTCTCCTTGATTAAAGTTGCGGCATTTTACCTGAATTCACCTCGGCGACATCGCCCTGCATCGCTTATAATTGCGCGAACTTTTTCTCAACCGCAATTTTTAATCTCAATTCCCAACCTCAAATCAAAGGAGACACTATGAGCCTGTTAAACGTCCGTCCCGGAAACAATCTGCCCCACGAGTGCAATGTCATCGTCGAAATTCCAAAACATGCCGATCCCGTTAAATACGAAGTGGACAAGACCTCTGGCGTACTGGTGGTGGATCGCTTCATCGGCTCCTTGATGCGCTACCCTTGCAACTACGGCTTTATCCCCGAGACCATCGCCGACGACGGCGATCCCGTTGACGTGCTGGTCGTGACCCCTTTCCCTATCGTACACGGCGCGATTATCCCCTGCCGTCCGGTCGGCGTATTGATGATGAGCGACGAAGGGGGAGACGATGCCAAAATCATCGCCGTCCCGACCGACAAACTGACCCCGCTGTACCACAAGGTGCAAACTTACCAGGACTTGCCGGAAATCACGCTGGAACAGGTCAAGCACTTCTTTGAACTATACAAAGCGCTCGAACCCGGCAAATGGGTAAAAATACGCGGCTGGGAAGGGATCGAATCCGCTCATAAGGAAATCACCAACGGCCTGGCTGCTTATCAAAAAGCCCACGCAAACAAATAATGACGGCGCAAATCATAGACGGCAAAGCGATTGCCCAACAGGTTCGCGCCGAATGGAAACTGCGTGCCGACGCGTTGAAAGCGCGCGGGGTCACGCCCGGCATGGCGGTCATCATCGTGGGTTCAGATCCAGCTTCCAAGGTGTATGTTGCAGGAAAAGTCAGAGCCTGCGCCGAACTGGGACTGCATTCGATCCATGTCGAGTTCCCTGAAGACACCAGCGAAGCCGTCCTGCTCGCCAAAATTGACGAATTGAATCACGACCCGAAGATACACGGCCTGCTGGTGCAACTGCCGCTGCCAAAACATCTGGACGCGCACAAAGTCATCGAAGCAATCAATCCCGACAAGGATGTGGACGGCTTCCACGAGAAGAATATCGGCGCGCTGGTGACGGGCGAAACCCCCTTCCCTTCCTGCACCCCTTACGGTGTCATGGTCATGCTGGAAAAAACCGGCATCCGTGTCGAGGGTAAACACGCCGTGGTCGTGGGGCGCAGCAACATCGTCGGCAAGCCGATGGCGCTGTTGCTGTTGCACAAGAATGCCACCGTGACCATCTGCACCTCGAAAACGGTGGATTTAGCCAAACACACCCGGGATGCTGATATTCTGGTCGCGGCGGTGGGTCGCCCCAACTTCATCACCGGCGACATGGTCAAGCCGGGCGCGGTCGTCATTGACGTGGGTATCAACCGCACCGCTGACGGCAAACTGTGCGGCGATGTGGATTTTGCCAGCGTCAAACAGGTCGCGGGTTACCTTACCCCCGTACCCGGCGGTGTGGGCCCCATGACCATCACCATGCTGGTCGCCAACACCGTGCGTGCGGCGGAAAGATTGTCCGGTTTGAGCAAGTAAGCACCCGCAGGGGCGTATTGCCATATACCCCTGCGATTGTCTTATCCAACGCGACAATTTTTGTCCCTCAAAAAGCGGGCGTTCGCGTTTTATGGCCGTTTGTCAGGAACCGCTGCGACCGCCGATGCGACCGCTAATTCTTCCGTAGTCTGATTCGCCGCACCATCCAGAATCCTGAAGAAAATCTCATTGTTTTTGATCATCCCCAGCTCGCTGCGGGCACGCTCTTCTATGGCAGCAGTGCCTTGTTTGAGATCGCGCACTTCGGCATCCAGCAAGGCATTACGCGCCTCGGTCTGTTGATTGATCTGTTGCTGAGCCTCGACTTGACGGTTCAGCTCCCAGACCTTCAACCAGCCCCCACGACCCAGCCAGAGCGGGTACTGGAGCCATACCAGCAGGACAATCAGTAGCAGAGTGATGATTCTCATGAATGATCAGCTTGGGGTCAGATAAAAAAATCGCCCCCGGCTCAAGCAGGGGGCGAGGGTTTACTTACCGGCTCAGACTCCTAGCTCAGTTGGTAATAAGCATCGCGCCCCGGATAGGAAGCGGTATCGCCCAACTCTTCTTCGATGCGCAACAACTGGTTGTATTTCGCCATACGATCCGAGCGTGAAGCCGAGCCTGACTTGATTTGCAGCGCATTGGTCGCCACGGCGATATCGGCAATGATGCTGTCTTCAGTTTCGCCGGAACGATGTGAAATTACGCAAGTGTAACCCGCGCGCTTGGCCATTTCGATGGCTGCAAAGGTTTCGGTCAACGTGCCGATCTGGTTGACCTTGATCAAAATGGAATTGGCGATGCCCTGACGGATACCTTCGCGCAGAATCTTGGTATTGGTGACAAACACGTCATCACCGACGATCTGCACGTTTTTACCGAGTCTGTCCGTCATCATCTTCCAGCCTTGCCAGTCATCTTCGGCCATCCCGTCTTCGATGCTGACGATAGGGTACTTGTCCACCCAATTTGCATATAAATCAACAATTTGCGCGGAAGTCAGCACCATCCCATCGGCTTTCAGATGATACATGCCATCCTTGTAAAATTCGGATGAAGCCGGATCCATCGCGATCGCCACGTCCGCACCCGGCACATAACCCGCAGCCTCAATCGCCTCGACAATCACCTTCAATGCGCCTTCATTGGAACCTAACGAAGGCGCAAAACCGCCTTCGTCACCGACGGTGGTCGGCAGACCGCGCTTGTGCAACACTTCTTTCAAGGCATGGAAAACTTCCGCACCATAACGCAGCGCCTCACGGAAAGTCGGTGCGCCGACAGGCACAATCATGAATTCCTGCATGTCAGCGCCGCCCACCGCATGAGCGCCGCCATTGATAACATTCATCATCGGCACGGGTAGTTGCATCTTGCCGGATCCCCCCAGGTAACGATACAGCGGCAAACCGCTGCTTTCCGCTCCGGCACGCGCCACTGCCATAGAGACGGCCAGAATAGCGTTTGCGCCCA
>Ga0210032_1000721_pt1 | contig 22090 bp, 10 predicted proteins | sample CryGeyCG2114_250_2_FD_185458 | JGI IMG/M metagenome (GOLD analysis project Ga0210032, IMG submission 185458) | Groundwater microbial communities from aquifer - Crystal Geyser CG13_big_fil_rev_8/21/14_2.50 (SPAdes) (version 2) | ecosystem: Environmental > Aquatic > Deep subsurface > Groundwater ... | reverse complement strand
GGCGCCATATGATCCGAGGCCGAAGCAGTTTCGCCTTCTCTGACATCCGTCATATTATTGCCAGGGCTGCGCTGAGGGATGATTTTAATGCCGGTTGCTCCAATCTCGGCAAACCCGCGAAAAATTTGCCCGTGGATCTCTTGCTACGCATGGTTGCTTGAGTGAAGCAACTCAAAAACGGTGAAACTTCAGTTTTATTTATATTAAGACCATGAACTACAGGCAACAGCGAAATACTGTAACATAGCACCAACCATCAAGCGTAATATTAGCGCAGTTACAAGAAATCGCTCAGGAAATAATTCACTAGAAAATTTAGCGCTTGAGAATTCCTCAAAAAATATTGACAGCATCCAATTATCTATGATGGTATCAGACTTCCAAAATTGGCTTGCAATAATTCATCGAGACTATTCAACCACTGAAAAAAAATTAAAACGACAAGGAAACTTTTATGAAGAAAATGATCTCACAACTGTTTGCCCTCACCTTACTATTTATCACAACACCCGCCATGGCAAACATCGCCTCTGAAGGTGGCCACCATGTAAATTTCATGAGCTTCATGCCTATAGATAACATGCATGGAAAGTTTGAGTATCCGGCTGAAGTCAAAGGAACATTCGCTGATGTTATGAAATCCTTTGAAGGAAAGGCAGAGCCATTTGCCATTGTTCACCCTCCACGGATGCACAGTGGCGACATCCTCAATGTACAAGTGGATGCACTGGGGGAGGAAGGTGACAATGCAGCTTTGGAAGATGACGGAATCGATTGTCAGTTTTCATTAAAGGTTGTAGGTAAAGAGTTCCTTGTCGGTGGTGTTTGCAATATTTCAGTAGCCACACATAAGGGAAATGTCAAAAACAGGGAAATCATCGAAGTGCAAAGCCTGCCTGCAACAGATGCTGATAGTAACGCTCTCTGGAAGCTGTTGTATGTGAATGAAGCTTCCGGTGTCGCCATGTACGGCAACGTCCAAAAATAAAAATCAACTGTTAACCCGGAACACGTAACAAAGCGCCACATGAGTTTGTGGCGCTTTTTTTATGCTTCGCCATAAAAGAGTGCCGGGTAAATATACCATTTAACCTGCCACTCGCTTGCATCCTGCTGTAAGCATAGGACGCCTGAATTCCTCAATAACACAGGTGATTTATTCTTATCATTGCATAGCAGCAACCCGACCAGACGTTGAAGATGAGGCATATGACCAACCAGCATTGTATCTTCAGCAGATTCAGACAACATATCCAGCCAATACTTCGGGTCATCAGCCGGAGACAAGCCTTCCGCCTGTTGTACAGATCCCCTGCCCCACGCTTCAGCAAACATATTGGCAGTCTGCTCTGCACGTAATTTTCCGCTGTGGAAAATTCGCGTTGGTTTCGGTTTTTCAAATAAACTCAAAAAACCGGCTGTCCGCGTCGTATCTTCTCGGCCTTGCGCATTCAGGGGGCGTTCCGCATTCTCCTGCGAAGTTGTCGCCAAACCATGTTGAGCCAAATACAATTTCATACAGACCTCCACCCGATCATCTTCAAACACCTCAAACATAGACTTCACAATGATTTTTGCCAGCATACAGCCAATAAACATTGACCGTAATAGGATAAAACCAATGACCGTACCGATTAAATCACCACTGGATATTGAAGCCATGAAACCCGCTTGCAGGCTCGCAGCTGACACTCTGATCATGATTGAACCATATATTCAGGCAGGCATTTCCACTGACGAGATCAATACTCTGGTGCATGATTTCACCATTAAGCATGGCGGTATTCCTGCCCCGTTAAATTATCATGGTTTTCCAAAATCCGTTTGCACATCCGTCAACCACGTCGTCTGCCATGGCATCCCCAATGACAAAGTATTAAAGAACGGTGACATCATCAATGTCGACGTAACCACCATCATTGATGGCTGGCATGGTGATACCAGTAAAACCTTTTATGTTGGCGAGCCACGGGTGCAAGCCAGAAAGGTCGTTGAAATTGCCAGAAAAGCTCTGGATATTGGTGTCTCTGTCGTAAAACCGGGAGCTACTCTTGGCGACATTGGTTTCGCCATCCAGTCATACGTTGAATCAGAGCGTTGCTCTGTTGTACGTGAATACTGCGGTCACGGTATTGGTCGCATTTTCCATGAAGAACCTCAAGTTCTTCACTTCGGCAAAACCGGTCAGGGCCTTACGCTAAAGCCCGGCATGGTATTCACCATCGAACCGATGGTGAATTTTGGCAAGCCTGGAATAAAACTGCTGTCTGACCACTGGACAGTAGTCACAAGAGATAAATCGCTTTCAGCTCAGTTTGAACATACGCTTGCAGTCACCAAAACAGGTGCAGAAGTACTCACATTACCATCAACTTAATCATCCACACGTTCTGTGGATAACTTTGTGGATTGTTTTTCACCAGTTCTTTGATTTAACAGACTTACGGTCTTTTTTACAACATGATTAAATTTTAACCATTAATTATATGTCTATATTTTTTAAATAGTTACATGTGATTATAAAGTTAACACATTAACATGTAACATCATCGTCATATATTTTTTGCAGCTTGTGGAAAAAGATCGCATTTAAAGGGAAAACATCACTAAAAAAAGAGATGACATCTCCCCGCATAGTGATTATACACACTCTGATCTGACTGCTCAAACCATGTGATTCAAATTACATCCGATGCCCCCTGAATTCGTTACAGCCAGCCCCCTAATCGAGCAGCGCGTTGATATGTGCAACGCAGCTCTGCGCCAGGGCCGACAATTCATATCCGCCTTCCAGCACCGACACAATGCGTCCTTGTGCGTGTGGCTCAGCTGCTGCAACAATTTCCCGTGTTACCCAGTCATAATCGCTCTCGGTCAATTCTAGTCCGCCCATTCCATCAGCCACATGAGCATCAAAACCGGCCGAAATAAAGATCAGTTCTGGTGCAAATTGCCGTAGTGCCGGCAGCCACTGTTGGCGCACTGCCTCTCTGAACCCGGAACCATCGGTACCCTCCGGCAACGGCGTATTGATGATATGATCGGAGACCGTATTACTACCGCTAAAAGGGTAGAATGGATGCTGGAAAGTTGAGCACAGCAACACTTCCGGCTTATCGCGAAAGATCGCTTCCGTGCCGTTGCCATGATGAACATCAAAGTCGACGATAGCGATTCGTTTCAGACCGTGATGACAGAGCGCATGTTCAGCTGCAACGGCAATGTTGTTGAAGATGCAGAACCCCATCGCTTTCGCTGGTTCCGCATGGTGGCCGGGCGGACGCACATTGCAAAATGCACGATGAACCTGCCCCGAAAGGACCAGATCAACGGCCATAATAGCGGCCCCTGCTGCATGCCGGGCAGCAGACAAAGAGCCGGGGCTCATGGATGTGTCCGCATCTAAACAGATACGGCCATCAGCAGGCGAGAGCCGAAAAACATCATCGACATACGACGGCGTATGTACCCGACATAGTTGTTCACGGCTGGCCAGCGGTGCCAGATAATATTTCAATACCCAGTCCAGTCCGGAAACAAGCAACTGATCCTGAATCGCAGTCAGGCGAGCTGCCCGCTCCGGATGACCATCACCCGGATCGTGAAGGGCACAATCGGGATGAGAAACAAACGCTAATGTCATAATCAGCTCCCGCATATTTATAGGTAAAACAACCCGCTATCGTGAGCTGGCGGGATATGTGCTATCATAACCGGAACACCAATCCAAATTACAGCACAAAAGAGGCAACCATGGGCACCCATTTTCTCGACCATCTTTTCGCACCGCGCTCGGTCGCTGTCTTCGGTGCCAGCGAGCGTGCCGATTCTGTCGGTGCTCGCGTGTTCGAAAACCTGCGTGATGGCGGCTTTGCTGGACAAATTCACGCGATTAATCCGAAGTATCAGGAGCTCAACGGCGCTCCCTGTTATGCCTCTCTGGCGGAGGTGGGCGAGCCCGTCGATCTGGCTGTGATCGCAATTCCGGCAGTTGCTGTTGCCGGGATGATTCACCATTGTGGTGAACACGGCGTACGTGCAGCGATTATCATCTCCGCCGGATTCAGCGAAAGCGATGCCAAAGGCGCGGCTCTGAAGCGCAACGTACTGGAAGCTGCTCATCAGTATCATATTCGTATTCTTGGCCCTAACTGTCTGGGGCTGATTCGTCCTGTAGTCGGACTCAATGCCACCTTCAGTAAGAATAGCGCTGCCCCGGGACAGTTGGCGCTGGTTTCACAGTCCGGGGCAATCTGTACATCTATTCTGGACTGGGCCACAGCCCACGATGTCGGTTTTTCGACTATTGTTTCACTTGGCGATACAGCGGACGTCGATTTCGGAGACATTCTCGATTATCTGGCTCAGGACCCCAATACCCGAAGCATCCTGCTTTACGTGGAGGGTATTCGCGATGCCCGCAGCTTTATGAGCGGCTTGCGCATCGCAGCACGCATGAAACCCGTGGTCGTAATCAAGGCAGGTCGACACGATGAGGGCTCGCGTGCAGCCGTCACCCATAGCGGCGCCATGATCGGCGGTGACGATGTTTTCGATGCTGCTCTGCAACGTGCTGGCGTGGTACGCGCCATGACCATCCAGCAGCTGTTTGCCGCTGCCCAGTTACTCTCCAATCGCCATCGCGTGCATGGTAATCGATTGGCAATCATCACCAATGGCGGTGGTCCCGGTGTGATGGCGACCGATCGTGCGATTGATCTCGGTGTCGCTATTGCCGAACTGTCAGAAACAACCATTACACAACTTGATGCACTATTGCCAGCACACTGGTCACGCGCAAATCCCGTCGATGTACTCGGTGATGCCACCTTTGAGCGTTATCGCCAGGCGGTGCGCATCTGTCTGGCTGACGAAGGAGTGGATGGCGTTCTGGTGATGCTGTCACCACAGGCAATGACTGATCCCACTGCCTGTGCCCGCGCTGTAATCGAGGCGCGTTCCGACAGTGGTAAGCCGGTTCTGGCCTGCTGGATGGGCCAGCAGCAGGTGGATGAGGCCAACCGGCTATTCTTTCAACAACATCTGCCATGTTTTGACAATCCCGAATCGAGCGTGGAAGCTTTCTCCTATCTGGCCATTTACCATCGCAACCAGCAACTGTTGATGCAGGTGCCCGGACGTCTGATCTCTCATAAAGCACCTGATGCGGAAGGGGCGCGTCTGATTATCGAGAGCGTTCTGGCAGACAAACGCAACACCCTCTCCATCACCGAATCCAAAGCATTGCTGCATGCCTTCGGCATCCCGGTTACGCAGAGTCTGGAATGTCACTCAGCCAACGAAGCGCTGGTGATTGCCGAATCGCTCGACTTTCCGGTAGCGATGAAAATCAATTCACCTGACATTACCCACAAATCGGATGTTGGCGGTGTCCGCCTCAATATCGCTAATGCCCATGCCATACGCAGCAGCTACAACGAACTGCTTGAGCAGGTGCACAGCAAATATCCCGAAGCCCGCATCAGTGGTGTCATCATCGAACCCATGCAGCGCCCTGCCAATGGTCGTGAATTACTGATCGGGGTTATCCGCGATCCGGTCTTTGGACCCGCCATCACTTTCGGGGCCGGCGGTATTCAGGTGGAGGTAATGCATGATCGCGCCGTGGCACTACCGCCATTGAATCGCTTCCTGGCCGAGCAAATGATCAGCCGTACGCGTGTTGCAAAACTGCTGGGCCAGTTCCGCAATATGCCGGAGATCAACATGGATGCTCTGGTGAAAACGCTATGCCAGGTCTCAGAGATGGTCTGCGCACTGCCTGAAATCGTCAGTCTTGATATCAATCCGCTGCTTGCTGATGAGCATGGCGTAGTCGGTCTGGATGCACGCATTGAGGTTGCACACTCCGTCCCCAGCCTGAGTCGTTATGCCCATATGGCAATTCACCCCTATCCGAATCATCTGGTTGGTAGCTGGCAACTGGCCGACGGCACCAACATCACCATTCGCCCGATCCGCCCTGAGGATGCATCCATCGAGCAGAGCTTTGTGCGCAAGCTGTCTCCGCAATCAAAGTATTTCCGCTTTATGCAAAGCCTGAACGAATTGACGCAACAAATGCTGGTCCGCTTCACCCAGCTGGATTACAACCGTGAACTGGCCCTGATCGCGCTTTTTGAATCGGAAGAAGAGCTGGAACTTGGCGTGGTTCGCTATGTACTGAATCCCGATGGTGAAAGCTGTGAATTCGCCCTGGTGATCGCTGACGAGTGGCAGCATAAGGGGATCGGCACGCATCTGATGCAGTCGCTGATCGAAGCAGCTCGCCAGCGTGGCATCAAACACATGAACGGTGAGATTTTAACCGAGAACGTAAACATGCAGAAACTGGTCGAGAAACTGGGCTTTGTGATAACAAACAGTCCCGATGACAGCAATATTATGCTGGCCACCAAATCGCTTTAGAATAGTCAGCCCTGACGCTTGTAAAGGAATAGCAACTTAGTTCGTCTAACCTTCTTCATTCGCTGCCATTTCACTCCGCACCACCAAGACAACCTGGAGCCGGAGAAAACCTTTTGAATCTGATCGTGAGATCGTTCAAAACACCCATCTCGCTCATCACATTCTGTTATGATATTAATTGGTTACGCTCTATACGCACAAGTATGAACAGTGGCATAATCCCATAGAAAAATGGCGCAACATGCAGATTTTTTAAGAGAAAATTGCCGCAATACAAATCCACATAACATGGGGATTGGCTTGCTGAAAGGGGCATATACCCCTGCTTAAAACATGGCCGCCAATAACGGTGAAACTTCAGCTCAAAAAGATGATCGTCCTATTGGCACAGATGCGAATACGGAAATATCGCGCTTGCCGGACTGGTACCGCTAATGTTGGTTCCGGTCAGATAGAGATCGACCGTCAGGGTCTGGCCAGCCGCCCCCTGCAGACAGCCACTGGTCAGATCGATTGAAATGGTTGTCAGCGGGTCACCGGCGTTGGTGCCGCTACCCGCCATCAATCCCCAGGTCTGATCGACACCGTAGCCATTGTAGGTAGTTACCGGCCCGCTGCCGGTGTTGACCGGTGGCGTGTAGCTGACGGTGATCACGTTGGGCATCACCGGATCCGGCACAGCTCCGGTAATAGTTGGAGCGGTAGGAACTCCTGTCGGCCCGGTCGGGATCACCGCGTTGGAGGCAGCTGACGGCGTACCGCTACCGATCATGTTATTGGCGGTAACGGTGAAGGTGTAACTGACGCCGTTAAGCAGCCCGGAAACGGTAATCGGAGAGGCTGTGCCAAAGCCCATCTGGTCGATCGGCGATGAATTCACCATGTAATCGGTGACCGTACCGGCAGGCGGAGTAAAGCTGATTACGGCATAGCCATCTCCGGCTACGGCAACCACATTGGTTGGCTGCCCCGGCAGAGGTGGCGGACAGTCGATTGCCGGATCGAAATTCATCGAAACCGCCGCGCTACTCCCCACCGCATTGATCGCAGTGATATTCAGTGTGCCTGCCAGCAGCGACTGGGCACAGAATGTGGTGGCATCGACCAGCATTGACTGGAAAGCGGGTGGCGAAGCGAATGTGTTGGTTCCCATTATCGTTCCTCCGGCAACCACCAGTTCGACATTGTACTGCGTCACCGGGCTGCCACCATCGGCGAGCGGAGCAGCGAAGGTACCGTAAACCTGAGACAACTGTGGATCGATAAAGGCCGAGAGTGCCGTCGGTGAGCCGGGAACTCCCAGTGGAGTAGCAGGCAGTGAGGCAGCCGATAGCAACCCGGTGCCGACAGCATTGGTGGCAGTCACAGTAAATGTGTAGGCGGTGCCGTTGGTCAGGCCTGTGATCTGGATCGGTGAAGCCGCACCTGTGGCGCTCAGGCCACCCGGCGTTGCAGTCACCGTATATCCGCTGATGGCACTGCCACCGTTGAACGCTGGCGCGGCAAAGCTGACGACTGCGTAACCGTCCCCCGGAGCGGCGACAACTCCGGCAGGCGCGCCGGGCAATCCAGCTGGTGTGATGACGGGCGAAGGAGCCGATGCGGTTCCGGTTCCTATCCCGTTGGTTGCCGTCACGGTAAAGCTGTAGGCCGTGCCGTTGGTCAAACCGTTAATCGTAAGTGGTGAAGCAGGACCGGAGGCAGTCAGTCCGCCCGGATTCGAAGTGACTGTATAGGCGGTGATGGCGTTGCCTCCGTCCGAGACAGGCGGACTGAAGCTGATCCGGGCATATCCGTCGCCAGGGATTGCCGCAACGCTGATAGGCGCTCCCGGCACTCCCTGCGGCGTCACTGCATTGGAGGGGGCGGAGGCAAGGCCTGTTCCCACCGCATTGGTTGCCGTCACCGTAAAGCTATAGCCGGTACCGTTGGTCAGGCCGGAAAGCACGAGCGGAGATGCCGCGCCGGTAACGGTCAAACCGCCCGGATTCGAGGTCACCGTGTAACCGATGATCGCCGAACCACCATTGGAGAGAGGTGGGGTAAAGGCGATGGAGGCCTGAGCATCTCCTGCCGTTGCGACCACCGCCGTCGGCGCTCCCGGCACTCCCTGCGGCGTCACTGTATTGGAGGGGGCTGAGGCAAGACCTGTTCCCACAGCATTGGTCGCAGTCACCGTAAAGCTGTATGCCGCGCCGTTGGTCAGGCCGGAAAGGACGAGTGGCGAGGCCGCTCCGGTAACGGTCAAACCACCGGGGCTCGAGGTCACCGAATATGAGGTGATCGGCGAACCACCGTTGGAGACAGGCGGGGTAAAGGCGATGGAGGCCTGTGAATCCCCCGCCGTTGCGACCACCGCCGTCGGCGCTCCGGGCACTCCCTGCGGTGTCACTGCGTTGGAGGGGGCTGATGCCGGGCCGGTTCCCACCGCATTGGTTGCTGTCACCGTGAAGCTATAGGCGGTGCCATTGGTCAATCCGGTGATAGTGATGGGTGATGCAGCACCTGTAGCTGTCAAACCGCCCGGATTCGAGGTCACCGTATAGCTGGTGATGGCAGAGCCACCATTGTTGGCTGGAGCGGTAAAGCTTATCTGGGTTGTCGTGTCACCGGCAACAGCGGATGCGGCTGTTGGTGCGCCTGGAAGACCCATCGGCGTTGCAGCGATGGAGGGTGTCGATGCCGCGCCGGTGCCAACTGCATTGGTCGCCGTCACAGTAAAGGTGTAGGCGGTGCCGTTGGTTAGACCAGTGATCTGGATCGGTGAAGCCGCACCTGTGGCGGTCAGGCCACCCGGTGTCGAGGTGATCGTGTAGTTGGTTATGATGCTGCCGCCATTGCTGATCGGTGCGCTGAAGAAGATATCTGCCAGTGAATCACCCGGGCTGGCTGCCACGCCAATCGGCGCTCCCGGCAGACCAGCAGGAGTGACCGCCGCCGAAGCGGTTGATGCCGGACTGGCCCCAACTGCATTGGTTGCCGTCACAGTAAAGGTGTAGGCGGTGCCGTTGGTCAGGCCATTCACCGTCAGCGGAGATGCCACGCCTGTCGCAGTAAGACCGCCCGGAGTTGAGGTGACCGTATAGCCGGTGATCGGGCTGCCGTTGGCGGCGGGGGCGGTAAAGCTCACCTGCGCCTGGGCATTACCGGCAACGGCAGTCACAGCGGTCGGCGCATTGGGTACGCCCGTTGGAGTGGCCGCCGCCGACGCAGCCGATGCCGGACTGGTCCCAACTGCATTGGTTGCCGTCACAGTAAAGGTGTAGGCGGTGCCGTTGGTCAGGCCATTCACCGTCAGCGGAGATGCCACGCCTGTCGCAGTCAGACCGCCCGGAGTTGAGGTGACCGTATAGCTGGTGATCGGGCTGCCGTTGGCTGCGGGTGCGATAAAGCTCACCTGCGCCTGGGTGTTGCCCGCAACGGCAGCGACAGCGGTGGGAGCATTAGGAACACCTATTGGGGTGACCGACGCCGAAGCGGTTGATGCCGGGCCAGTACCCACCGCATTGGTCGCAGTCACGGTAAATGTGTAGGCAGTGCCATTGGTCAGTCCGTTTACCGTCAGCGGAGAAGCCGTGCCTGTGGCGGTCAGACCGCCCGGATTCGAGGTCACTGTGTAGCTGGTGATCGGGCTGCCGTTGGCTGCGGGTGCGGTGAAGCTGACCTGAGCTTGGGCATTGCCCGCAACGGCAGCGACAGCGGTGGGAGCATTAGGAACACCTGTTGGGGTGACCGCCGCCGAAGCAGTCGATACAGGGCCGGTACCCACCGCATTGGTCGCCGTCAGGGTAAATGTGTAGGCAGTGCCGTTGGTCAGGCCATTCACCGTCAGCGGGGATGCCGCACCGGTGGCGGTCAGACCACCCGGAGTTGAGGTCACCGTATAGCTAGTTATGGCAGAGCCACCATTGTTGGCTGGAGCAGTGAAGCTGATCTGGGCTGTGGTGTCACCGGCAACAGCGGATGCGGCTGTTGGTGCGCCTGGAAGACCCATCGGCGTTGCGGCTATGGATGGTGTCGATGCCGGGCCGGTTCCCACCGCATTAGTCGCCGTTACAGTAAACGTGTAGGCAGTGCCGTTGGTCAGACCGGTAATCTGGATCGGTGAAGCCGTGCCTGTGGCGGTCAGACCGCCCGGATTCGAGGTCACTGTGTAGCTGGTGATCGGACTGCCGTTGGCTGCAGGTGCGGTAAAGCTCACCTGCGCTTGGGCATTCCCGGCAACGGCAGTCACAGCGGTCGGCGCATTGGGTACGCCCGTTGGAGTGGCCGTCGCCGACGCAGCCGATGCCGGACTGGTCCCAACTGCATTGGTTGCCGTCACAGTAAAGGTGTAGGCGGTGCCGTTGGTCAGGCCATTCACCGTCAGCGGAGATGCCACGCCTGTCGCAGTCAGACCGCCCGGAGTTGAGGTGACCGTATAGCTGGTGATCGGGCTGCCGTTGGCTGCGGGTGCGATAAAGCTCACCTGCGCCTGGGCGTTGCCCGCAACGGCAGCGACAGCGGTGGGAGCATTAGGAACACCTGTTGGGGTGACCGCCGCCGAAGCAGTCGATGCCGGACTGGTTCCTACAGCGTTGGTTGCCGTTACGGTAAATGTGTAGGCGGTGCCGTTGGTCAGTCCGTTTACTGTCAGCGGAGATGCAGCACCTGTGGCAGTCAATCCCCCCGGATTCGAGGTCACAGTGTAACTGGTGATCGGGCTGCCGTTGGCTGCCGGGGCGGTGAAGCTGACCTGAGCTTGGGCATTGCCCGCAACGGCAGTCACAGTGGTGGGAGCATTAGGAACGCCTGTTGGGGTGACCGCCGCCGAAGCGGTTGATGCCGGGCCGGTTCCTACTGCGTTGGTTGCTGTCACAGTGAAGGTGTAGGCGGTGCCGTTGGTCAGACCATTCACCGTCAGTGGGGATGCCCCACCGGTGGAGGTTAGGCCACCCGGAGTTGAGGTCACCGTGTAACTGGTGATCGGGCTGCCGTTGGTTGCGGGGGCGGTGAAGCTGACCTGCGCCTGGGCATTCCCGACAACAGCTGCCACAGCGGTAGGAGCATTGGGAACACCTGTTGGGGTGACCGACGCAAAAGCAGTCGATGCCGGACTGGTTCCTACAGCGTTGGTTGCTGTCACAGTGAAGGTGTAGGCAGTGCCGTTGGTCAGACCATTCACAGTCAGCGGAGATGCCGCACCTGTAGCGGTCAGACCGCCCGGAGTTGAGGTGACCGTGTAACTGGTGATCGGGCTGCCGTTGGCTGCTGGGGAGGTGAAACTGACCTGAGCTTGGGCATTGCCCGCAATGGCAGCCACAACAGTGGGAGCATTAGGAACACCTGTTGGGGTGACCGCCGCCGAAGCGGTTGATGCCGGGCCGGTTCCTACTGCGTTGGTTGCTGTCACAGTGAAGGTGTAGGCGGTGCCGTTGGTCAGACCATTCACCGTCAGTGGGGATGCCCCACCGGTGGAGGTTAGGCCACCCGGAGTCGAGGTCACCGTGTAGCCGGTGATCGGGCTGCCGTTGGCTGCGGGTGCGGTGAAGCTCACCTGAGCCTGAGCATTGCCCGCAATGGCAGCCACAACAGTGGGAGCATTGGGAACACCTGTTGGGGTGACCGCCGCCGAAGCAGTTGATGCAGGGCTGGTGCCCACCGCATTGGTTGCGGTCACAGTAAATGTGTAGGCAGTGCCATTGGTCAGACCATTCACAGTCAGCGGAGATGCAGCACCTGTGGCGGTCAATCCCCCCGGAGTTGAGGTGACCGTGTAACTGGTGATCGGGCTGCCGTTGGCTGCTGGGGAGGTGAAACTGACCTGTGCCTGGGCATTTCCGGCAACGGCAGCCACAGCGGTGGGAGCATTGGGTACGCCTGTTGGCGTGACCGCCGCCGAAGCAGTCGATGCCGGACTGGTGCCAACTGCGTTGGTTGCTGTCACAGTGAAGGTGTAGGCCGTGCCGTTGGTCAGACCATTCACCGTCAGCGGGGATGCCGTGCCTGTGGTGGTCAGCCCCCCCGGTGCCGAGGTCACCGTGTAGCTGGTGATCGGGCTGCCGTTACTGGCAGCAGCAAAACTGATTTGTGCCTGACTGTTGCCCCCGGTAGCGATGACATTGGTCGGGGTGCCCGGAAGTCCCTGCGGTATGACCGGCTGGGATGCGAAAGACGCAGGACCGGTTCCCACCGCATTGGTTGCCCTCACCGTAAAGGTATATGCGGTGCCATTGATCAGACCATTCATCGTAATGGGTGATCCGGCAGAGGTGGCTGTAAGTCCTCCGGGTGCTGATGTCACTGTGTAACCGGTGATGGCTGAACCGTTGTTGGCTGGCGCAGTGAAGGAGATATCTGCCTGTCCGTTGCCGACAATGGCTGCCACGGCTGTTGGTGCATCGGGTACGCCCTGAGGAGTAACAGGTGCGGAGGCAATAGATGCTGGCCCGGTACCCACGCCATTGGTGGCTGTGACAGTAAAGGTGTAGGCGGTGCCATTGGTCAGACCGGTAACCATGATCGGCGAAGCCGTGCCATTCGCGATCAGGCCACCGGGCGTCGAGCGAATCGTATAGCTGGTGATAGTGCTGCCGTTGTTGGCCGGAGCGGTGAAGCTGACCTGGGCCTGCGTATTTCCGGCCACGCCGATTACAGCGGATGGCGCACCGGGCAGTCCCTGCGGAACCACAGCCGGGGATGGTGCAGAGGCGGGCCCAATTCCAACCGCGTTGATAGCCGCGACGGTAAAGGTATAGGGGGTACCGTTGCTCAGCCCGGTGATGGTGATGGGGGATGTTGTGGAGTTGGCGGTCATGCCACCCGGCGAGGCGGTGACAAGATAGCCAGTGATCTGCGCCCCACCCGTACTGGTTGGTGGTGTAAACGCAATCTGCGCCTGCGCGTTGGTCGCAGTGGCCGAGGTAATCACAGGCGCACCCGAAACAGAGAGTGGGGTGACAGCCGCAGTGGGCAAGGATGCGGGGCCAGTTCCAATCGCATTACTTGCGGTGACCGTGAAGGTATAGGCGGTTCCGTTCGCTAATCCGGTGACCGTAATCGGGGAGGAGGTACCATTCACCTGCTTGCCACCGGGGCTGGCAGTCACTGTGTAGCCGATAATGGGATTGGTTCCGTCACTGAGCGGGGGCGAAAAACTGATCGACGCCAGTGCATTTCCCGCTGCGGCGGAAACAGCGGTTGGCGCATCAGGTGTTCCGGAGACTCTGACGCTGATGTTGGCCTGTGCGCAGCCACCAAAAACCTGCCTAGGGCAGATTTTATAGCTGGCGGTCAGCGTGCTGCCGATGGTGGCGAGGTTAGATACAACGATTGAATCACCGGAGAGGCGCAACAGGTTGCTATTGCTGTTCAGGGCAATATTTACATTGCCCGGATTGGGGATCATGCCATTGATGCTGTCATTGGCCAGGATGGCAATCAGACCACCGGGGGAGCGCGATACCAGATCATCCACAGCCTTAAGCGAAAAGGAGGAGCGAGGTTGCGGCGTAGAGGAGCGGGCGAAGGCAGTAGCGCAAGTTGCGGTGTTGATGCTCTTGCTGAGGGGAAAAAAAAGGCCGGCATAACTGATGCGGCCATTATTGGTGATGAGCCACGGTAACCCCTGCGGGCCGACAGAGAGAGCTATCCCCTGTCCGTTCTGAACTTCAAACTTTTTTTGGCGTGCATTATACCTCTGTACTCTTCCCAGCAAATCAAGCGCAAAGACGGTGCCATCCGGGGCCAGAGCCACATCGGAGGCTCCGACAAGTTGAAGCGAGCAGGCACCCTTCTCGCAGGACATCAGTTGGTGCGCATCGCCCACGCTCCAGAAATTGTTTCGATTGACTCCGGCAATGCGTGTGAGTTTGAACGGAGTTGTAGATCTGGTAATGGGAACCAGCTCAAATCGCTGCGAAGCAGATGAGTAGCGGTAGCTGGCACCGTTTGATCCGGCTGCCCAGATGGTTCCATCAGGGCTGCTGGAGAGATCTCCGCCAGTAAAACCGGGGACAATCTGCCAGCTCCCCTTTTCAAAAAATGAGATGATCCCCGAATCGGCAAGTATCCACGGGTTGCCGTCCGGATTGACGGTGATCCGCTGATTATTACCACGACTGGCCAGTTTGAACGATCTATCCGGATTGCTGAAACACTGAAGACTGCCATCTGCACCCACAGCGTAGACAGCTCCATTGCTGCCGATACCAATATCCTGCATGCCAGCGCTGTTGGGTAGCTGCTGAAAGGTGAGTGGTTGATTTTGCGTCGGCAGAGGCCAGGTGATGGTCAACACCGGCGGCCTGGGTGAGGCCCTCTCTTCGGCCAGCCGGATCGCCTCCAGTTTTGCCTCATGATCCCGGAAAAAACGGTCTGAAGCCTTGATTCTGTTTTCCGGGGTAACGATCCATGGTGCACCTGACGGCCCCACATCAATCTGATTCGCTTCACCCGTAGCCGGCTTCCACTTCATGTCCCGCATCTCCAGCCAGTAGATCCGATGTTCAGGAGTTGTAGCGTAGACTGTTCCTTCGGACCCGACATCCAGAGTGTTGGCCTCGATTCCGGGAATGGTGATCCACTCCCCATTTTGAAACAGTCGAACAATCCCTTGGTCATCGATAACCCATGGCTCTCCCCGGCTACTCACGGCAAGCCAGCGAATCCGGAACGTAAGCGCAACACGTAGCTTCCATTGTCTGGTGGTTTGGGTCAGTTCACTCAGCGTGTTGTTGGAGAGCAGTGCCCACAGGTGATTGCCCGGTGCCACCGCAATCAGTCGTGCCCGCCCATCCAGCTCACGCCAGAAGCCATCCGTCAGCGCCTGAATGCCACCCTGACCATCAATGCCCCAGGCGCTTCCGTTGCTACCGGCAGCAATATGAACCATTTTACCGGTTATCGGTTTCCATATCCCCTTCTCCTGCCATTGCCAGATAGAGCCGTCGGGGGCAAGACTGAACACTGTGCCATCCTCGCCAACGCTGATCTGCCGCGCTGCCCCGGTGCCCGCCGCTTTCCAGTTCAGCAAACGGGTGAATACAGCTGGCGACAGTTTCTCCTCCAGCTCCTCTATCCTGACAGGCAGCTCCGCAAAAAGGTTGCCATTTGGCGCGATCAGCCACGGGTAGCCATTTTGATCCACGGCCACATCGCGAGCCGGCGGACTCTCCTTTCCCCCTTGCAGTGCGTGAACAACCCAGCGGCTGGTTGCCATCTGGAATTGCAGGAGAGCACCATCGTTGCGCGCCGCAAAGACCGTACCGCTCAACCCGATGGAAAATGAACGAATCCCCTCGCTTGAAGTGGCAACCTGCTGCCAGCCAGTGCCGTCGAATCGAAGAATGGAGCCATCTGGAAACCACAACCAGGGAAGGCCATGTTCATCACACTGCAACGATTCGGCTTTCCATTCCCGATCAGGAGGCAGCGGCAGGAATGGACGATTCCCCATCAGATCTGTGAGCCCTCCGTCACTTCGCAGCAACCAGACAATGCCATCGGGCGATGCGGCAACATCACGAACCTGCTCGGCTACCGGTCGCCACAGGCTGCCGGAATAGCGATAGAGTAGATTCGATTTAGTCAGTCCCCACATACTTCCGTCGTGGGTGGCGCGCAGCCGCCGAAACCTGCCGGACTGCTTGCTCCAGCTATTGCTGTTGCCTCGACGAACCTCACTGATGGGAGAGCGCCAGATCAATCCATCGGCATCAATGGCGTAAGCATGTGTACCAGAGACCGCCAGATCAGCGGCACGGCCGCGCAGGGAGACCCAGTGAGTTTCGGGGGCCTTTTCAGCACCAACAAAGGCATCCCTCAGCTCCTCCTCCAGAAGAGGAGGCGGAAGCGAACTCTCAGCCTGTGCAAGATCCAGCATCATCAGCAATCCGCTTGTGATGAGGATAAATCGGCCCAATAGCCACCAGATACGCATGGATGCTGGAATAGTTCAGGTCAGTAGTAGAGAAAACCGAGCGCTGCGCGAAGTCGTCCACCATGCGAGGCACGAGAGATCCAGGAATCCAGCTTGATATCACCCGAGCGGAACTCCCGGAATACCGGACTATACTCAAGCATGGAGACAGCCTGGGCTACATTGGGAACAGGCTGGAACCAGAGCTTGTACTTGTCTTCAAACTCAGCCTGGGCACGCTCAAAGTCGCTGAAGTTCTCCCTTTCCGCCGCGATATCCCTGTCATCGCGGTTTGTGTAGCTGGGACGGCGCGGGGTAATCAGAATCAATACAGACTTATGGAAGTCTCGCTTGGTTTGGCGGGAAAAGAGATATTGCACCAGAGGAACATCCCGCAGACCGGGCACGCCACTGTTATCCACCTCGATATTGCGCTCAGACAGGCCAGAGAGAATCAGCGTCTCGCCAAATTTCATGGCCACATTGGCGTTGACGATCGTTTTGGAGGTATCCAGTCGGAAATCAAACAGCACGTTGCTGTTGGGGTTGGTCAGGAAGGTACGTTCGGCTGTCACCTGTATCTTGATCAACCCATCAGGCAGAAATTCCGGCAACAGCGAAAGTTTGACGCCCGCCTCCTTCTGAACCTGCACCGACCCGCCCTGACCTGTGGAAACCGCCGCACCGATCACATCGGTACCCGAGAAAAAGGTGGAGGTCTGCCCTGCGAGCGCAACCAGACTTGGGCGCGCTAACACCTCGTTGCGCCGATCCTGCGCGTTGGCGATATTGAGCGTGTAGGCAATCGAAGGGATCTCAATTACCCGGGTGATCTGCTTGGTTGCGCTATCAAACAGAGGATTGAGCAGGTCACTATTTTGGGTGATCTGACGCGAATAACCCGGAGTGCCAAGTTGGTTGCCGAACTGAATCCGCAGCCCCTCAAGGAGGTTCACGCCAAAGGTATCGTTGTCATCCTCCTCTGTGGCGATGATGGCGACATCCAGCATCACCATGTTCTTATCAAAAAACGCCCCCGCCTGCTGGATTCCACCCAGACCACCCATACTGCCATTCATACCACCATATCCACTGCCCATGCCGCCGCTCATGCCGCCGCTCATGTCGCCGCTCATGTCGCCGCCCATGCCGCCGCCCATGCCGCCGCCCATGCCGCCGCCCATGCCGCCGCCCATGCCGCCGCCCATGCCGCCGCCCATGCCGCCGCCCATGTCGCCGCCCATGCCGCCGCCCATGTCGCCGCCCATGCCGCCGCCCATGCCGCCGCCCATGGTATAGTCCGCTTTGATAATGTTTCCAGAGTAGATACTCGCCCAGCTTTGGACACGATCTTCAACAAAACCAAGCTGACCCTGACCCTGACTCAGCTTTCGTTCCGCGAGTTGTTTCAAAAAACCTCTGGCAGCCGCATCGTCTCCGGCGGCAGCAGCCGTAATCGCCAAGGCACGCAGATTGCGCGGGCCAATTTCGCCATCTGTCAAAGCAAGTAGCCCATTCATTGCTGCATAGGCTGTACGTGGATCCCTGGCGTAATAGGAGGCGGTCGCCAGATCGTAGAGCAGATCGGGATCGTCCTTGATATAGAGAGCCGCCTCCATGAATTCGCCTTTAGCCGCTGCATAGTCTCTGCGATCCAGATAGAGCGAGCCCAGGTAGTAATGGGCAATGGCATTGCTGCCATCAAACTGGATTGCTCTTTCATAGCCCTGCTGGGCCAAGGCGAAGAGTGTCGCCTCGCCATCTAGGCCGCGCAGGTGGTAGGTCAGGCCATTCAAAAAGTGCAGATAGCTGTTGTTGATGTCCGTTTTCAGGGCCAGATTAAATAGATCACTGGCTTTGGAATATTGGCGAATGTCCAGAGCACGAATACCCTCAGCCGCAATCTGGCGGGATGCCGTAGTCAGTTTGTCGGCAGGGATCTCGGCGGCAAGACGAAGTGCCGATTGGTGAATCGGCAATGGTTTGTATCCACTGGCAGCAGCATCCATCTGCCGTTGCGTTGAGGTACTGGTGCACGCAGATAGCAACAGGATCAGCGAAGTTAATATCCACCATCGCATCCATATGTTCGATACCATATTATTCTAACCCCTCTATAATCACTGCTTTCTCCATCTTAACCACCCATTTCTGTTGACAAAAAAAGAGTTGTACACGGCAATCTCCTTCCACCTTACCAATGGCATCACGAGTGCCAACTTTTTGGGTGCGTGCATTGCGATTGCCTCCGACCTAGTTCGTCCAACAGGACACGAAATTTCTTTGGGCAAGCTAACGCCCTACCGTTCACGAATCGTTCTCAAGAGCGCCAAGAGTTCGAACACAGGCCCGGCGTGATCGAGAAATGTCAGGCTACAGAACATCAAATTGGGGGAAACGGCCATTGCTCCGCCCCCGCGCAGAAATGTCGTCACAGTCGGACTCCTCCGGCTGCGAGCAGCAACCGGAGGAATTCCGTCCTCATCTCATAGCGAAGATTTCATTGTTTTGGGTGATCACCCACGCTTTGCCGCCCCCGGCACCGGCAATGGTTACCGCCTGACCGGGTATCAGTTCCCAGGTGTTGCCTGTGCGACGATGGATTTTCTGCTGTGCATCGGTGACCCACACCGTTCCATCGGCGCTGATGCCGATATCCATCGCTTTAGGACCGGGGATGGCATTGAACCTGTTTCCTGCCAGTTGCGCGATCGATCCGCCACGCAAAAGCACCCAGGGATTGCCGTCGGGGGCCACCGCGATGGCGCTGCCCTTTCCGGATCTCTTACTCCATGATCCGTCAGGATTCCACTTCAACATCATTTGGTGGTCATCGACAATCCAGACATCGCCATTGGCGCCAATATCGATAGCCGACGCTTTGGGGGCCTTCTGTCGCGTGAAACTCTGGCCATCGAAACGCCAGATGGTTCCATCTCTCGCGATCACCCAGGCATTGCCATCGGGCGCTACGGCAATGTGAACCCCCGCCCCCTGAATCTGGTTCCATTTTGCCCCGTCCCAACGATAGATGCCGGAGTCGAGGCCAACTGCCCATGCCGTGCCATTGGCAGCGATGCCGACATCCAGTGCCTTGCCGGGCAGGGGCTGCCAAATGGTCTGGGGAGCAGCGCCCGCCGTCGGTTGAGTGGGTGCCGTGTTGGCCGGTTGTGTTGCAGCAGGTGAGCTGGATGGGGAACCGAATGAAGCGCCTGCGCCCCAGACAGCCACCCCTGCAGCAACCACTGAGCTGGATATCAAATAGTCTGGATTGCCAAATGGTAACTGCCGGTCAGGCACGGAGGCTGATGTAGCTGCGGAGGGAGGGCCAGCCGCAACATCCCGGCCAGACAGGGCGATCTTGTCCGGGCACTTCGCGATGGACTGCTCCAGTGCAACGCTGATGTCCGCATTCGGAATCCCGAGTTTTTCTGCAGAGGTGCGAACGTAACTCTGGTCGGCCCCGGCGCAAAATAGCGCTATCATGCCTGATCTCGCCTGGAATTTTGCCGAATTGGCTACAATGAACGCCAATATGTCACCACCGGAAACGTTATTCGACAACGCGCTTTCCACTGCGACATCCAGCCCGTAGCTATCTGACTCTGCCTGGAAATCATCTGTCCATGCTGCCAGTGCCAATCCCGGATTCAGGAACCAAAGCAAAGTCAGCGTGCAAAAAAATCTCTTCATAAAACCTCCTGAAAGCCTTGTGATCCTCAGCTTGAAGCGAAAAGCTGGCGCAGTACCGTTCACGAAACGTTCACAAGCCCTCTGTGGTTATCATTTGGTGACAACATTTCCGTTCCGGTGGTAGGTCGCCCCCCCACCTTTCGCGGATCTTTATGCCGCGAAGGTGTAAAAGGATGAGTGATATCAACACAGTGGCGACAGGTGCCGGAGAGCAACGTTTTGATGCAGTGAACTTCGCCATTTATTCGTGGTTCCCATAAATGCGCCGCATGAATGTCCGGGTAAACATCCATGTTACAGGAAATTGTAACATGGATGAGAGCCGGATATTCCGGTGGGTTACCGGACAGCTCTAAAGATACTGCAGTCGCCCTTGATTGCATCGGGATTTGTCGCTCGCATATCATCACGTGCCCTGTATACCTGATAGCTGGTGACATTTTCCCACTTGCGCCCGCCGATAACGACTTTGCATGTCGCCGTTGCACATGCCATCTGCGAGGTTTGTCCCTCAGAAATATTGTAGGTCTTATAGGGAACCCACATCATCCTGTCATTCGCATTGAATGTTTTTACCTGAATTGTCCCCGGGGTGCAGTTTTTCAACGTGAGTGGTCCCCCCGCGACAGCTTCATATGGCTTGATTGCTGGCGGCGGTGAATACCCTGCGAAACTGTTAGTGGTGGGAGGTACACTTCCCGTCAGTCTTGTCGGCGGAGTTACTTTCGGAGCGGCGTTTACTTGCGATATCCCATCCACCTGACCCGTCAAAATAAATCCGACATCGCTGGAAATGCCACCCCTTACATGACCCCAATGCAAAATTCTTTCTCCACCGTTGTATGTATCTTCGGTGGTAACCCAGATCGATCGCATTCCAAGCTGGGAGTCCGAAACATTCTTGATGACAAATGTGTACGGAGTCCCCCGGGTAATCGCAACATGCCTGGCAAGAGGAACAGCACCGAGCCGGTCATTATTCGTTACAAAGCCGGTCTGGGTATGGATCAGTTTGCCCAGATTGTCCCTGACCACTCTGCCTTCGTAAAATGAAATTTCGAAATTTCCGCCATTGGTAGAAAACCAAATCGTGTCGATATAACCGTTGCCGGGAGCAACAAACGTCTGACCAATGGTTCCGCCAATTTGCAGTTTTGCCAGACCCGGAAGCTGTGTTTGTGAATTTGGCAGGGAGCTGATATTTAATGCTACGGCCTGCGCCGTAAGGGGATAGAAAATGGTAGCTGCAGCCAGTATCGCGACCGCGCCTATGGTTCTCCTCACTCTGCTACTGAAATATTCAACTGACATGGAATCCTCCTGAATAGTCAAAAAAGTGGTGGGCTCTGTTACGGCAGCGCAGGGTCCGCCTGATGCCGAAGAGCCCCCGATCGAAAAACTAGAACTGTACCGTTCAGGAAACGTTCACAATCCAACAGTGGGGTGCCGAACAGGCGCGGGGAGATCGGGGGTGTCAGGCCACAGAACATCCGGTTGAAGCAACGCTGCCCCGCTCCCCTCATTGCATGGCAAAGATCTCATTGTTTTTGGTGACTACCCACGCATTGCCGCCCCCGGCACCGGTAACGCTTACCGCCTGACCCGGCACAAGTTCCCACCTGTTGCCGATGCGGCGATGAATGTTCTGCTGCGTATCGGTAATCCACACCGTTCCGTCGGCGCTGATGCCGATGTCGATCGCATTCGGACTGGCAACCGTCACCGGCGCCTTCCACGGCAAATTTGCCCTTAGGTTCAACCCTTAGATTCTAAAGATGTAAACCAGCATGTCTGGACATTCTTTGGGCCCTCACTATCATTCGCTTCATGCATAAGACTCATGAAGGAGAATTTCAGCTTGATCGGATCGCGGTTCGTCCGGTTCATGTGAATGAAGAAGAGCGATTTCAACGGCTGATGCAGATGCATCATTACCTTGGCTCGTTGCCGAAGATTGGTGAATCTGTCTGGTACGTTGCGGAAGGGAATGAGGAGTGGGTGGCGCTGTTGTGTTTTTCGGCGGCATCCTTGAAATGCGCAGCACGTGATCAATGGATCGGGTGGAGTTAT
>Ga0210032_1000709_pt1 | contig 22397 bp, 22 predicted proteins | sample CryGeyCG2114_250_2_FD_185458 | JGI IMG/M metagenome (GOLD analysis project Ga0210032, IMG submission 185458) | Groundwater microbial communities from aquifer - Crystal Geyser CG13_big_fil_rev_8/21/14_2.50 (SPAdes) (version 2) | ecosystem: Environmental > Aquatic > Deep subsurface > Groundwater ... | reverse complement strand
TTCAAAAAACTCTAAATTACAACTTGGGGTACAGACCACGGCATTGGTTGCCGATGGAACCCCCGTGGCAGAGAGCGTCACCACTTCTGGCGTCGTATGAGTTAAATTAACCTGAACACCCGCAGTGCTATTGGCTGGGATCACAACAGGGTTCTGGCTCCAGGTTGAAGCAGCTCCTGTTGCAGAAGGGGTCACCGTAGTGGCAACCGATACCACAGTGCTACAGAGTGCATCAGCACAAGCCTTGATAGTAATGGCTTTGGCACTACAGGTTAAGGCACTGCCAGTATAGCTCATTTCAAAATGGTGAACTGTTGCTGGAACAGTACAAATCCCGCCAAAATCTGTACCACTCACAGCGTTGTCATCATAAATTACACTGGCATTTTTTCTTAGACGTATATCATTTGCGGTCATAGCGCCTTTTAACACCGCATTGTTTCTCAGATCCACATTACCTTGCGCATAAACAACCGCTGCTATCTCCGTATTATTTCTAAAAGAAATATCTCCGTAACTATATAATAACAACTTTGAGGGATCACCCGTCGCACCACCATTGACAATGCTACTCTTATCAAACCACATCAAGGTGTTTGAAAATATTCTCACTGTACCAGAGCCAACCACATTCAAGGTGACATTTTGATCGAGATACATATCATCAATCCAATAATCCCCAGCCGTTAAATTAATCACTGAGCCAGAATAAGCTGTGAACACCGCAATTTTGTAGGTTGTCACGGATGCCGTGGTATTGAGTGTTGCAGAACTATTGATGGTCATATTATTATAATTACTGACGGCACTGGTTCCAATGGTTCCCGTTCCGCCACTAGCCACAGTAAAATTTCCGCCGCCACTCTGTGTCTGATAGGCCCCTGGATCAATCGTGCTGACAGATGTTCCAGAAACTGTGCAATCAGCACTTTGGCTACTACAACTCAATCCATTTGCATTATTAATACTTCCAGCATCCAAAATACCATCCGGACTGCCACTTAAAAAAGCGTTATTATCAAAGCGAATATTCCCACCACTATGGCTTTGCAAACCGTCGCTAAAACTGGCATCACAAGCTCCAGGTGGTGGTGGTGGTGTGGCACACATGTTATCCATATGCCAATAATCCCAATCACTTCCTGAACCAGAGGTTTGTCTAAAACGGACCTGAAATGCATTATGCAAAGCCGTTGCCGGTAATGAATAGGTACGATTAAAAATTTTCCCTGCAGTGCCTCCACCAGAAAAAGTTTCCAAAGAGACCCAGCTCAGTGCATTATTGAGGTATTCAACCACTAAGTCCTCGCCATTATCAGGATATTCACTAGGTAGAGAACTATTATCATAACCATGTTGAATAGAAATTTTAAAATCTACAGCCGTTTCTGCAGACATATCCATCTGTCTGGATGCAACCGTGACAGGATCCCAGGCAGTAAATAAACTATTGTTGACAGCACTATTAAAAGTGCCCGTATTAATTCCTGCAGTTCCACCACCTGTGCTGGTAATTATCCAATTACTGAGTCCACTTTCAAAATCATCACAAAACCCCCCCACAATGGGAGGTAATGGAGCCGTTTCTGTTAAAGTCACATCATCTATATGATAATAATCACAACCAATTGTTGAAGAAGTACAGGCAAACTGGCCATGACCGCCCGTTTGTTGAAACCGGAACTGAAAATTGGCGTGTAGCGCGTCCGTTGGTAGCGAAAGTGTTGGGGAGAATATTTGACCAGGAGTGCCGCCTCCCACATAACGAGCTAAAGAATTCCATGTTCCTGCACTACTCAAATATTCAACCATAAGATCTTCAGTACCTGGGTTTTCCGGATCTTCACTAAAGGCATCGCTACCCACTCTCACCCAGAGCGACAGTTCTGCAGCTGCAGCAGCCGAAAGGTCAAAGGTTTTTGAGGTCACCGTGACCTGATCCCAACGGGTATACAGGGATCGTGTTGGGCTATTGGCCGTGAAGGTACCAATGCCCGCATTACCTGTTCCACCAAAATTATTCACCGTCCAATCAGCGCCTAATGTAGCTCTTTCAAAATTATCCGAGAAAAGGATATCGCCAGGAGCAGCCATGCTTTTTACAGAAAATGCCGCTGATAAAACACCCCAGAGTAGCAGGGGTAAAACTGGGTAGAATCTATGAGATAAGTGTTTCATGCCATTATCCCTCCACCGAAATCTTCAAATGCTGCGAGACATAATCAGGACTAGAGCCAAAGGTTCCAAAACTCGATACCGCATCTAACTCATAGACGGTCACTGATCCTGTCAATTCATTGTATGGGGTTGCAGTACAAGTCACAATAACTTTGAAGCCAGCTAAATCACCATCAGTTCCAGTAAAATTTATGGTTCTAGGATTAGCGCCCGCAGGGCATGCTCCACCACTGGTTGCAGGATTAATCTGGTGAAGACCCCATTCTAAACCAGCTTGAGCGGCCTGATAGGCTCTAGCCTGCTGTATGCGTAACACTCCACTCCAATAGGTTTCGCTACCTGTTCGCAACAAATATACTACCAATAGCGCGACCACCAGCATTAAAAACAATGCTGCGACTAAAATAACACCCTGAGATTTTTGAGGGGTAAAAGGAGAATTGATCATTAGGGAGTATTCTCCACATGGATCTGTTCCACCAATCGAACACGTTCTCCGTTTTCAATCAGGGTCAATACTAAAGTCAGCAAACCATTTCTTTGGGCAACACCATTCGCATAACTAAATTGACAACTTTCTATCGAATTCGTCACTAGAGACTGATTGGTTGCAGCTGGAGCAGATGGTTGTGCCACACTGGCCGCATAACCTCTATAATAGGTTAAATTAGGCGGTGCACAGACATAAGAAATGGGCCCTTGCGTTGCGAAGATTCGTCGCGTAGGTGAGCCAATTCCTAAGGTATCAAACTTAAAGGCGCTGCTTAAAGTCATTTTATCTTGATTGCCATTATCAGTAAAAGCCAAACTGGTTGATGTTGGCGTCATAATTCCCACAGGCACAGCCGAAGCTGCAGCATTATACAACAACGTGGTATTAACAGGATTCACAATCAAGCGCTCTCCCGTCAAACTAGAAGGAATATCACTCAATAAGCTGAAGTTGTTATCTAATTGATTAGGGGTCAAGGTGAGATCATCACTCGGTGTATCGCCATAAGGATAACGACCCGCAAAACTGATAGGCATCAACTCCAAGGCACTACCATTGGCACCAATGGTTTTAACTCGGACACTATTGGGCACCGCTCGACGAGCCTCTCTGGCAATATGTGAAAAGGCTGATTGCGCCCTATCAATAAGTGAAGAGCGGGTTTGTTGATCCTTAAACATAGTAAAGGGTCTACCGATAATAGGCGTTACCACAGCCACTAATATCCCAAGCAATGAAATCACCAAGACCAGCTCTATTAAGCTAAAACCTTGCACCAATTTAAAGCGTTTTTTCGGATGAAAGAGACTCACGGCCAATCCCTCGCCCTAAAGCCAGACAAAGTGAATGATTCACCATCTGGCGTTGTCACCGTCACTTGAATTCTTTGTTGATCTGTTCCTGCAATGCCTGGCAAAGTGGCGCTGTTGAATAGATTGACAGATACGGCATAATTTTGCAGATTTGGCACATCAGTCCCAAATTGGTCTTTGGGCCTTGCATCTGTTAACCCATCATAATGGCAGGTTAAATGATATAAAGGGCGTGTAGCTGGTTTAGCAGTACAAGCCGCTACCGCTTCAAAAGATCTTAGGCGTATTTCCGCTAAATAGGATTCCGCAATGGCGATGGCTTGTTGCCTAGGCAACGGATCCCCACTTTTATTCGCCATAGTTCCCAAAGCACCCAATAGAGTAGTGGCTACAATGCCAATAATCACCATGGCTATCACTAGCTCAATTAAAGTCACACCTTGTTGAGAGGAAATAGACTCACGAATTGCTGGCCCCTGCTTAGTGTACATAACCACTATCCTGCTCAATTCGATAAGATTGAGAGACTTCTGCGCCACTAAAAGTCAGCACAATATCTGATGCCGTGCCACTCGCATTGGTCACTCGACCCGAAGGGAGAAAGTAGAAAGTATTGGCTGTAGCACTGGCTGAATCAACACTCGAAACATTGACCGATGTTGGTTTTTCATTGTTGCTATAGGGGGAATCAGGTTCAGAGGGTCTTTTGACGGTAAAGCTAAAATCATTCGATAAGGGTATCATTGAACAATTTTTATTTTGTTTTAACTCAAAACCTGAAGACTGTACATTGAACTGTACACGACAATTAGTCACTTCAGAGGTGAGTCTTGCATATCTGAGGGCAGAGAGAAAATCTTCAACAAAAAATTTCTCTTGGAAGCTGGTCATAGAAAAAAAACGGGGGCCGGAAACCCCCGCTAATATGCCCAGTAATACGATAACCATCACTAATTCAACGAGTGTGAACGCTCTAAAATTTAACGCTAATCCATGTTGATCTTGTTTCGCTAAACTTTTGGGCAGATAATTATCATCCATCAGCAAATTAAATCATTATTAACAGGTTGTAGTTCCTGCAGCAACTATCGCAGAAGTTGTTGCTGTGGCTTCGGTGTAAGTGAAGGTACAGTTGGTTGCTAGAGTAAAGGTCACTGGACCTGTTCCACTAGCGACAAAATCACTGCTTAATTGAGCAGCATCCTTAATACTAGTCTCGGTAGGATAGCCAAATTTTAACGCAATAGAAGTGTTATCTAAGGAGATTGTACCTGTTGCGCCAGTTTGATTATCAACTAATGCCTTTGCATGGGCGATAGACGCTGCGGATCTGGTTGCACCGATGCCACCATTTAATGAGGCTTTTCTCGCATCAGTAGACAAATCAGCAAATCTTGGCAAAGCAAAAGCAGCCAGAATACCGAGAATCACGATAACCATGACCAATTCGATAAGGGTAAAACCGGATTGTTGTTTCAGTTGTTTCATTGTTTCAGTTTCCTATTTAAGTGGTTGATTTTAAAGTTAGGTTTTGTTCTATCGAATGGTTGATGTCACTGAACCATCTGACAAATTATAAATAATCGTGCTGCCATGCCCATCACGGGTATAGGTATATACACAGGTTGTAGTCGGACTGGTGACGATGTAGTCAGAACCACCTGAAACAGCCACTGTGGGTGCACTGGCTTGTAATAAGTTATTCCAAATATCAATACAATCTTGATCACTGGGAGAGCTTGCCGTACCACCATCGATACCAGCCGGCCATCCAGCTTGGTTAACGCCATCACCATCGGTTAAATCAATGGTGCCATTACCAAACCCGATCAAGTCGATATTGTTACCATTAATTGGGTTGGCCAATCCACCATTCACCACCCATTGAGAGTGGGTTAAAGCCACAGCAGAGGCTAATGCGCCAGAAGCGCCCTTTAATGCTGAGTTATGTGCGGGTTGTGTCGCCGACATAAATCGAGGCAAAGCCACGGCGCCTAATATACCCAGAATAACAATAACCACAACTAATTCTATCATGGTGAAACCCATATTGCGCTCTATGGGTTGAATCATTTGTGTACAAAAATCATCTTGGTTTTTTTTACACCTGTTCTTTAAGTATTTTTTTGAAACATGCTGCATGTTATTGTTCGCTATAGTTAATTTCAAAAATTATCCCACTATTATACGTTAATCTAACTGATTTCAATCAGTTTACCTACTATTTTCTGATAAACACCCTAAAAAATCAGTTAATTCACTCTTTTTTCCATAGATAGGGCGTTATTGTCTCTAATTCAAAAGACTCTGCCCGATCTCTAATGCCCAGCCCAAAAGGGTCTGGCTCTTTAATCTTGACCACTTTTAAACGCCAAGCCAACTTATCTTTTCTTGAGCCTTTAATGCTTATCCATTGAGGATACGCCAATTTATACACTATTTGTTGATTCTGACTATCATAAAACCAATTTTTTTCTGGTATCTCAAGCCAATTATAATCCTTTAAGCTGCCAAGATAATTATCAATTTGTAAATCATCTTGACCTCTGGACTCTAGCTTTGTTGCATTTTTATCCACCGCTTCCTTCGCGGAGAGTTGCTGTTCTTGAAATAAATCAGGTGCGTTAAAACTTATCCAAAGAAAAGGGTTAGCGCCCTCATATTCATTAATTTTGGAAAGGTCCCCAGTTAGCATTAATTCGGAAAACTTCCATTTTGCGGCTGAATGAAGCTGCTTGATGCGAATTTCAACGCTAAGCTGCTCCGTCTTTTCCACAATGTAAATCAACTTGTGAATCAAATATCCCATCAATAAGGTGACGAAAACTATCATCAAGATATTTTCTATTCGCCCTCGTCCATGTTGGAAACTATTCAAGGTCATCACTAACCATTTTTTGTCATTAAACCGAACATATCCCACATGGGTAAGAAAATACCCAAAGCCAATATCAATACCATCACCCCCATAAAGACTAAAAGGATGGGTTCAATCGCATCACTTAATTTTTTTAAATCATATTCCACTTCTTGTTCATAAAAGTCGGCCACCTCATTCAATAACGAATCCAGAGCCCCTGTTTGTTCTCCTACGCTCACCATCTGCAGTACCAACGGGGAAAACATACCAGAGGCATTCGCGGTATGAGTAAAACTATCCCCCCGCTCGATACCTCCTCGCATATTTAGCACTGCCTTTTCCACAAACTTATTAGAAACTGCGCGAGCAACAACTGACAATGATTGCAAAATAGGTACGCCAGCCGCATATGTCATGGCAAAGGTCCGTGAAAACCGTCCCAATACTATTTTTTCAAATAACGGGCCTAAAAGTGGTATTTTTAAAACCCAAGAATCCCATTTAAAATGGCCTTCTTCAGTTTTTTTCCAATGTTTAAAACCTACAATGCCACCCACCAATAGAAAAAGCAATAACCCCCAATAATTTTGAAAAAAGTGGGAGGTGCCAATTAAGATTCTGGTGGGTAAAGGTAAATCAGCACCAAATTTCTGAAACAATTTGGCAAACTGGGGAATCACCAGCCAATTCATAATAACCAAAGCACCAGAGATTGCGCTCACCACCATAGTAGGATATCGAGTGGCCTGTTTAATGCGTTGTAAGGTGACTTTTTCAAGTTCTAAATAGCTGGATAGCTTTCTAAAAGCATCATCCAGCTGTCCAGTATTTTCCCCAACACTCACCATGGCAACAAATAATGGGTTATAAATATCAGACTGTTGCTGAAGCGACGCAGCTAGGGGTGTTCCAGCCTCTAAAGCATTTTCAATTTTCTTTAGAGACTCACTCAGCGTTGGGTTACCAGCAGATAATGCTAAGCCGTTAATCGCTTGAACTGTTGGCACACCAGCTTTGAGCAATGAGGCAAGCTGGCGACATAACATCACTAGCTCTTCAATTTTAATATTTTGTTTTTTAGAAAAACTCAGATGATTAAAATCAATCCCTTCTTTTTCTAATTTTTTAGTCGAAATCTCAACCGGGATAATTTTTTGTCCCGCTAAAATTGCCGCCACAGCATTCACTGAGCTTGCCTCCACTTCGCCCCGTATTTCTTCTCCTAAGTTGTTTCTAGCTCGATAGAGAAATAACGCCATAATTAATCTTCCGCTGCCTCAACGACTCTGAGCACTTCAGATAAAGAGGTAATACCTTCAATCGCTTTTTCTAAGGCTGAATCTAATAAAGGTTTGTACCCCACACTACGTTTGGCGGCAGCAGAAAAGCCTGCGGGATCTCCTCGTCTCAATGCATCGGCTGTAGCCTGATCGATTTCCAACATTTCATACAAGCCGACTCGGCCTCTATAACCTGTTTGATGGCAATGATGGCAGCCTTTTCCTAGATAAAACTTTGGTAACTCAATGGCTTCAGGATGCTGAGAACGGATCCATACCTTGTCGTTTTCATCTGGTTTATATTCAACCTTACAGTGAGAACATATCCGACGTACCAATCTCTGTGCTAAAACACCTTTTAAAGACGATGCGACCAAATAGGGCTCTGCCCCCATATCCATAAGTCGCATGGCTGTGGTGATCGCATCATTGGTATGCAATGTAGACAAAACCAAATGCCCCGTCATTGCGGCCCTTAGTCCGATTTCAGCAGTTTCCTGATCGCGCATCTCACCAATGAGAATGATATCGGGATCTTGACGCAACGCTGACCTTAAAATGGTGGCAAAGGTTAAATGAATTTTGGCATTGACCTGCACCTGATTAATTCGCTCCAATCTAAACTCGACGGGATCCTCTGCGGTGATAATTTTTTTCCCGGGTTGATTCAACTGTTTTAAAGCGGCGTATAAAGTGGTGGATTTACCACTACCCGTTGGGCCAGTAACCAATACCAATCCATGGGGTTTTTTTATTAGATTTTCAAAACGTTTTTGTATGTCAGAGGGCATACCCATGCTGGCTAAATCAAATAACCCTTTAGACTGATCCAATAGACGCATCACCACAGACTCGCCATGAGCCACGGGCATGGTTGAGATACGCACATCAACATGGTGGTCGCCAATTCTGATTTGAAAACGTCCATCTTGAGGAAGTCGTTTTTCTGAAATATCCAAACCTGCCATGATTTTTAAACGTAGCACTAGGGCTGAAGCAATACGTTTTTCATTGAGCACCTGCTCTTGCAACACACCATCTATTCGCTGGCGAATACGAATCTTTTTCTCTTCAGGTTCAATATGAATATCAGAAGCATCGGCCTGAACAGCATCTTCAAACAGTGTTTTCAGTAGTCGAACAACGGGAGCATTCTCCAAGTCATCATCGACTTCTAACAAGCTAAAGTCTACATCAGTACTTGCCAATGCATCATCTAATTCTTCAGCGATAGAACCAATTTCATCAGTTTTGCGATAGAGGTTATCTAAAGCATTCATCCATTCCGACTCTCTAATCACGGCAGTTCGAACGGGTCGCCCTAATTGAGATTGCAAATCATCTATGGCATAAATATTGGTAGGATCCGTCATACCAATCAGATAATCGCTGTCGGTTTCTTCTAAAACCAAAGCTCGATAACGTCTGGCATGAATTTCCGAAAGCTTCTGAACAGTTTGAGCTTTCAAAGGAAAATTAGACAAATCGATAAAGGGGATTTGTAATTGCTCTGCCAACAATCCTAAAAGCTTATGCTCTGTCACAAAACCTAATTGGATTAAAGAGGCTCCTAAGCGACGCCCACTTGTTTTTTGTTCGACCAGCGCTTGATCCAATTGAACTTGGGTGATCACTTTTTCGTTGACTAAGAGATCACCTAAGCGAATTTTTTTAATTGCCATGGCGAGTCTCCAATTGGTGCAACTTTTGTTGGATATATGCTTGGGAGCGATTACTTAAACCCTGTGCCTGTAACGCACGCTGATAAGTACTTTTAGCTAAATCAAACTGGGAAAGTTTATGATAGGCAATCGCTAAACCTAACCACCAAGCGCCTTGATTGGGTTCAATACCAACCAATTTTTTATACCTGATTACCGCTTGATCAAATTTTTTATGCTGGTTGAGTAAGCCAGCTAATAGCCCATAATAACTGGTATGGCTCAATAATTCTGGTTGTGCCTTTAATAACCAAACTTCGGCTAAATCACCTCTTTTTTGACTAATCAATAATCGAGCTTTCCACTCAATAAGATCAGCCTCATTATTTTGGTCTGCCAATCCTTGATCCGCAATGAATTCGGCTCTTGCCAAATCACCACGAGAAATCATTAACCGAATCAAATCAATTCTAGCGCCCACTAAATCTTTGTCTATTGCCAAAGCTTGATTTAATAAAGACTCTGCCTGGTTAGGTTGCTTGCCGGCTTGCCGCCAGAAAATTTGTGCTTTTTTACTTAACGACAAAGTGGTTGAAGCAATACTCAGTTGAGAATCTCCTAACTCACTCTCAGCACGACTCTCTGATGGTGCAGAACCTTTTGACTCCGTTTGGCTTGGTTCTGTTGGTGTCTCTTGTTTTTTAATCGTTTTTTGCGCTGGTTGTTGAACCAATTCTTGCTTTGCTTTAATTGGCTTTTCTAAATCCTGATTGCGCTCAGTTTCTAAAGCCAACTTTGATTCTACCCCCTGAGCTTGTTCTGTAGAAACAGTAGGGCTTATCGCTCTCTGATTGATAGGATGACTTCTCAGTGATGTAACATCCCCAGGTTGTAAATTTTTTGGTTTATCTTGTACCAAGCTTGGTTTCTGCTGACTGGATTCGGAAGCTATTTCTGCTTTTATTTCCTTTTCTATAACAGGTGCTTGGGCTTGTTGTGTTGCTTTCTGAGCCATTGGAATAATTCTGTCCATAGGTTCAATAGCATGCCTTGTTTTTAGCTCAGCGGTCGTGACATCCAATGATTCCCTCGTGCTCATTTGATGGGTAGAAAAATGCCTCATAAGCTGAGGTAAAGCCTGATAGCTCCAGATCATCATAGACAATAAAACAATAATTAACAGAGTCCAATACAATGTATAATTTTTAGTTGGTTTGCTAACAGCCCGCACTTCTTCAGTGCCTGGTTTGGGGAGATTCTTCCCCTTATCTAAATCTCTTAGCATTTGATTAATGACACTCATAATATCCCCCAATCATACTGTGATAGATAAAAACTCACTATCATCAATGGCGTCCAAAATGAAAATTGTAACCAAGAAAAAAAAGGCTGTACATCATCCGTATCTTTTGCTGCCAAAACAATATGCTTTCGACGAATTTTCATCGCATTTTCACCATAAACTAACATCAAAGCTTTATGAGTAAGTATATTAATTAATCGCGGAATTCCACGGCTGGTTTTATGTAACAAACGCCATGCCCAAGGTGAAAGTTGAAGATGAGAGGCTTGATGTTTATCCATAGCCGCAGCCTGAATGCGGTGCATCACATAGCGTTTGGTCTGCTCTAAAGTCAAAGGAGTGAGTTGATAAGAAAATGTAATACGCTGCCTAAGCTGACGTAAATGTGGTTTTGCAAGGCGAGTATCTAATTCGGGTTGAGCAAATAACACCACTTGCAATAACTTTCGTTTTTCTGTCTCTAAGTTAGTAAATAATCGCAAAGCCTCCAGGCTCTCATCAGGAAGGGCTTGCGCTTCATCTACCAATAATAAAACTGGTTTACCTTGTTGATTCAGTTGTATTAATTTTCTGCTAATTTTCTCGGTTAACGTGGCTTGATCTAGATCTTTATTCACTCTCATGCCTAACTCTGATGCTAAAGAAAATCTCAATGCTTCAGGGGTCAGGTAAGGATTCGGGAAATAAGCAATACGATGCGCCTTCTCCATATGATTCAACACTTGGCGGCACAGCAATGTTTTGCCAGTGCCCACTTCACCAATAATTTTAACAAAGCCCTCTCCCGTGGCAATGGCCACGCTTAATACATTGAAGGCTTCCACATGAATAGGCAAATCACAAAAAAAGCTGGTATCAGGGGTTAGCCCAAAAGGTAATTCTTTAAACCCAAAATGATACAAATACATCAGGCTAATGCCCTAGGTTATCTTGCACACGTTGTCGAGTTGCTGAGATATCTTGCTGCCAACTATCGTTATCGATCACCTGTGTTTTCAACAAAATGACCAACTCACTTTTCACTCTTGAAGTTTTGCTCTGTTTAAATAAATTGCCAGCAATAGGTATATCGCCAACAATAGGCGTTTTGTTCTCATTATTGATAATTTTTTCCTGCATTAAGCCACCAATCACGATCACCTGCCCAGATTTAGCTCGTACAATAGAATCAGATTCCCTGACACTACTTAATGCCAATGGTAAAGTGAAATTGCTATCCCCCAGATCAATCACTTTGGTTTGGTCAACCACATCGCTAACGGTAGGGTGAACATGTAAAATCACATCACCGTTAGCACTAATTTGTGGCGTAACATCTAGGGCGATCCCTGAAAAGAAGGGGGTCAAGGTCACATCTGGAGTAACCGTTGAAGTTGCACTGCCAGCAATGGTTGTGGTAGAAACATCTGTCACAAAAAACTCATCACTCCCCACTTTTATCACTGCTTTTTGGTTATTCATGGTAGAGACTCTTGGGCTAGATAACACTTGTACATCACCCTGAGTATTTAATAATTCAATAACCGCGTTAAAATCTGATTGTTGATACACTAGAGAAAACACCCCTTGCAACGGATTACTACTGCTACCAGATTGTACCTGTTGACCTGTTTGAGAGAGATTGAGCACGTTATTGCTATTTACCTTTCCAAAACTTTGCCAATTAACACCTGACTGATGCCCTTTATTCAAATTGACTTCTAAAATTTTAGCCTCTAATAATACTTGTCTTGATAGATTATTCGACGATGAGTTTAAGTACTGTGCAACCATACGTAAGGCATAAGGCTCGGCACGCACAATAACGAGTCCAATTTGAGGGCTAACTTTCACTCGAGCATCTTTGTTATCAGAAACCAGCAAACTCACCGTTTCTTGCACCTCTTTCCAAACATCCGCATCAGTTTGCGTATCAATAGAAGTACTATTAGATTGTGATGTTGCACTGGAACCACTCGTGCTTCCATTAGTTGTTTGTCCATTATTGGCACTACCACCACCAGCATTACCTGAACCGCTGACTTGGCCTGAATTTACGATAGTTTGAGAAGTACCAGCCCGCTTCAAATTAATATAATCTAAAGTAAAAATTTCTGTGCGCATGGTGGCAGGCAAAACAGTATAAACACCTTGATCAAACTTATAGTCATACCCATACACATCTCGTACTAATTTCATGACTTGGGGTACTGTCACACCTCGTAGATCAAGTGTGATTTTTCCTTTTACACCAGGGGCCAGTACTAAGTTATAAGAAGTACCTTGTATAAGCCCCATAAAAAACTTATCTACATCAACGTTATTCACTTTTACATCAAAGCTAGGTTCTGGCTGAGGCTGTATATTCGCCGTTGCGGGCGGCAATAATTCCTCCATAATTTGTTCATCAGAAACAGGCATTGTTTTCGTGGATTGCTCTGCGGATAAAGCCTTGTCATAATCTAAGGTGTCTTTATTCTCATTGAGAGATTGACAACTCATCATCAAACCACTTAGCCCCAACAACAATAAAGTCTGTAGGATTCTTCTAGAAGAGCGTTTTTTCATTATCTGAACCACATTCACCAAAATCATTATTATTTACTCAGTTTTACTGGTGTTTTTACTTGGGTAGCATTCCATTTCAACCCAGTTTTTTTATTTTGATACCAAACAATTGCTTTTTGCTTTTCAATAGACAAAAGTTTTATTCCAGCAACAGTTTCACCCGGACGAATAAGATGACCACTAATCAAAGCCCAAGGATTGGCCCCCGTCGCCATCGCTTCTAAAATGAGTATTTTTTGTTTTTTTAACTGCCCGGCATCATAGCGCTTACCTGGTGGTTTAGTGGGATCAGATTGCGCAAATAGATTGATAGACAGCGAACTGACCAACAACCCTATCACTAAGATCTTATGGTTTAACATCTGAAGCTCCCATCCACTGCGGTTCTGTACCTAAAGTAGACAATTTGATAGCGACTTCAGCCATAGGATATTTGAGTACATGATAATCTAATTCTTCCCAATAAAACTTATAGCCAGATGTTTCTAATGCTTTAAGGTAATCAACCACCTCAAAATAACGTCCACTAAGCTTAATCTCAACAGGGTGTCGATACAACAGTGGTTTTTCTTTTTTAGCGGGTGTTTGTTGCTTTTTATCTTTCAGCGTATTTTTACTCGCATCTTGCGGCTGAACCTTTGTTGGTGGCATGAGAGGAATTAAAGGCAAGTTACTAATAGAGAGTAACTGTAATTTACCTTTTTTTTCCAAAACCTTTTCTATTACCCTCGGCATAAGTTGAGGAGGGATTAAATGACTCGTGAGTTCATCAATTTGCGACTTTTCCAAATCTAATGCAGCTGATAAGCTTTTTTGCTGTTGTTGCAAGCCTGCCAAAGAGCGTTTTCTAAGTTCTGCTTCAAGTTGCTGGGTTTCCTCTGTCAGTTTATCGATATTTTGTTGAGTCGAGATCTTTTGTTGTTCTAATTGTTTAATAGAATTTTCTACGGGCAAGATATAAGCAAACTGAACCAATGCGAGCAACAATGCCGGTAAAATAAGCATCATGAGTACTTTTTCAGAATCACTCCTTTTAAGCCACAACTCATTGATTGTCATGGTTCACCTCAAACTGCAGTGGCGATAGATGAAATGATGCTGCAGAATTGTTGACAGCAGTTGCACCGGCCCCATCTCTTTCTATGGTCAATTGTCCAAACTTAGCCTGCTTGGTATGAGGCAATAATTGCAACTGTGAAACCATTTTAGCAATTTTTGCTGAATGATAGGTTTTGCCAGACAATTCCAGCCCATTTTGATTCACCTGAATTCTAGTAAACCAAAAATCATCATCCGTCAGTGTAGAAAAGTCCTCTAAGATCCCCGAGAAATCTGCTGCAGCATGGGATTCTAGATAATTAACTAATTCCGTAATTGCTTGCGAATCTTGGTATTGTTTTTGTAAGCGTAAGATAACCGCTCGTAATTGCGCCTCTTGTTCAGCGGTGGGGATCTGTTCTTTCATCAGACTGATGGTATGTGCTATTTGAGATTCTGTATGCTTAAGACTATCAGCTTGTATTTGGACATCATTATGCTTTTGCCAGCTACTAAACATCCAAACTGCACTGCCAACGACCCCAAGCAATAGCACCACAGCCAAGTACCAAGATGGGAATTTTTCAGGTTTGGGTAACAGCACTCCATGGTAGAGATTAACGCTTTGCACTTTGAGCTCCTGCAATAGCTAGCGCTATAGTTTGTTGTTGATAGATAGAAACTGGTATTTCAGACTTAGGAACTTCTAGCAATTCAACATTCGTTCCCAAATTATCACCTAGGAACTGCAGCAATGGCTCAAGGGGCTCACTCCAGTCTGGCAATAAAACCTTTGCTACTGGCGGTTGAGCCATTTGGCTTTGGTAATAATCCAAAGTTCTTTGTATTTCTAAAACCAAATTTTCTGCAGCCTGGTAAGAGTCTGGCTGCAAACATTGTTGCCAATTATTAATGCTGGTGAGGGTTCTTGATACGTAAAGTTCATCTTCCCGATAGATCATCAAAGTGATTTTTTCATCGCGATAAGCAATGATACAAAGTCCCTTTTTCATATCTGGATGATCAGAAATAAAATGGCCTAACTCTAATTCTGGCACTGAGATAATTTTGGGTAATAAACCTGCGGCTCTAACTCCCTGAGTGATATTTTGTAACAAGGGTAAATGCGCCACAACAACGTTAATTCTACTTTGATTAGAACGTTGCGCATTTTTGGGCATTGGAAAACTGTCTATATGTCCTTCTGTAATAGGGAAATTGATTCTATCCCTCAAACTAAACAACAATGCTTGGTTCATCTCTTCTTCAGGAACTGAAGGCGGTTCAACCTGATATAAGCTGTAAGAGTCCCAATTTAGCACGCAAAAAACCTTGGTTCCTTGTAGTTTCTGCTGTTCAATCCATTTCGCTAAATTCAACCATTTGCCAGGCTCAAATATAGCAGTGATTAATTTCCCCTCTTTATCGAAGTGAGCCACAAAAATACCTTGCTCGCTCAGGGTTAAACCGAGTTCACAATTTGTGCTTTTTCTCTTCGCTGAAAAAAAATTTAAAAGTCCCAAAACTCACCTCACCCCAATTTAATTAGATTTAGGGTTTTCAATATAAATTAAATGGTTACACAGCTCTTATAAACTGAAGCATAAAGGTACAATTTACAACGAATTGTACCTGTTTACCATAAATTATCCATATTTCAGCGTGATTTCGTCAATTTTATTAGATATTTAGTTTTTTTGGGAGGTTTTATAGAGAGGAACTCATTGCTTCAAAGACGCTGGAGTCAGATCATTATTAATAAATTTAGCCACAAATACCTGTTTTCCGTAGCTGCTAAATGAGTAATGTATAATATCTTGTAAGACAGCCATCACTGGGGCAAATTCACCGAATAGCTGAGTACTCATAGTATTGGTCATACAAACCAGATCTTCTGCCTGATTAAGCTTTTCTACAATATCTTGAATAATCGTTAAAAAGTTGTCATCCAAGGGATATAGGCTTAGTTCAATGGAGATTTTCATGTTAAGGCTTTCCTGTGAAAGTTATTTTGTGGGAAATAGCAAGGTATAATCTAATTCCAAGACAATATTAGGATTATATTTAATTTGATTATTTTCCAAAATTTCTGGCGTTGCTATTCCTTCTGTTGGGGTATTTTTTACTCCCCAAGTTTTCACGCGTATTGCACCAATTTTTTTGTCTGGTGACAAGCACCATTTTTCAATAATTTTTGAGAACGCATACAAAGTATCCCCGGCAAATGCAGGCGCGACATGGGTACCGCTATTTATCGCCCCCAGAATTAAACCATTTCCTAAACCGTTATAAGACAAGGATCGGCAAATCGAAATCACATGGCCCCCATACATCAAGCGCTTTTTAAAAGCTGATTGCTGCATATAAATTTCATCAAAATGTACTCGCGCACTATTTTGATATAGCTTGGTTGCTAGTGTGTGGTCACTATTGTCAATCGTCATGCCATCTCTGTGATCTATTCGCTCTCCTACGGTATAATCTTCCCATAAATAAGGGCTTCCACTTTGGGCGACATCAAATAAATCAAAGCGTAATGTTCGGGGTAAGGTTAATTCAGAATACTCTACCAGCAATTTTAAATTGGGCACAAAAGTTTCAGTACAGATCGCTTGGGGATCGCGTTTGTTGACCATAACCCAACGTTTCCATGATAAGACCTTTCGACCCCATTGATTGATGGCTTTCGAAGACACGTACACAATCCCAGATTTTTTATGGCTGTTTTCTCGTAAGCCAATGATCTGAGAGGAAACACTAATGGTATCTCCCACAAAAACAGGTTCCACAAATTTAACTTCTGCGTAACCTAAATTAGCAATGGCATTTTGCGAAATATCGGGCACCGTTTTGCCAAAAGCGATGTGAAAAACCAATAAATTATCCACAAGCTGACCTTTAAAACCATATCGTTTTGAAGCTTTTATACTTGAATTTAGTAAGAATCTGCTCCCTGTTAATGCAATATAAAGCGCAACATCTCCTTGGGTTAGAGTCCTTGGTGTGGCATGAACCAGGGTTTGATCTAGACTAAAATCTTCAAAATAATTGCCGCAATTTACCTTGCTGGGCATAGATTTTCCTCTTGTTATTTTGGCCAATCGGCTAGTTTTTTGACTTGTTCGGAAATATTAATAATACGCAATGCCCAGATATGCAATGAGGGTTCAATCAGCTGATCATCGATCACAGCGACACTACGTCCTTGTTTTTCAGCATCATCTAGAGCCACTAATATTTGCTTTGCTCGTTCTACATCTCGCGTGCGCGGTGTGAAGGCATCATTGTTATAGGTTAACTGAATTGGGTGTATGACGGTTTTACCATCAAAGCCAAGATCTCTGGCTTGACGACAGGAGTATTCACAGGCTTGAATATTTTTCAGATCTAAGTGAGGCCCATCCACAACGCAAATATTATGCGCTCTTGCTGCCAAAATGACTAATGATAAACTGGTAATCAGACCAATTCGATCCATCGTTTGATTCAGTTTTAATTCTGTGGCTAAATCAGTGGTTCCCATGACAATGGCATCAATTCTCTCAGAGCTGGCGGCTATTTCTTGGGCTCTTAAAACCCCTAATGGGCTTTCAATATTCACAATAACTCTTTTATCAGTTCCACCTGCTTCGTCTAATTGCTGAATACAATTTATAACTTCAGCCGCAGACTCCACTCGTGGAAACATGATGGCATCCACATCCAATTGAGCAACTACCTGCAGATCTTGAAGCCCTAGCTCAGTTCTCAATGGATTGATACGCACTACTTTTTCAGAATACCCAAAGTCACTATTTTGTAAATGTTGTGACAGCACGGTTCTGGCTCTTTCCTTTTCAGACAGCGGCACCGATTCTTGTAAATCAAAAATAATCGAGTCTGCCGGTAAATGCCGTGCTTTTTCAATATGTTTGCCGATATGAGCGGGGACGTATAACATGGTTCTTCGCGAACGGTATTGCTGCATCATTCTGCACTTCCTATCATTGTAACCAATTGGTTTCTGAGAATTTTTCCATTTTTAGTTCGAGGAAAATCTTCCATAAAGTGAATAATTTTAGGTGCTTTATATTTAGCTAGATGTTTCGCACCAAATTCTATCAGACTTGGCGCATCAATATTTTTTCCAACAACGTAATCAGGAAAAAGGATAACACATAAGCTGACTAAGGTTTTTTCAGGCCCCACATCCTCACCCAGAGCCACGCAATTGGCTACGGCTGGGTGAGTTTTCATCACTCTTTCCACTTCATGGGGAGAGACCCTGTAGCCAAAAGTATTAATGATGTCATCGCGTCGTCCTAAAAACCAAATATAACCTTCGGCATCGCGCCTAGCGAAATCACCTGTAAAAAACCAACCATCATGGCGAGCTTCTGCGGTTTCAGCCTCTTTGTTCCAGTAACGTATAAACAATCCGGGATCAGATTCTGGCAGACAAATCATCCCTTCTTGTTCCACGCCGACTTCTTCTAAGCTTTCATCCAATAAATGCACATCATGTCCCGGCTGAGGGAATCCTGCGGATCCCGGGCGGATTGGATGATACTTATTTTGAGAAATATAGTATGAAATTTCCGACATGCCAATGGCTTCATAAACCTCTAAGCCAAATCTCTTCTTCCAGGCTTGCAGCATTTCATCCGATAAATGTTCTCCAGCACTCATACAGTGGCGCAAACTAGGAACATCTTCGACACTAAATGCCGTCTTTTGAATAATTTGTCGGTAGATAGTGGGAACGCCGATGAAAATGGTGCAATCATGTTGTTTAATCAAGCGAGGCCATAAAGTCGCGTCATTGACACCTTCATGCACAATGACCGTTTTTCCCTGAAACAAAGGATCCATTAATGCCGAACCCAACACATAGGTCCAATTGAACTTACCCGAATGCAGAATGCGATCGGGTCTTTCCTTTTCATCCTGAGTAAATTGAAACCAATATTCACTCGCAGGTAATCGACCGTAAAGCGTGCGATGCGCATGTAGCACACCTTTAGGAAACCCAGTCGTTCCAGAGGTGTATACCAAATAAGCCGCATCATCTGAAGAGCTGTTGGCAAATTCTGTCAAAGGTTGCGTCTTTTGCATCAACTCATTCATATCCAATAACTGAGGACCAGAAGATGCAAGGGTTGGCATGTTGCCTTCACCAGAGAGCAAAACATAGTCTAGCTGCGCACAACTTGATAAGTCTTGAGCCATATCCGCCCACATGGATTTATCCGTGACCAATAATCTGGCGCCCGAATCATTGGCTAGATATTGTACTTCAGATCCTGCCAATAAAGTGCTGGTAGGCACCGCAACAGCGCCCATTTTCATACTGCCAAAAAATGCCGTGGGATAACTTAATGCGTTGGGTAAACGGATCAAAATACGATCTTGTGGACGGATCCCTAAATCTAAAAGAGCCGCAGCAAAACGACTACTGGCATCCGCCAATTGTTGATAGGTGTATTGACTGGTTCCCAGCTCATCATCTTCAACTATCATGGCTAACTGCTTGCCTCGGCCTTTTTGCACTTGTTCATCGGTACAGGCAACACCAATATTTAATTGCGCTGGTACAGACCAATCCCATTCTGCAATCTGTGGGAATTTTTTTGTCATTAGTTGCCTCCTCTGAGAAACAAATACATGATTCTATTCATTAACAAATTACACCACACCATAAGGCCAATTCTCTCGAATCACCTGAACTGGCAACAGGGTCAATACCTTCATGGCAAAAGCTTTATCGTCTTTAGCCAATGCCCTAAGAGAATTGGCTCTGAGTAATGTTTGCAAAGCCTTTCCAAACATCGGTGGATCGAGCATTTCACCTTCAAATTTTATCGCTCCGCCCTGTAGCGCATCGGCGTCTATGGCCGCTTTTAAAATATTCACATTGCGCGTAATCTGCTTGGGAGACGGGGTAAATGCCACTTTGCAGAGATGGATATGGTTAGGATGAATTACCTGTTTTCCGGTTAAACCCATTTGTGCTTCTTCCACTGCATGTTGATGTACTACACTGGACTCCCGCTCTCCATGTAAATCTAACCAGCGGCGCACATCATCCGGCTCTATAAACTCTTCCGGCATTGGATTTTTATTGATCAATACCTCGACACCACCAATCACCCCCTTACCAGCAATTCGCGCTTCCAGCAAAATCATATGAAAATAGGTACGCAGTTCGTGTATCCAATTTTCAGGAGTTAGATGAATGGCCATGGCTTTTGAGAAGTCATGAATACCAAAAACAACATGCTTGACGGTATCGTATTGCATAATATCCGCTGCCAATTTCAGGGAGCGCGGATGCTCGAAAATGGGCTGAATTGTAATACTGGAATCGACCCCAACCAGCCAAGCGGAGAGATCTCTGATTTCAGCAGCACCATAAACTTCGCCCGCTTTCGCTAAAATAATCACATCAATGTGATCAGACAAATCTCTGATCATCTCCAGATCCTTTTGGTATTCGTCTGTTAAAAATGGATTGATTCTCACAGCAACCTGGAATTTTCTATTGGGATCAAAATGCGGCAGCTCCTGAAGCAGTAGCGCACGGCTCATGTCTTTTTGGCGGCAACCGTCCTCCAAGTCAAACAGCAAAGTATTCGCCGGCGTGTTATGGGCATGGCGTCGAAGTCTCTCGGCTGCTTGCTCCATGGTTTCATAAACCCCCTGAGCGGGAGAGTATTTCACCGGTGGATAATAAAGCTGAATACCCGGCCAGGCACCACCTAATACTTTGTCTTCATTTATTTTGGTGAGAAAATCATGTTTATACATTTTAGATCTGTCCTCATTAAGGAAACTTAGGCTGTGCCGATAATTACTTGCTATCTATTAAAAATAGTTGCTAATCCCAACAATTGCTCGCTTGATAAATTTATTTGGGGAATAACCGTTGAATCTTTACCTCATCCGACCACTTGTGTATCATATTAACACCAAGATATCAAATAGTCATCGGATCTGTTATGTTGTTTGGGTACAAAAAAAACCAAAACAGAGCCTAAAAACCCTTTTTATGTAGGAGAGTTCTCGTGTCTACACTTGTTCATCCCAATGAAGCTTTATTTTCTGGTGAAAAACCTTTCCCCATCATTCCTAGCTGTGAGCATTTTGCAGGGAGTGAAAAGTTAATTAGTAAAGCCCTAGAATTACAAACAACCTTAGGCCCCGTCTTTGATATTACCTGTGACTGTGAAGATGGCGCTGCCGCAGGTACAGAAAAAGAACATGCGCAAATGGTGGCAACAGTTTTGGCCAGTGATCTCAATCAGCATCATATGGCGGGGGTTAGAATACATGATTATAGCCATCACCATTGGAAGAAGGATCTCGACATTCTCATACCCGCCATTGGTGATCGAGTCGCTTATATCACCTTCCCAAAATGCACCAAAGTCCAGCAAATAGAAGAAATGATGGGTTATTTAAAAACCACCGCAACACTCTGTGGTCTAAAACGAGAAATACCCGTCCATGTTTTGATTGAAACTCATGGTGCATTAAAAGATGTTTGGGAAATAGCGCAACTCGATTGGGTACAGGTATTAGACTTTGGCATGATGGACTTTGTATCTGGCCATCATGGAGCCATCCCTGCTTCGGCAATGCGTAGCCCAGGTCAGTTTGAACACAAGTTGCTGCAAAGGGCTAAATCAGAAATGGTGGCTGCGGCGCTTGCTTATGGTGTTGTTCCAGCTCATAACGTCACTTTAGATTTAAAAAGTTCTTATCAAACTTATCAAGATGCCTCAAGAGCTCGCAACGAATTTGGATTTTTACGCATGTGGAGTATTTATCCAACCCAAATCAGTGCGATTGTCGATGCCATGAAGCCAGACTACTCAGAAATATTAGATGCTGCCAATATACTTTTGGCCGCTCAAGAGAACAACTGGGGACCGATTCAATATCAGGGCGAACTGCATGACCGCGCCACATATCGCTATTATTGGCAACTTTTACAAAAAGCAAAAATCACCCATGTCAAAATACCGGAAGCGGCTGCCAGTGCGTTTTTTGGTTAGATTAAAATCGTATCGTTGCATTGATCAATTGCGGGAGAGTTGGCTTATTCCGGCAATTGATCATTGTCTAATAATCTCTGTCGCTTGCATTCAGATCAAGAGACTCTTCTTCCAATAATGGGGTTAAGGAGTTTTGTGAGCGAGTGCTTTTATTGACTTGATAAATCGAACTGGCTGAGTCCAAATCTT
>Ga0210032_1000708_pt1 | contig 22400 bp, 20 predicted proteins | sample CryGeyCG2114_250_2_FD_185458 | JGI IMG/M metagenome (GOLD analysis project Ga0210032, IMG submission 185458) | Groundwater microbial communities from aquifer - Crystal Geyser CG13_big_fil_rev_8/21/14_2.50 (SPAdes) (version 2) | ecosystem: Environmental > Aquatic > Deep subsurface > Groundwater ... | reverse complement strand
GATTTTGGTATTGGTTTCTAACTCATCTGCAAGCGTTTGCATCAGACCTTCTATGGCAAATTTTGATACTGCATAAGGACCCCAATAAGCTTTTCCTTTTCTGCCTACGCCTGAAGATGTGAAAACAATAGATGCTTTTGGGGCGTTTTTAAGCGCTGGCATCAATGCTTTTGTTAACAGAAAGTTTGAGGTTAAATTAATTTGTAATACCTTATTCCAATTCTCAATACCTTGTAATTCCATGGGAGCAAGTTCTCCAAGCCAGGCTGCATTATGGATGAGCCCATCAAGACGTCCAAATTCTTGGTAAATAACATCTGCAAAGTGCAGATACTCTGGCTCAGTCGCTTTTTCTAGATCTAGGGGGGCAATGGCTGCTTGGGGATACCCGGCTGTTTCAATCTCATCATAAACTGCGTTTAGTTTTTCAAGAGTTTTTCCTAATAACACGACAGTAGCGCCTTTTTTAGCGAGTCCTAGAGCAACTGCTTTACCAATACCCGATCCTGCTCCAGTTACAAGAATGACTTTGCTTTCCAGCGGGAGTGATGATGTATTTGATGATTGTAATGAGGGTTCCATCTTAATATGCCTTTTTATTGGATTGCCACTTAGCTCTTGTTAACCACACTGTCCAGAGCTTTGATACCGGGCTAAGAGTGGGATGTTGGTGCAAGAAATTATAGCCTTTTTTACGGGAGTTGTTGATCGCTTTTATACGAATTCTACAATAGAGCATTAGGAATAATAGAACATTGTCTGAACCTGATTCGCAGTTTTTCCACAATAAATTTTCCATGCTAACTAATTGATTCAACCAATAGTCCCAAAAAGCTTGGACTTTATTTTGAACAGTTTCATCAATTGAGGGTGTTGATAATGTTAAATGCTCAACGGTGATTTGATGGTCAATGAGAGACTGTAAAGGGAAATATAACAACCCATGTAGCTTGTCTTGATGATATCCATCAAACAGATCGATTAGACCTAATAATTGTGCCATGTCTGATAAATACTTTTTATTTTCAATAAGTTCTTGATTAGAAAGAGCCATGATTAGCTCAACCAGTGTTAAACGTTTTTGTACCAAAAACTCAGCAAAAGATTCTTCATTATCTATTTGGCAATCTGTTTGATGGAGCAGCACATGCCGCACATGACCTTGTAGATCAGAAAATTGCTCATCTGTTTTTAGTGAGGTTGAAAGTGCACGGGCTATGGGGTGTTGTGCTTGATTGACTTTGGCTTTTTCAATTTCTTCAATCCACCATAATAATTGTTTTTCTGCGATTGCTGACTCCTGTGTGAATCTAGGTATTCGATCAATTCGCCACAGAAAATTAACCACAGGGGCAATCTGAAGCAACTGTTGTTGTGGTAGGAATAAGCTTGAGTAATAAAGGCTTGAACCCATTTTTTTGATTTGAACGCAACAATCTAGGCTCGCTTGATTCACAGCGGATGAGAGATTCATATAGCGTGCTGAATTTAGAAATAATGAGGGTAAAGCAGGCTCACCCAAACCAGCAGGACTAAAATAATAGCAAATAAAACTGCTGCTGAAGCCATGTCTTTGGCTCTACCAGAGAGCTCGTGATATTCTGCCCCAACTCGATCGACCACTGCTTCAATGGCTGAGTTGAGAATTTCAACGGCCATTAATAAGATAATTGAACCCACTAACAAGATGAGTTCTATATTATTGTGGGCCAGATAAAACCCTAAAGGAATGGCAATAGCAGCAAAATAGGTTTCCTCTCTAAAAGCAGCTTCAAAACAAAAAGCGTCTCTTATTCCTCGTATGCTATTTTTAAAGGCGCTGATAATACGCACAATACCTTTTTGACCTGGTTTCATTCTTTGCCTATTGAAGATTGATCTGATCACTAAAGCGGCTATTTTACCTCATTACGATTGCCATTACTAAAAATTCAGCATTGAATTTAACTTTGTCGGTGATTTTTGTGGTTTAAGTTCCAGTCTGGCTGAGAATGATGGGGATTATTAACCCATTTGCCAGAGCCAAAATTAAAATTGGCTCTGGCAATAGTCTTGAATAGTTGGCGCTAATCTATGGCTGCGGTTTGATTCGCAGGGATAGAGCTGAACCCAATTAACACATGGCGATCTAAAGCTTTTCCATCATTGTCGGTAGCTGAAGCGGTTGCCATTGATTCACCTAGGGCTTCAATTTTGATTCTAGAACTATCCACACCTTTTTTCACTAATAACTCTTTGACGGTTTCTGCTCTTTGGTGCGAGAGTTTAATATTGTCAGTATCTTTACCTTGGACATCGGCATAACCTTGCAATTGAATTTTTAGTTCAGGAAAAGCTTTCATTAATGAAACAATGGGGTTAATTTTTGTTTCATGAATATTTTCTATTTGAGAAGAATTGCTTCTAAATAACAGATCAATGCTGAGTTCTGAGACAATTTTTTGTACAAACATCTGATGAGCCTGTAATAAGTCTTTTGTGTCTTTTCGATGATGCTCTGATACTGCTAGCGCTTTTTGCATACTGTTATAATCTTGAGTTAATTGTGCTAACTGTTGATGTTCAACCTTTTTTTTATCCAGTTCATTGCCAGTGACAGAGCCTATTATTGCGCCAACCATAGCTCCTACAGGGCCTGCTACAACAGCGCCTATAGCCGCACCAGAGCCAAAACCTACAAGCTCTTGGTTTTTTGTGCGATTAATTTCTTGTGCCTGAATGTGAGAACTCGCTATGATCAAAGCAATAGCGAGAGACGTTTTTTTGAAGTTCATGATATTTTCCTTTTGTTTTTAGTGGAATATGACAACTCACGTTGCGTTATACTTGTGCTATCTTAAAATGCCGAAATCCCGTATTTCCAGGTATCACGGGTATAGAGTCATTAAACCAAATCAATGTGGCTTCAATCGGTTTGAAAGGTGATATAAAAAGGGCATAATATGGCGACAATGTGTTTTCATTTTCTTAAATAGAAGACAGCTAATCAGCATCAATATAATTCGAGGTAATTAAATGAGTAGAACTATTGCTCTGGTAGAAGATGAGCCACATATTCGGGACAACTATGCAAAGTGGTTTAGAAATCATGGCTATGAAGTCTTGGAGTACGCCACTAAAAATGAAGCGATTGGTGCTTTTGCAAATAGTCTACCAGATTTAGTGATTTTAGATGTGGGATTGGGCGACGAACCAGAAGCAGGTTTTGAGCTTTGTCGTGAGTTGAGGCAACAGTCTAAAACTTTGCCCATTATTTTTTTATCGGCATTAGATACTGATCTAGATATGATTTCTGGACTGCGTTTAGGTGCGGACGATTATTTAACCAAAGAGGTCAGTCTACCTTTTTTACAAGCCCGAATTAACGCCTTATTTAGTCGAGTCGAAGCACTTTCACAACCAGAGAACAAAGATGCGAAAATGATTCGCGGAGACTTGGTCTTGGATAAAGAACGCTTTACTGTCAGTTGGTTCGACAAAGATCTTGATTTAACGCTGACTGAATTTTGGATGCTCTATGCTTTGGTAGAAAGACCCGGACACGTAAAGAAAAGGGAGCAATTGTTGAAGGATGCCAACATTATTGTTGAGGATAATACCATCACTAGCCATATCAAGAGAATACGCCGAAAATTTGAAAAAGTAACACCGGTCTTCGAAGGGATTGAGACTGTATATGGTATTGGCTATAGATGGATAATCAAGTAGTGAATAGTCTGTTATGAGATTGAGAAGTAAGCTTTTGCTTTCGGCATTATTGTTGCTTTTGATGCCGGTAACAACAGTCAGATTTTTGCGATCTATGGATAAGTGGCTTATTGAACGAGAGCGCTCACATCTTGCTGAAAAAGTACAAAGTATCTCATCGGCCTTATCTCCATATAGCTATAATTGGCATTCACAATACAGCCCTGTTCAAGCAACCTTAGTTTTTCCTGAGCCTTTTAAATCAGATATTATTTTAGATGCCTTTACCAATGAGTGGCAAACAGATCCCAACCAATGGGTTTCATTGCTTGGCCCGGGATCTAAAATGCTGTTAGGCCAACAAAATGGTTATCTGTTTGTTTATATTCGAACTAAAATAGCGTCATTAACACCAGCTAAAAATTATCAGTACTCTCTTTCTTTTGATAACTTGGAACTCAAAAGAACCTATGTGATTGATGTTCAAGATAGAGGGAATGTTATTGCTACGGAGAATGGAAATATCCAGCCCAGAATTCAAGGATTTTGGAATAAACTGGGTCAGTTTGCTGATATGGAGTTGAGGATCCCCGTCGATCTGCATCAAGGAATTTTTGAGGTCGAGATAGAGACCGATGGCAAAAAGCAAGGCGTAAATAGTTTCACTGTCCTAAAAACGAATCCCGAACAGCAAAAGTTAATGGACAACTTATTGACCAATGAGGACGAACGAATTTGGTTGCTGGGAGAACATGGAGAGCTGTTGGCAAAGAAAGGGCAGACCACAGATGATATTATCGTCAGTGAAAACCCTTTATTGAACTGGCTGATTGGTACATCCCCCGAACCTTTAAAAGAGCCTTGGATTGGTATTAGTCAATTTACTTCAGATTGGTTAGATGAAGCGCGAGTTAAAGGTGTTTCCACGCGAGTTTTAGCTGGCTCCAATCGACATCAACAGCGAACTATTGCTGTGGGTAGAATTGGTAAAAAAGATCAGCCTTCAGCCTATATTATTTATGAAAAAATTACTGGGACCAGCTTGTTATACAGTCAACCTTACGTTAGTTTTTTATTAAACATGAGTTTGGGATTAATGGTTTTTGCCATTTTTATCTTTTTAATATTTGGTGGTCGTTTGAGTTATAGAATACAACATTTACAAAAGCAATTGGCCCAATCATTGGATAAAAACGGCCGTGTACTTGGTATCCAAAAAGCCAGTAAAGCAGGTGATGAATTGGGACAGTTGTCAAGAAATGTTCATCTACTATTGGGACGCCAAAAGAATTATCAGGATTATCAGGAACGCTTAGCTAGTCGTCTTTCTCATGAATTAAGAACACCAATGGCTGTTGTGAGAGGTGCCTTAGAGAATCTACAAATGAATGTGAATCATGATTCCGTGAGTTTGGAACTTATTGAAAGAGGGCTTGTAGGGATCCAACGATTATCATCTTTGGTCAGCCGTATGAGGGAAGCGGCGAGGCTGGAAGAGATGATTAATCAAAGTACTTGTCAATTGACCGATTTAAGTACACTCATGGAACAGGTGGTGGAAGGCATGGCAAGTATTTGGCCTGAGTATCAAATCAGCTTTTTGAATCACCTATCTTATCAACCCAAAGTAGCAGTCGCACCCGAGTTAATTGCGCAAGCTTTAGAAAAACTTGTATCCAATGCGGTGGATTTTTCCACGATGGAAAAATCGGAAATTCGAGTAAATCTTAAATATGTTGAAATAATGGAAGGTGACAAGTATTTGATTTCAGTGTCCAACCGAGGAGAGCTATTGCCAGAGAACCATCATCATTTAACTGAGAATATGGTTTCAGTCAGAAAAAAAGCTTCACAAGGCGAAGCCCATTTGGGTTTAGGGTTATTTATTGTGGGACTTATTGCTCAGTTTCATGATGGAGAAGTTTTTATTCGCAATCGCACTGATTTGCAAGGTGTGATCGCAGGTTTTACACTGAGCAGTTGTGAGTTAATTTCTACACGAAACCTCCAGTAAATATCCTTTGAAACAGCATTATTCAGCACACCGAAAATATTAAGGACAGGGTCAGGGCGGGACGTTGCCGCTGGAAAATTGAAAACGAGTGTTTTAACACCCTGAAAAACCAGGGTTATGACATTGAAAACCATGACGGACATGGCAAGGATAATCTGAGCTACTCGGCAACTGCTCCTGAGTTGCCCTACTACCGTACATCCTGTACATAAACATGTACCTGATCACTTTACTGGCATTTTTTGTCATCAAATACTTGAACTGACCGATCTAGCGTATCAAGCTTGTCGAAAAAAGTTCGGCAGTAAGCGTTACCTGTGGGAAATATTTAGAGGGAATATGCGGAAATTCTTGTTCGACTCATGGACTGATTTTATGGATTTTATCCTAAACCCGGATGATTGGGGGGTCTCCCGAGTCAAAAAATCATCAACCTGACTTTTAGGAAAGATGCACTTAATGGGTGTAGCCCGGCTCCTGCCTGACGCTTTGACAAACTGACAGCCTATTCGTGATTTTTTGTTAAAAAAATACCGAGTGAGGTCATTGGGGAGGTTTTACTGTGTTGACCGAGAATTGCTGTTTTTTTTCCATAAACATTTGTAACAAATCTCTAAATATGGTATAAAGCGCGCCGCAGATCAATGAAGTTTCATTGGCTGTAAATTCTGAGTCTTGAACTCAGGTTATTCCACACGTTGTTCGACACATTATCCGGGGTGCTCATTCGTGAGTCGGTTAATGGGAACGACGGAGGCCCAACCCCTTTAGGAGTTAAGTTATGTCAAAAGTCACTATGCGTGAACTCATGCAAGCGGGTGTCCATTTCGGTCACCGTACTCGTTTCTGGAATCCAAAAATGAAAAGTTATATTTTTGGTGCAAGAAACAAAATTCATATTATCAATCTTGATAAAACCCTACCTAAGTTTTTAGAAGCGATGAACTATATCGGTTCTGTTTCTGCCAGAAAAGGTAAAGTGTTATTCGTTGGTACTAAAAGAGCTGCAAGCAACATGGTTAAAGAAGAAGCTTTGCGTTGTGGTCAGTATTATGTTGATCATCGCTGGTTAGGTGGAACTTTAACTAACTTTAAAACTATTCGTCAATCAATTCAGCGTCTTAAAGAATTAGAAGTGCAAAGCACTGATGGTACTTTTGATCGATTGACTAAGAAAGAAGCTTTATTAAAAACTCGCGAATTAGAAAAATTAGAGCGCGGACTAGGCGGTATCAAAAACATGGGTGGTTTACCTGATGTTTTATTTGTAATTGATGCTGATTATGAAAAAATTGCTATTACTGAAGCCAACAAATTAGGCATTCCTGTGATCGCTGTTGTTGATACTAACTCACATCCTGATGGTGTTGATTACATTATCCCTGGTAATGATGATGCTATTAGAGCCATTAAATTGTATCTAGAGCATGCTTCAACAGCCATATTAGAAGCTAGAAATCTTCCAGAAATGATGGCGGCTGAAACTCCAGTTGCGGATGAGTTTGTAGAAGAAGCTCAAAAAGATGCACCAGAAGCCTCTGAAAAAGAAGAAGCTTAATTTTTTGAGCCCATTCGGAAAACATTAGGTTTGAAGGGGCTGTTTAGCCCCTTTTATTTATACATGGTTGGTTTGATCTGCACGGATTGAATTAACGGGAAAATCAATTATTAGAAAGAGGTTTTTAGCATGGCTATTACGGCTGCTTTAGTAAAAGAATTGCGCGAGCGCACTGGCGCTGGAATGATGGAATGTAAAAAAGCATTGGTTGAAACCAATGGAGATATTGAAACTGCAATTGATAATATGAGAGTTTCAGGTCAAGCAAAAGCGGCTAAAAAAGCAGGCCGAATCGCTGCTGAAGGGGTTATTGTTGCGCGAGTTTCAGAATCTGGTGACTACGGTGTTGTTTTAGAAATTAACTCTGAAACTGATTTCGTTGCTCGTGATGTGAGTTTCCTTGCATTTGCTAACGATCTTGCTGAGTTAGTGTTAAACACTAAAACGACAGATGTTGAAGCTTTATTAGCGACTCAAATGGCTTCTGGACAAACTGTTGCTCAAGCAAGAGAAGCTTTGGTGTCTAAGATTGGTGAGAACATTCAAGTTAGACGTGCAGCTTCTGTTAGTGCTCCAATTGTGACTGAATATCTTCATGGTGGAAAAATTGGTGTTTTAGTCGGTTTAGAAGGTGAAGGTAATGCTGAACTGGCTAAAGATGTAGCAATGCATATCGCTGCAACTAACCCAGAAGTTATTAATCCCGAAGAAGTTTCTAACGAGTTGTTAGAGAAAGAAAAAGAAATTTTCTCTGCACAAGCTAGAGAAAGTGGCAAGCCTGAAGCTATCATTGAAAAAATGATCGAAGGTAGAATGCAAAAATTTGTTGCTGAAGTGAGTTTAACTGGTCAACCATTTGTGAAAAATCCTTCCATCACAGTTGGAAAGCTTTTAGAATCTAGCAAAGCCAAAGCGACTCAATTTATTCGATTTGGCGTGGGCGACGGCATTGAAAAGAAAGTGGAAGATTTTGCTGCTGAAGTTGCTGCTGTTACTGGTGGTAATTAAGCCTTAGCATCCTATTTTTTACTACGTCTCTAGAAAGGGTTATTGTATGACAGGATCTGAATCCCCAACTCCATATAAAAGAATTCTGCTCAAATTAAGTGGAGAAGCTTTAATGGGTGACGAACCATTTGGAATTGATCCAAAGGTTCTCGATAGAATGGCTATTGAAATAAAACCATTGGTTGTCAGAGGGCTTCAGATAGGGATTGTTATAGGTGGCGGTAATTTGTTTAGAGGCCAAAAACTAGCGGATGCTGGTATGGACAGGGTGGCTGGCGACCATATGGGGATGCTGGCCACTGTTATGAATTCACTTGCTATGCAAGATGCCCTTGAACGAGCTGATATTCCCACTCGGGTAATGTCGGCCGTTAGTCTCACTGGTGTTTGTGATAACTACGATCATCGTTACGCAATGAGGTATCTTGGGCAGGGTGAGGTCGTCATATTTTGTGCAGGGACAGGAAATCCATTTTTTACCACAGATACTGCGGCTTGCTTAAGAGGTGTCGAGATTGATGCAGACATCATTCTTAAAGCGACTCAAGTGGATGGCGTTTATTCTGCCGATCCTAAACTATATCCTGACGCCACTAAGTTTGATAAGCTCAGTTATGCTGAAGTCTTAGAAAGAGAATTTGCAGTGATGGACTTAACAGCATTTTGTTTAGCGAGAGACCATAAAAAATCGATTCGTATTTTTAATATGAGTGAGAAGGGATCCTTGCTAAAAATTGTTATGGGCCAGGCTATTGGTACATTGATTGAGTAATCAATTCTAAGAAAATTTCATCCTTCATTCCAAGAATGGAGTGTTAAGCACAATTTATCTCTTAAATTTCTAAAAATGAGGATAGACTCATGATTAACGATATTCTTGAAGACGCTCAAACGCGAATGGGTAAGTCCATTGATGCATTTAAGCATGGTTTGGCGAAGATTAGAACGGGTAGAGCTCATCCAGATCTACTCCAGCATATTAGCATTTCTTATTATGGTGTTGATACCCCATTATCCCAAGTAGCTAACGTCGGCGTGGAAGATGCCAGAACCTTATTGGTAACTCCTTGGGAAAAAAACACTGTCTCTGCTATTGAAAAAGCAATTATGACCAGTAACCTAGGTTTAAACCCTTCCTCTGCTGGACAGGTCATTAGAGTACCTATACCGGCATTAACAGAAGAGCGTCGCAAAGATCTTATCCGTATCGTAAGACATGAAGCGGAACAGGGTCGAGTTGCTATCCGAAATATTCGCCGTGATGCTATCAGCAGCATAAAAGATTTCCTAAAGGAAAAGGAAATTAGTGAAGATGATGCTAGAAAAGGCGAAGATGAAGTTCAAAAGCACACAGATCAATACATTGCCAAGCTCGATAATGTATTGAAAGATAAAGAAACTGACCTCATGTCTGTGTAAATTTATCATTCAAGCAGATGTTATTGCTAAGATATTTCAATCGACTTGGATTATTCGTCCAAGTCGAACCTTAGCCATGACGTCGGATATCTAATGACAATAGAGCATAATCTTAAGCGATGATAAATTCTAAGATTCAATATCCTAATCATGTTGCCATCGTTATGGATGGTAATGGCCGCTGGGCGCAAGCAAAGAATCGTCCAAGGGTTTACGGTCATCAACAGGGCGTAGAATGCACTCGAGGTATTATTGAATATAGTGCTAAAGTTGGAATTAAAGCGCTAACACTTTTTGCATTCTCCAGCGAGAATTGGAAAAGGCCCGAACAGGAAGTTTCATTTTTAATGCAACTTTTTATCAAAGCATTAAGTCGAGAAGCTCAAAAACTCCATCAAAATAATGTTTGTCTCAAAGTCATCGGTGAAGTCACAGATTTTGAACCTGAATTGCAAAGGGTGATTACTGAAGTCGAAACTCTCACTGCAAAAAATGATGGTTTGAAATTGTTTATTGCTGCTAACTATGGTGGACAGTGGGATATTACCCTTGCAGCCAAAAAAATAGCTCAAAAAGTTCAATCAGGCAATTTACGCATTGAACAAATAGACGCCGATCTATTCCAACAGCAACTCTGTTTAGCTGATGTGCCAGCCGTCGATCTTTTTATCAGAACCGGTGGTGAAATCCGCATAAGCAATTTTTTGCTTTGGCAAATTGCTTATGCGGAACTTTATTTTACCAAAATTCTGTGGCCAGATTTTAATGAGGAACAATTTCTGCTTGCCATTGGACATTACGCCAAAAGAGAGCGTCGTTTTGGACAAATCACTGAACAGTTAAGTGCAGATCCGAAAAATATTAGTCAAGGGCAGAATATTGAATGTTAAAAACAAGAATTATTACTGCTTTAGTTTTGCTGCCTTTAGTCGTTTGGGTGCTTTTCGGTGTATCGTTGAATACTTTCTCATTGGCAATTAACCTGATTATGTTAATTGCTGCTTGGGAGTTGACTGCACTCATTGGTATTGAAAAGCTTGCCAATAAAATGCTATATCTGAGCCTGATACAGATATTATTTCTAATAATATATCTCTCTAATCCCAATATGAGCCTTTGGCCTGGAGTACCATTTCCACAGCAACTCACTCAATGGCTTGATTTACGCTACCTTCCATATATCGCTTTGGTGATGGGATCAATATGGTGGTTAGTCTGTTTCATTAGTTTGATCATTGGTAAACATGATTGGTTAAAAGGAAAATCGTTGTTATGGCTGAGAGTTATTGCAGGTGTTCTTATGTTAGTACCCTGTTGGGTGGCTTTAATTAGTTTACGATCCACGGACATTGTCCAGTCTTTTAGCCAAGGGTCATTGTTGGTTTTATATCTGCTGCTGCAAATTTGGGGGGCTGACACTGGAGCGTATTTTTCAGGTAAAGCATTTGGCAAACATAAGTTAGCACCTAAAGTAAGTCCGAAAAAAACCTGGGAAGGGGTTGCTGGTGGCCTGATATTAGCGGTTTCACTAGGATTGTTTATGCCGCATGTTTTACATTTGGATTACATCATTCATCAATTGGGTTATTTTCAAGTGGTTCTTATCTCTTTAGTGGTCGTGGTGGCTTCTATTGTGGGTGATTTAACAGAAAGTATTTATAAACGACAGCAAAATTTAAAGGATAGTGGAACTCTATTGCCAGGGCATGGTGGTATTTTGGATCGGATTGATAGCATTCTTTCGACCTTTCCTGTGTATGCATTGCTATTTTATGGGTTGATCCGATAGATGAAGCCTAGTCAAAACGTCACTATATTGGGATCTACAGGTTCAATAGGTGTGAATACCTTAGATGTTATTCAGCATGAATCAGAAAAGTTTCAAGTTTATGCGCTAACAGCGAATCAGAGTTGGCAGAAACTATTCGAGCAAATTAAGACCTTCAAACCTAAATTTGCTGTTTGCGCAGATACAAATGCAGCTCAATCACTAAAGACTTTAATCCATCAAGAGAATTTACCCACAGAAATTTTATCAGGGGTTGAAGGGTTAGAGTTTGTCGCATCTTCACCTGATGTGGATATTGTTATGGCCGGCATTGTAGGTGCTGCAGGTTTGCTTCCTACATTGGCTGCGGTAAAAACCGGCAAAAAACTGATGCTAGCGAATAAAGAATCTCTGGTAATGGCTGGAGAATTATTTATGGCGTTGGTTCAAAAGCATCGCGCTTTATTATTGCCTGTGGATAGTGAACATAATGCATTATTCCAATGTTTGCCAAATCATCATTATCAGCAGGATAATTTCGTCCCTTGGCTGGAACTTGGGGTTGAAAAGCTCATTTTAACGGCTTCTGGCGGACCTTTCTTTAAGGATCCTATTGAGGATTTATACAAAAAAACGCCACAACAGGCTTGTTTACACCCTAATTGGTCAATGGGCCGAAAAATATCTGTAGACTCAGCAACTTTGATGAACAAGGGCTTAGAAGTCATTGAAGCTAGTTATCTGTATGGTATTGCACCAGATCGAATAGAAGTGGTGATACATCCACAAAGTATTATTCATTCTATGGTGAGCTATTCTGATGGTGCTGTTTTAGCTGAATTGGGTAATCCTGACATGAGAACCCCCATTGCTCATGCCTTAGGCTGGCCTGAACGTTTGAAAACCCAGGTTAAATCCTTAGATATTACTCAAATTGCTCAATTTGACTTCTTTCCTCCAGATTACCAGAAATTTCCTTGCTTAAACTTAGCATTTTACGCTTTGAAACAGTCTGGCACTGCTCCAGCCATTCTTAATGCCGCGAATGAAATGGCCGTTGAAGCCTTTTTAAATGAAGAGCTAGGCTTTATGCAAATTGCAGAATTAGTGAATGAGGTTTTACAAAAAAGCCAGTTTGAGTCACTGAAGAATATTGAACAAATTCTAAATATTGATAAACAAACTCGACAATTGTCTCAACAACTTTTAGCTCAATTTAGGGAATGATGATGGAAAATATTTCTCATTCTCTCATGAGCTTTATTTGGAATGCTGCAAGTCTTATTCTGTTACTCAGTATTGTCGTGACGATTCATGAAGGCGGACATTTTTGGGTTGCAAGAAAATTAGGCGTGAAAGTCTTAAAGTTTTCCATAGGTTTTGGAAAAACTATTTTTAGCAAAACAGGTCGTGATGGAGTGGAATATGTAATAGCAGCAATTCCCTTGGGTGGCTATGTTAAAATGTTAGATGAAAGAGAAGGTGAGGTATCCGTTCAGGACCGGCCCTATTCTTTCAATCAAGCCAGTGTTGGTAAACGTATTGCCATTGTTGCAGCAGGTCCTCTTGCAAACTTTCTTTTGGCTATCATGGTTTTTTGGAGTGCCTTTATGATAGGCGTTCCTGGGGTTAAACCTGTTCTAGGAGAGATTAAAACGGGAAGCATCGCACAAATAGCAGGGCTACAATCAGGAGAAATTATACGTTCAATCCAAGGTGAGCCGGTTCAAACTTGGATGCAGGTCGGGTTGGCTTTTGCTAACTTTATTGGAGAAAAAACCAGCATTGATATGGAGGTCGAAGACCCTTTATCACATACAAAAAAAATCTCCAGACTCCAATTAACCACCAAAATAGGTGAAAATGCTGGAGAAAGTCCTTTAGAAACATTAGGCATCAAGGTATATTTACCTCAAATTAGATTAGGCATTGGTCATGTGGCGGAAAATACCCCAGCTTCAAGGGCCGGTATCAAAGTTGATGATCTGATAGTAGCCTTCGATGGTGATGATATTACCTACTGGCCACAACTGGTTCAGAAATTGGAAAAAAAAGCTGAACAAACTGTGGAACTAACTGTACTAAGGGAAGGTCAATTAATACGGCTTAAGGTAAAGCTAGGTGTTGGAAAAAATAGTGCTCCCCAAATGGGATATTTGGGAATACAACCAAAAATTGATGAACAATACCGTCAAGAGTTAGATCAACTTAGAGTCAATTTACAATATGAGCCCACAAAAGCTTTCCATCAAGCTTTAATCAAAACAGGGAAATTTTTTACACTGAGTATTCAAACCATAAGAAAAATATTAAGCAGGGATGTTTCTGCAAAAAATCTTTCTGGGCCTGTGGGTATTGCTGAAAGTGCGGGAAATTCTCTGAGCGTAGGATTAAGTCAGTTTTTAATGTTTGTAGGAATGATTAGTGTCAGTATTGGTTTTTTAAACCTGTTACCCATCCCAGTATTAGATGGTGGGCATTTGTTTTTTTATGGTATTGAACTAGTACGAGGCAAGCCGCTTTCTGAAAATATTCAAGAGGTGGGTATGAAAATTGGTTTAGTTTTAATTTTGAGTTTGACAATTTTTGCTTTATTTAACGATATCTCCCGCGTGGGGATGTAATTCAAACTAATGAGTATAAAAAGAATATTAATGAGTAATCTTATAAAAAAAAGAAGAGCAACAGGAAAGAAATTGTGTGTGGTTTTAATGGCACTATTACCTTCTTTTAAGGCATTTGCCATTGAACCTTTTGTGGTGAAGGACATTAAAGTTGAAGGATTGCAACGTGTTGAATTAGGAACCTTTTTCACATATTTACCTTTGAAAGTCGGTGAAACTGTTGATGATATTCGGGTGCCATCCATCATTAGACGCATCTATCAAAGTGGTTCTTTTTCACGCGTCGAATTAGCAAGAGACGGTGACGTACTGATTGTGGTTGTGCAAGAAAGACCAGTAATTTCTAGTTTGACTTTTGATGGCAATAGCACTATCAAGACGGATGATTTAACCAAAGCATTGAAATTACAGGGTATCGCCAAGGGAGAAGAGTTAAACCCAACAACCTTAGACAGAATTAAACAAAGTATTGAAAGACAATATTTTGCCTATGGAAAATATGGGATCAGGGTTGATATCGTCTTAAATTATTTGCCCAGAAATCGAGTGAATGTAAATTTTAAATTTCATGAAGGTGATGCCGCCAGAATTTCTGCCATTACGATAGTTGGGAATAAGATTTTTTCAGATGAAGAGTTGACTAAAAGGTTTGAGTTGACCAAGGGTGGGTGGTTATCATGGTTGAAAAATGATAATCAGTATTCGAAAGAAAAACTTTCAGGGGATTTGGAAAAGTTAAAATCCTATTACCTTGACAAGGGCTTTTTGAAATTTAACGTGGTCTCTACACAAGTTGCTATTACCCCTGATAAGAAAACAGTTTTTATTACCATTAATATAGATGAGGGCGAAAAATACACAGTGACGGATGTTTCATTTTCAGGTAAACCTATTTTAGAAGAAGACTATTTACTCAAATTAGTTCCGATCAAAAAAGGAGACGTATACTCTGGTTCCATAGTCACTTATTCTGAAGAAAATATTGTCAAGGCATTAGGCTACAGTGGATATGCCTTCGCGAATGTTTCTACCATTCCTTCTGTTGATGATGATGAGCATACTGTTGCACTTAACATCTTTGTTGAACCCAAAAGTCGAGCCTATGTACGTCGAATCTTATTCACGGGCAATGAAAAAACCAATGATCATGTTTTAAGAAGAGAAATGCGTTTGACAGAATCTAGTGCATTGTCCACCGATCTTGTTGATCGTTCAAAATTAAGGCTAGAAAGATTGCCCTATTTGGAAGAGGTGAATGTAGAAACAAAACCTGTTGAGGGTGTAGATGACCAAGTTGATTTATTCTTTGACGTGAAGGAAAGACCTTCTGGAACTATTGGCGGATCTCTAGGGTATAGCCAATTTCAAGGACTATTGTTGAGCGCTAATATTTCTCAAAATAACTTTTTTGGTTCAGGGAAAAATATTGGGTTTAATGCAAGCACCAGTAAAGTAACGACTAATTTCAGTCTTAATTATACAGATCCATATTTCACTGTGGATGAAATTAGTTTAAGTTTATCTGGTTTCGTTTCTAAAACAGATTTAGGAGCGCTAAATCTTGTAGGACAATCTTTGAATAGTGTTGGGGTTGGCGCAAGCTATGGAATTCCCCTGAGCGAAATAAGTCGTTTTAATTTAGGCTTTAGGGCAAGTGATAATAGCCTTGATACCGCAGCGAATAGTGGATTGGCGATTTCAGAGACAATTAAAGATTTTTTCTCAGATGTTGCTCAAAATCCTTTTGTTGATCCAGTTTATGATTATAAAATGCTTTCTGTTTCAGGGACATGGTTACAAAACTCTTTGAATCGAGGTATTTTTCCCGATAGAGGAACATCACAAACACTTAGTCTGGAGGCAACCGTACCCGTTGGTGATCTCGATTTTTATAAAGTAGAGTATAAAATAGCTCATTATATTCCAATCACTGACGGTTGGGCGGTGTTGATGAGAGGTCAACTCTCTTACGGGGATGCATATGGTTCAAAAAATTCTAAACTTCCTTATTTTGAAAATTTTAATGCAGGTGGTTTATCAAGTATGAGAGGGTTTGATACCAATTCTATAGGACCACAACAATTTTTTCTGAATCCCACTACGGGACCAGTGATCCCTGGTAGTGATTCCTCAGATCCCTCCACTGGCGTCCCCTTAGGTAGAGAGTTTGATAGAGTTTCTTTCAGCAGAAGATCAACTGGCGGTAATGCAAGAGCGCTTGCTGGTTTAGAGCTTATTTTTCCTACGCCATTCGCAGAGGGAAATCGCTCGATGAGAACTAGTGCATTTTTAGATGTGGGTAATGTTTGGGATACCAAATTCGATAAAAATAAGTTTAGCTATTTACAAGCTGATCAATTGGAATTAATTCCAGATTATGCCAAGGCAAATGATTATAGAGCCTCTGTGGGAGTTTCATTACAATGGATTTCTCAATTGGGGCCCTTGACATTTAGTTTATCAAAACCGCTTAGTAAGCAACCTGGGGATAGGTTAGAAACCTTCTCATTTAATATTGGCACAACTTTTTAATATATTAGCTTCAACTTAACTCATTAGGAGAATATCACTTGAATAAAAAAAATCTATTGGTAGCGACATTTTTAGGATTAGCACTCAGTTTTAGTGCTCAAGCCGCAACTCAAAAAATTGCAACAGTTGATCCCAGAGAAATATTGTCTAAATTGCCCCAGACTGAAGCTGTGTCACAAAAACTTAAAAGTGAATTTACTGAGCGACAAGAAAAGTTAAAATTATTGTCCAAAGAAATAAATGATTTACAGGAAAAAGGCAAACGTGATGCGCCTACTATGAGCTCAACAGAAGTCACTCAGTTAAGCAGAGATATTGAAGCAAAAGTAAATGCTTTTAAATTAGATGAAAAATCCTTTAAAGAAGATTTTCAACGACGCCAAAAAGAAGAATTATATAAATTACAAACTCAAATTTTTAATGCGATTGATGCTGTATCAAAAAAATCTAGCTATGATTTAGTCCTTGCTAAGGAAGTGGTGTTATATGGTTCAGAAAGCAGTGATATTTCTGATGAAGTATTAAAGTTCATGTTAGACAATAAAAAACCTTAATGGATAAAAAGATTACACTGGGAGAATTAGCCCGAAAATTAGGAGCCACTTTAATTGGTGATCCTAATTTACTGCTTTATGCAGTTGCGGATTTGGCCCATGCAAAAGAAAATGAAATCAGTTTCTTGTCAAACCCTAAGTTTGAAGTTCATCTTGCTGTTACCAAAGCGAGTGCCGTGATAGTCAATCAAGACACTTATAACAAATTAGGAAAGCAGTTTTCTTGCGCTTTGTTAATTATGGAGAATACTTATTTAGGTTACGCTAAAACTGCGCAAATGTTGGATAATACCCCAACCCTAAAAGATGGAATTCATACAAGTGCCATTATTGCGGATACGGCGAAGATTGATCCATCAGTGAGAATTGCCGAAAATGTTGTCATCGGCGAGGGTGTTGTGATTGAAAGTGGCGTACAAATTGGCGCCAATTCAGTCATTGGAGATTATTGCACCATTAAAAGGAATAGCCGTTTATGGGCAAATGTGACGCTTTATCATCGGGTTCATTTGGGTGAAAATACGATTATTCATAGTGGCACAATTTTAGGCTCAGATGGTTTTGGTTATGCCCAACAAGATGTAAGTTGGGTGAAAATACCCCAAGTTGGATCCGTACAGATTGGTAATGATGTTGAGATTGGTGCAAATTGCTGCATTGATCGTGGTGCTTTGGGTGCGACCCAGATTGGTAAGGGTGTAAAAATTGATAATATGGTCCATATAGCCCACAATGTTATTGTAGGGGATGATTGTGCCATGGCGGGTTGTGTGGCCATTGCTGGTAGCTCAGAGATTGGTGCTAGAACAACCTTGGCAGGTGGTGTGGGGATTTTAGGTCATTTGAAAATAGCGCAAGGTTCTCATTTCACTGCCCGTACTCTCGTCAATAAATCAAATGAAAAAGCGGGAATTTTTTCTGGTGGCACGGGAATGATGCCCAATAAAGAATGGCGAAAAAGCGTTGCTAGATTCAGACAGCTTGACGATATGGCTAAAAAAATTAAAGAGCTGGAGAAACAATTGCAACTCATGGCCAATCAGTTGCCAAATTAGAGGTTAATATATGACTGAAAATCCCGATACTCCTTCCATATTAAGTCAAATGGACATTAAAGAAATCTTAGAGCATCTTCCTCATCGCTATCCATTTTTATTGGTAGACAGGGTTGTAGACTATCAGGTTGGTAATTATTTACAAGCTTATAAAAATATTACTATCAATGAGCCTTGTTTTACCGGACATTTTCCTAACAACCCCATTTTTCCAGGTGTGCTGATATTGGAATCACTCGCTCAAGCTACGGGGTTATTGGCATTTAAAACATTGGGGACTAAACCCTCTGACAATACTTCTTATTTTTTTGTGGGTATTGATGCAGCCCGATTTAAAAAACCGGTAGTTCCTGGTGATCAATTGGTTTTAGATGTAAAATTACTTAAATGTAAGAGAGACATTTGGAAATTCGAAGCCAGTGCATCAGTGGACAGTGTGGTAGTTTGTAGTGCAGAGTTGATGTGTGCGCAAAGAGAGGCCTAAAATCCATGATACATGAGACAGCAATTATTGAAGAAGGTGCCATTATTTCTGCCGATGTAGAAATTGGACCTTATACAGTTATTGGTGCTCATGTAGAGATTGGAGAGGGGACATGGATTGGACCTCACGTGGTGATCAATGGCCATACTCAAATAGGCACACACAATAAAATTTATCAGTTTTCTTCAATAGGTGAAGCTAATCAAGATAAAAAATATAATGGAGAGCCCACTAAAACAGTGATAGGTGATCACAATCATATTCGTGAGTTCACCACTATTCATCGTGGAACTGCTCAAGATCTGGGTGTGACCAGCATTGGAAGTCATAACCTGTTAATGGCCTATGTTCATGTGGCCCATGATTGTACGATTCACGATCATTGCATCTTGGCAAATAATGCCACCATCGCTGGTCATGTGGTATTAGAAGACTGGGTGATTTTGGGTGGGTTTACGGGTATTCATCAGTTTTGCCATATTGGTGCTCACGCTTTTACAGCGATGTCAGCATCCATTGCTAAAGATGTACCGCCTTTTGTGATGGCAGACGGCCATCCGGCACTTCCAAGAGGCCTTAATATTGAAGGATTAAAAAGAAGAAACTTTAATTCTGAGCAGATCAAGCTGATTAAACAAGCCTATAAAATTTTGTATCGAAGCGGCCACACATTGAGCCAAGCCCTTGATATTCTCTCTCAATTAGAACAAGAAACAGCTTCTACACATATACGTCATCTTATTGACTTTATTGATGCATCAGATCGCGGAATCATTCGCTGATTTGTAATGAAGTCCAATCCTAAATCAAATCAATTTCGAATTGCTATAGTTGCTGGAGAAATTTCCGGTGATAATCTTGCTTCAGATCTCATGAAATCTATTCAATCGCGACTCCCCAACATAGAGTTTGAAGGAATTGGAGGCCGAGGCATGATAGAGCAGGGACTGCACAGCCTTTATCCCATGGAGAGGCTTTCTGTCATGGGCCTAGGTGCTATTTTCAAAAGATTGCCAGAACTTCTTAGGATGAGAAAAGTTTTAATCAAACATTGGACAGAGTCAAATCCGCCGGATTTATTTATCGGTATCGATGCCCCTGAGTTTAATATTGGTCTTGAGTTAAAATTAAAACAACAGCAGATTAAAACACTCCATTATGTTAGCCCTTCAGTTTGGGCTTGGCGCCCCAAGCGTATTTTTAAAATAAAAAAAGCTGTTGACCATATGTTGACATTGTTTCCCTTTGAAAATGAAATCTATCAAAGACATCGAATTGATGTGACTTGTGTGGGGCACTATCTGGCTACACAAATCCCTTTAGTGAGTAATATGAAACAGGCAAGAGTATCATTGGGATTACCTCTAAATAAGTTGATTCTAGCCATATTACCTGGAAGCAGGACTTCTGAAGTCAAATTATTAACCCCATTATTTTTTCAAGCGGCAAAAACACTTTTAAAAACACTTCCTGATTTAATTTTTGTGATCCCTGTTGCCAATGAACGTTGCAGGAATATTATTCAATCCAATATTGAAATGGATGATGACCTAGGGTTTCTTGATAAAATACAATTAGTTGAAGATAAGTCTCACTTGTCAATTGAAGCCTCTGATGTGGTGTTATTGGCCTCTGGAACGGTAACACTGGAGACGGCATTACTCAAAAAACCTATGGTTATGGCCTATAAGCTCTCAACCTTTAGCTATGTATTATTTAATCATCTATCACAGCTTAAGTATTATTCATTGCCCAATTTATTAGTGAATCGTGAATTAGTGCCAGAGTTTCTTCAACATGAAGCAACGGTTGCCAATCTAACCACCGCATTGTTAGAGCAGTTTGATTTAAGTACTCAGGCAAGGCAGCAGTTGCTCGAAGAGTATACCAGTATTCACCAACAACTAATTCTTGGTGGCAGTGAGAAAGGGGCAGACGTTGTTTGTCAGCTTTTAGATATTGATACAGAGCCTGCGTCTATAGAGTATATAACTTTAAAAGGTGATGATAAGTGATATTAGAAGCAGGTGTCGATGAAGTCGGAAGAGGCCCCTTAGCTGGAGATGTAGTTACGGCTGCAGTTATCCTGCATCCTGATCACCCAATTTCCGGATTAAATGACTCAAAAAAATTATCGGAAAAAAAGCGCGAATATTTATTTGATCGGATTAAAGATCATTGCATCAGCTGGGCTATAGGTCGAGCATCAGTAGCTGAAATTGATGAGTTGAACATCTTAAGAGCGACCTTACTTGCCATGCAAAGGGCGGTCGCACAACTTGATGTTCGTCCTCAAAAAATTTGGGTAGATGGTAATCATTGCCCCGATTTTGGGTTGCCAGCGGAGTCTGTTATCGGTGGTGATGGTAAGGTGGCCTGTATTAGTGCCGCTTCTATCCTTGCTAAAGTGCTTAGAGATAAAGAAATGGAGCAGATGGAAATACAATATCCGGGCTATGGTTTTGCCAAACACAAAGGTTATGGAACCAAAGTTCATATGCAAGCACTAGAACACTTAGGTGCTTGTGCTATTCATCGTCAAAGTTTTGCACCCGTTTCTAAAGTTATTCGTGCTAAAATCATTTCATGATTGAAAACCAAAATTCACCACAATTTATTCACCTAAGAGTCCATTCAGAGTTTTCAATGGTAAATGGCATCGTGCGCCTGAAACCTCTGGTTGAACGCTGTGCAGCGTTAAAAATGCCAGCGGTGGCAGTGACTGATCAAGGTAATTTTTGTGGGCTGGTCAGATTTTATCGAGCGGCTAATGCTACAGGTGTAAAGCCTATTGTCGGTGTTGATGCTTGGGTACATGATGAGTCCATGGGGGATGAACCCTTTAGAATGGTTTTTCTTTGCCAAAATCAAATTGGTTATCGACATCTGACGGAGTTGATTTCTGATTCTTATCTAAAAGGTCAGCAACGTGGTTTCCCTGTCATTGAGTCCTCATGGATTGCTCAGAAAACTGAGGGCATTATTTGTCTGTCTGGTGGTAAAGAGGGTGATATTGGACTCTGTCTTAAAAATGCCAACCCCGCTCTTGCAGCACAACGCTTAGCCTACTGGAATGGTCTTTTTCCACGACGATTCTACCTGGAATTACAAAGAACAGGTCGTGTAGGAGAAGAAGAATATATTCATGCGGTGGTGGGGATGGCTCAAGGATCTAAAACACCAGTTGTAGCCACAAATGATGTACATTTCATCCAACAACAAGATTTCGATGCTCATGAAGCACGAGTCTGTATTAATCAGGGAAGAGTCATCGATGATCCCACTCGCCCCAAAGCTTTTAGTGACGAGCAATACCTTCGTTCAGAAGCTGAAATGTGTGCATTGTTTCAAGATATCCCAGAAGCCCTTGTTAACTCTGTTGAAATAGCTAAACGTTGTAATATTGAGTTAAGTTTAGGAAAGGCTTGTCTGCCTGACTTTCCGATCCCAGCAGGCATCACCGTAGAAGAATATTTTATTAAAGTTTCTACAGAAGGATTGGAAAAAAGACTCCAGGTTTTGTTAGATGAGTCTAGTTTGGAATACCCCGAAAAACGCAAAGTTTACGATGACAGACTGAAAACAGAGATTGACGTTATTCTACAAATGGGATTCCCAGGTTACTTTCTGATTGTGGCGGACTTTATCCAATGGTCTAAGGACAATGGTATTCCCGTTGGGCCAGGAAGGGGATCTG
>Ga0210032_1000701_pt1 | contig 22578 bp, 16 predicted proteins | sample CryGeyCG2114_250_2_FD_185458 | JGI IMG/M metagenome (GOLD analysis project Ga0210032, IMG submission 185458) | Groundwater microbial communities from aquifer - Crystal Geyser CG13_big_fil_rev_8/21/14_2.50 (SPAdes) (version 2) | ecosystem: Environmental > Aquatic > Deep subsurface > Groundwater ... | reverse complement strand
TCTGTCAAATAAGTTTCCGCCCGTTGAAATCGGTCGAAAATATTTTTTATAATGATACAAAGTACCCTGATTTCGAACTATCGCGTTTTGAGATACGCGAATTTCAAAAAAATTTTCTTTTTCGGTCGGGCACTAGTTAGCACATAGAGTTGAGTTAAAATCTCTATGTGCTAGAAATGTTATTAGTTATTTTTTAAAGCGGTGAGAATATCATTGACACTGTCTTTGGCGTCACCAAATAACATGCTGGAGTTTTCTTTGAAAAACAGAGGGTTTTGTACGCCTGCATAGCCGGGATTCATCGAACGCTTGAAGATAACCACTTGCTTGGCGTGCCAAACTTCAAGAACAGGCATACCAGCGATAGGGGATGTGGGATCTTCAGAAGCTGCAGGATTCACCGTGTCATTTGCACCAATCACTAAAACCACATCGGTTTTTGATAAGTCTTCGTTAATTTCATCCATTTCAAGAACGATATCATAAGGCACTTTGGCTTCTGCAAGTAAAACATTCATATGGCCCGGGAGTCTTCCTGCAACAGGGTGGATACCAAATCTGACATTGATACCTTTTTCCCTTAAAAACTGCGTGACTTCATAGACTGGATATTGTGCCTGAGCTACAGCCATTCCGTAGCCAGGTGTGATGACCACAGATTTGGCATTCAGTAGCATTTCAGCAACAGCATCCGCTTTAATTTCTACGTGCTCACCATAATCTTTATCATCTGCTGACTGTGCTTCTGTTCCAAATCCACCTGCAATAACGCTGATGAAGGAACGGTTCATGGCTCTGCACATAATATAAGATAGAATCGCACCAGATGAGCCTACCAAAGCGCCGGTGACAATCAATAAATCATTGTTCAGCATAAAGCCCGCAGCAGCAGCCGCCCAACCAGAATAAGAGTTCAGCATGGAAACGACTACGGGCATATCTGCGCCGCCAATAGACGAAACCAAATGCCATCCAAAAACCAGTGCTATTACTGTCATCACTAATAGTGGTAGGTTAGCTGCACCATTTTGATGTACAAAGACCAACATAAGAATAAATGAAGCAATACCAGCAGCCAAATTCATTTTATGTCTATGAGGTAACATTAGGGCTGAACTTGAAAAGATGCCTCGTAATTTGCCAAAAGCCACGATAGAGCCCGTAAAGGTAACCGCGCCAATGAACACACCGAGGAAAATTTCGACTAAATGAATGCTGAGTAATGTACCTGCAATGGTTGGCAATTCAAGATAGCTGTTGTATCCCACTAGAACAGCTGCAAGACCTACGAAACTATGTAAAATAGCCACTAGCTCAGGCATTTGCGTCATTTCAACTTTAAGGGCTAATCTTGTTCCGATGGCTGCACCTATAGCCATTGCAACCAGCAATATTTCCAGGTGTTTGGCTTGAGGGTTGTAAATTGTGGCAATTAAAGCGATGGCCATGCCAACTATGCCATACCAATTACCTGTTTCAGCCGTATCTTGACGGCTCAAACTGCTGAGGCTTAGGATAAAAAGTAGAGCTGCCACTATATAAGCACCCCCAATAATATTTGGGGTTTGGTGGGTGAGCTCTGTCATTATATTTGCTAAAGACATTATATTCTCCTTTATTTCCTGAACATCTTCAGCATACGCTGAGTGACTACAAAGCCGCCGACCACGTTAATAGTTGCGATAAGTATGGCTAAGGCAGCCAACCCCAGTATTAAATTGTTGCTCCCACCTAGTTGTAACAGCGCACCAACAACGATGATGCCACTAATGGCATTGGTCACACTCATTAGAGGGGTGTGCAACGCATGACTTACATTCCAAACGGTGTGATAACCCACAATGCAGGCTAATAAAAATACGGTGAAATGTGATAGAAAATCAGAAGGCGCTATATTGGCTAACCACAATATAAAACTACCAGCGATTAACATGGCAATATGTTTTTTTGTGTTAGATTTTGCTTGGTCTATTGTTTTTGCTACATTTTTAACCGCTTCCACTTTGGCTTTAGGCGTAGCACTGACTTGAATAGGGGGCGGTGGCCAAGTCACTTTACCTCCCTTCACAACGGTAACACCGCGTATCACTTCATCCTCAAAATTCAGATCAATATTTCCATCCTTATTTTTACAAAGGAGTTTAATAAGGTTGAGAAGGTTATTGGAATATAAATGGCTTGATTGCCCAGGAAGACGAGAGGGTAAATCGGTATAACCGATAATTTTAACACCATGTTTGGTGGAGAGCTTTCCAGGAACAGTTAACTCGCAATTACCTCCGCCTCCTGCGGCAAGATCGACAATAATACTACCGGGTTTCATGCTTTTGACCATTTCAGTGGTAATGAGTTTTGGAGCTGGTTTTCCTGGGATCATGGCTGTGGTGATAATAATATCAACATCTTTTGCTTGCTCGGCGAATAACGCCATTTCTGCTTCAATAAAGGCTTTACTCATCACCTTGGCATAACCATCACCAGAGCCAGTATCCTCTTCAACATAGTCCATTTCTAAAAATTCAGCGCCCATACTTTCAATTTGCTCTTTTACTTCAGGTCGAGTGTCGAATCCTCGGACAATAGCTCCTAAACTACTTGCAGTACCAATGGCAGCGAGACCAGCAACGCCGGCACCAATCACCATGACTTTAGCAGGAGGAACTTTGCCTGCAGCGGTAATTTGACCTGTAAAAAAACGACCAAACTGGTGTGATGCTTCAACAACTGCTCTATAACCGGCTATATTAGCCATGGAACTTAAAGCATCCATGGATTGAGCTCGGCTAATTCTGGGGACAGATTCCATGGCTAAAACATCCACTTTTTTCTCTGCAAAAAGAGTCAGTAACTCTGGATTTTGTGCAGGTGCAATAAAGCTAATCAAGGTACTACTTTCTTTCATTAAAGGGAGTTCTTCAGTTTCTGGCCCATTCACTTTAAGCACAATGTCTGACTGCCAAGCGTCTGCCTGATCAACAATTTTAGCACCGGCACTTTCATAATCTGCATTAGCGAAGCTAGCTTTACTGCCAGCGTTCGATTCAACAACTACGTCAAACCCTAGCTTGATAAAAGCCTCAACCGAGTTTGGCGTGGCCGCCACCCGATTTTCATTCTTGACAAGTTCTCTGGGGATACCAATTTGCATAACAAAACCTTCCCGATAAGGATAATTGAAATAGAACACTAAACAATGTATTAGCACTTTTTTACATTTTTGTGTAGTAAAATCAACAATAAATCTGATCCAAGTCAATGACTATGACTTGGATCAATGGAAGGGCCGAGCTATTTTTTTCATTAATTACCTCTATCACTCTACTGAAATGAACGATATTTCATTCAATCCATACTTTTTTGACGCTCAAGGATCATATTTACTAAATATCCATTGATTCCGAAGCTATATTTATATAATCTATGCGCCCCTATCGATTTGAAACACTTATTTCTATTGAAAATAGGATGCAACAACAAATTGGGTGAGGTGTCCGAGTGGCTGAAGGAGCACGCCTGGAAAGTGTGTGTACGGCAACGTACCGAGGGTTCGAATCCCTCCCTCACCGCCAATTAACCGATGTCAGCTGTCTTTTTCCTTTTAAGTCCTAGTTTAAGTCCTAGTTTAAGTCCTAGATAGAACGCCTAACTAGATTCTGAAACAAACACTTTGTAGTAAGCGTGGATTCACCACATGTTCATCACCACTAATGCGCGCGATATGCCTTGGATGCAGTGCTACTGTATATGCATTGCGAGGTGGTTTTAATGCCGCTGAACTGTCACAGATATGTCAAGGTAAATAACCAGTAAATCAAATTCAAAAATGTTTTTTAAAGTGCTTAATGAATGTTTGTTTGCTGAGTAAATATGCTATTATTTTTTATATCAGTGATACCAAGTAATGAAATTGTGAGCTTGTTTGTTTTATGTTATTTTTCAGAACGAATAATAGTTTTATGTGCTCAAGTCGAGTTATACTCCCTATTCTCTGGTTCCAACAACTGACGCAAAATGTATAAAATTTCAGGTTTCTATATCAGACTCTTCCTTTGGTTTGTTTTATGTCATGAGCTATTAGCCAATGAGCCTGTTACAAAGTCAGCGTTGACTGATAAAGTAGAATCGAGGGATATAGTGGTGAAGAACGATTCTTTCACTCGATCTGGCGAAATATCGGTTGAGCAACTACTGAGTGATTACCCTCTATTTAAAAAAAGTTATGAGGATTTTTCACCAACTGCCGAGGATGTTGAGCAGATAAAATCTTTGGCAGGCTCAGATGTTGTTATTTTCATGGGATTGTGGTGTCATGATTCTCAACGCGAAGTCCCTCATTTGGTCAAACTCATCGAGCAAGCTGGAAATCCCTTTCAGTCCGTTAAAATAATCGCTTTAACGCCCAGTAAAATGCTGGATAAGGAATATGCAAAAAAATTTGAAGTTACTCACACCCCAACCATTTTTGTTCTTAAGCATGATAAAATTGTCGCTTCAATCGTTGAGAAACCTCAGGTGAGTCTTGCACAAGATCTGGTGAATCAGATCCATCCTTAAGCCAACAGAGAGGGTATTATTTACTTAAGTTGGATTTATTGACTCAATTTTATCCTATATTGTTCGATAAAAAGGGATTCTGGTGAAATCAAAATCATATAAAATCATAGCCGATGCTAATATTCCTTTAGCCATGGAGTTATTTTCTTCATTGGGGCAAGTGCAATTAATAGATGGTCGCAACTTATGTAGATCTGATCTTCAATACACTGATATTTTGTTGGTGCGCTCGGTTACTCAAGTGAATAAAGCTTTATTAGCGGAAACACCAGTTAAGTTTGTTGGAACCGCCACTATTGGCACGGATCACATTGATCTCCAATACCTAGAGAGCAATAATATAGCCTTTGCCAGCGCTCCTGGGTGTAACGCGAATTCAGTGAAAGAATATGTACTTTCTGCGCTTGCCCACACTCAACAGTTACAAAGATTGTTGCGGGGCGAGATAACGCTGGCTATCGTTGGTCTAGGTAACGTAGGTTCTCGACTTTATCAAGTCTGCCATCAATTAGGAATCAAGGTGGTTTGTTTTGATCCATTTTTACAAGAAGCGGGCATTACACAACTACATTTAGATCCTCAAGTGTCAATCAATTGGGCTAGTTGGCAGCAGATCCTCAAAGCGGACATATTGACGCTACATGTTCCATTGACTAAAACAGGCAAATATCCAACCTATCATCTATTTAATCAAGAGTCTTTTGAAGGTATGAAGTCTGGGGCATTATTAATTAATAGTAGCCGAGGAGGGGTTGTTGATAATTTAGATTTGTTGGCTGCTTTGAAACAAAAAAAAATCCAGGCAATTTTGGATGTATGGGAACATGAACCCAATATTTCAACTGAATTAAGAGACTTGTGTTTGTTATCCACACCACACATTGCGGGTTATAGTCAGGATGGCAAGGAAATGGGGACTAAAATGTTGTTTCAAGCCTTATGTCAGTTTTTTGGGGGGGATTTTGACTCTCAAGAGTTTCATGGTGATAATACCTCTTATAGACCTTCTAGAACCATTGAGTGGAATAATCATTGGCAGAGTTTTGAGTGCGTGGAAAAAATCATTAATCTGGCCTATTCTATTGAAATAGACTCAAGGAATTTATGCGGTGTTTCTGAGAAAAACATGGGCACCGAATTTGACTTGTTACGTAGAGATTATCCTGCAAGGCATGAGTTTCTTCATTGGTTTATTCAAGGCTGCCCTGAAAACCAACAGTTAGCCTTAATTAAAACCCTTGGATTTCAATTTATCCTTTAGTTAGTCAGTGACTCAGTGGATCAATTCTACTATGATACCCTTAAATATGAAATAGTGATGGAGACTGTATGAGGTCGGATTCAAACCAGTCAGAGAAAGATGTTGTTTGGACGCAGTCAATGCCTGAAAGAAAAAAACAGCTAACTCAAGATTGGGAGGCGCATCCTGAAGAGGATATTAGGGGGCAAGTAGTCCCTGACTTGGATCTAAGAACCGTCGAGGAGCGACTTAAAGAAGTTACGCAAAGGAAAAAGCTCATCATTACTGGTAGAGCGCAAAATGTGAAGAGCAAACAGGGTGGCAAATAGGTTTTGAACTGGTTCACATTTTTTCTTAGTGAAATATGAGCTAATAGCATAAATTTTTCTAAGCCAGCTTAAAATCCTGATGTAAAAGTTCAACAACAATTAGATGAGAGTTGGAATGTCCATAAGTGGTTATCGTGTAGCAGTAGTAGGTGCAACTGGGTTAGTTGGAGAAACTATTCTGCAAATTCTTGAGGAGAGAGATTTTCCAGTATCGGAGATCATTCCTTTAGCCAGTGAAAATAGTTCTGGTAAAACCATTATCTATAAAGATAAAACGGTTAAAGTTTTGAGTTTGGAGGGATTTGATTTTGAAGGTATAGATATCGCCTTATTCTCAGCGGGCGCTGCTATTTCTGAAACTTACGCACCCTTAGCAGCACGTGCGGGAGTGATTGTTATAGATAACTCCAGTATATTTCGGAATGATCCTGACATCCCGTTGATTGTCCCAGAGGTTAATCCATTGGCTATTGATGGGTTTAGAGAACGCAATATTATTGCCAATCCCAATTGCTCTACTATCCAAATGTTAGTGGCTATCAAACCCATTTACGATGCTGTTGGTATCAAGCGAATTACGGTTTCAACCTACCAATCCGTATCTGGTATGGGGCGTAAAGCAGTAGAGGCATTGGCTAAACAAACTGCCAGGCTAATGAATGGTTTGGGCGTTGAAGAAGATATTTTTGCTAAGCAAATGGCTTTCAACGTGATACCAGAAATCGATGAACTACAAGAAAACGGTTATACCCGTGAAGAAATGAAGATGGTTTGGGAAACTCAAAAAATATTGCAAAATGTGAGCATTCAAGTGAATCCAACAGCGGTGCGTGTTCCTGTATTTTTTGGGCATAGTGAGTCAGTGCATATAGAGACACAGCAATATATTGATGCAGCTATGGTGAGAGAATTACTGAACAATGCGCCTGGTGTTGAGGTGATAGATTCTACCGAAGAATTAGTCTCTGCATCACCTGCAATTAATGCTGTAGGCCAAGATCAAGTGTTTGTAAGTCGCATCAGAGAAGACTTAGATAATAATACGGGTATTAATCTTTGGATAGTCAGTGATAATATCCGAAAAGGGGCTGCATTAAATGCTGTACAGATTGCAGAATTGTTGGTAAAAACGCAATTGTAAGCTATAGTTAGCACAATATCATGGGAAACACCTTAAGGAGTCTGGGGTAATTGACTGACTTTTAAGGGTGTAGCCGTTAATTTTTAAAAATTAATAAGAAGATCATGAAAAAAAGAACCGTTAATGGATATACCAAGTTGTTCAAAGTTTCCCCCTTAATTATTGGGGGGTGTTTATTGGGGTTACCCAGTTTTTCTCATGCCTTGGGCTTGGGGGATATTAGATTATTATCCCATCTCAATGAGCCGCTGAATGCAGAAGTGGAACTGATATCCGCACAAGGCCTTTCCAAAAATGAGGTTCTTGCCTCATTGGCAAGACCAGAGGCTTTTGAGAAAGCCGGTGTTGAATATTATTTCTTCTTAACCCAGTTTAAATTTACGCCTTTATTTAAGAAGGATGGTAAGGTTTACCTGTCAATTCGCACTAAAAACCCAATTAAAGAACCCTTTTTAGATTTTCTGGTTGAAGTGAAATGGCCAAATGGACAGTTACAACGCGAATACACATTATTATTAGATCCACCTGTTTATACGGAAGATCAAGTTCAAACTACCACGACACCAGCTGTTACTCAACAAAATGAAATTTCACAATTTAATCCAACATCAAACCTGGCGGATAATGGGAATTTTTCTGATTACAAGGTGGCATCTGGTGATACACTTTGGTCTGTGGCCAGAACCACTACCAGTAGTACACCGTTTACAATGCAGCAACGCATGGTGGCTATTTATTCCGCTAATCCGAATGCCTTTATCAGAAACAATATGAACAATTTAAAGCGTGGCGCTTTATTAAAAATTCCTGATGAGCAGGCGATTGGCTCTATTTCAGAACGACAAGCTTTACTAGAAATTGCCGCACAAAACCAGAAAAACTTAGGTGGATCTGGATCGAGACCTTCCTCTGTGATTGATACTGCTGAGTATCAATCGAAAAGCCAATCTGCTGAAGCACAACAAGATCGCCTGAAATTAGTCTCTCCAGATAATTCATCAGCGAATGCAGCTGCCGTTGCAGCGCTTGAATCTGAGGCAGTAACTACACTAACGGAAGAAAATAATACTCTCAAACAACAACTGCAACAGCAAAAAGAAAAAATAGACAAAATGGAGCGGTTATTAGAGCTTAAAGATGCTAGTTTAGCTGCTGCCAATAAATCAGAAGATAATGCAGACTCCACAGAAACTGATCAGCAACCAACCAGCGAAGCAGAACAACCCGTAACCGATAAGGATACTGGATCTAGTTCTGTTTCATCAGAGGATGATGGCGCAACAACATCACCGCTGTCTAGTGACACTGATAATGAAGAATCTGTTGACACATCAACTGAAACAAAAGTACAACCAGTACAACCAGTACAGGAGCTTCCAAAGCCAATATCAACACCAGCCGAACCTCAGGGTTTCATGGATAAAATTTTTGCTTTGGGTGTATCAACTCTTGCGGGTATGGTTTCTGCTATCGTCTTACTATTTGCTTTAATCTTTTTCTGGGTAAGAAGAAAGGGGATGTCCAATGAATCCTATCAAAGCAGTTTATCAGTTCCTATGCACGATGATCTGGATGAAGAAACTTTACCTAAGTTGGCCGATGATATTTTTGCGGAAGAAATGGATGCTGATGAAGAACCTGAATATATATCAGAAGATGAAGTTGAGGATATAGACTCAACTTCAAGTACAAGTAATAGTTCAGATGAGGTGACAGATCCATTGGGCGAAGCAGATGTTTATATCGCTTATGGAAAATACGATCAAGCCATCAAATTGCTCTCTGATGCCATTATTCAAGATGAAGAACGTTTAGATCTTCGTTTGAAATTATTGGAGTGTTTTGTAGAAACAAAATCATTAAGTGAGTTTAAAGCTCAAAAGGAACAGTTACTCGATTTGTCTCAAGATGTTGATTTAGTAGAACAAATTAAGCAGTTTGAGTTAAAAGGATGGCCGGAAGAAGATTTAAGCACGGATGGCATTCCTTCCACAGAAGATATTTTTGGCGATCTTTCCTTTGAATCAGATGAAGATGAATTAGCTTTTGATGAAGCTATTATTGAGGGTCGGTCTGGCGGTGAGAATTTGGAAGAGGCTTTGGATATGGGGCCTGACTTTGGTGCTATAGAAGAAACTGAGTCAGATAGTGATGATGAATTGGATTTCAACTCTAACCCAGAACATTTGGATGAAGACAGCAATATTGAAGATGAAATGTCATTGGATGATGAGTTTTTAAATGATTTTGCTGAGGAGTCTGCTGATACCTTTGCTCTCGATTCTGCTGAAGACTCATTAGATGATGAAATAAGTTTCATTGATCCCAATGAAATTCATGATGATTTTATACCTCTCAGTGAAATTGACTCTCGAAAAGAAGAAAAAATTGAAGAGACTTTGGAGCTTGGGGATGTTGATGAAGCCTCAACTAAATTAGATTTAGCAAGAGCTTATATTGATATGGAAGATTTTGAAGGTGCCAATGAAATTTTACAGGAAGTGGTTTTAGAAGGTAATGCAGAGCAAATTGCAGAAGCACAGGATTTATTGTCTCAACTTAATTAAACTCAACTCGAGATGAGAAACGCCTAGTTTCTATTTGAGGAATGGAATGTTCGAGGAAAATTATTTAGGTTTAAGTGTAATCAGAGAGAAAATGAATCAACAACAAACAGCTCAAGAACTCCTAACTTATAGAGTTGCATTAGGTGTTGAGTATTGCGGGTTGAATTATTGTGGATGGCAATTTCAAAAACACAGCATTGGTGTGCAACAGCGTTTGGAAGAAGCATTATCAACGGTCGCTGATCATAAAATTCAAACTGTTTGTGCTGGACGCACCGATACTGGCGTTCATGCAGTAGGACAGGTTGTACATTTTGAAACCCATTCACAAAGACCTCTTAAGGCATGGACCCTGGGAACCAATGCAAATTTACCAGATGACATATCTGTGACTTGGGCCAAAGTTGTTGCTGACGATTTCAGCGCAAGATTTTCTGCAACGAATCGAAGTTATCGTTATGTACTTTTGAATCGCCTTCATCGAAGCGCATTACTGAATGGTCGAGTGACAAAAGTGGCAACATCCCTTAATATAGAAGCTATGCAGCTAGCTTGTCCATATTTCCTTGGTGAGCAAGATTTTAGCTCCATCAGGGCTGCAAATTGCCAATCAAATACCCCTTGGCGGAATATCAGCCGGCTTGAAGTTTCAAAACAGGGCGATTTTGTGGTGATTGATGTAACGGCGAATGCATTTTTGTATCATATGGTTAGAAATATTGTCGGTGTTCTATTATCCGTTGGACAGGGACAACATTCACCAGAATGGGTAAAATCTTTACTTGATGCAAAGGATCGAACCAAAGCACCAGCAACTGCACCTGCATCTGGACTCTATTTAACAATGGTTGAGTATCCCACAGCTTTTGATTTACCAATCACTGACAGTAGATTGTTTCTCATGGGCTGAAAGACTGGTACGAACACTAAGACTAAGGTTGCTTTAAGCTACCGTTACTTTCAAAATAACGCCCAATTGCTAGAAATTTTAAAATTATTCAGGTAACAAGATTATGAGTTGGTTAGAACGCATATTACCTGGGAGAAACACTCCCGGTTCCAATCGGAAAAAATCAGTCCCAGAAGGCGTTTGGGTAAAATGTGAAGGTTGTTGTTCAGTGCTTTACCGTTCTGAACTGACTCGGACTTTATATGTTTGTGGTAAATGTGGGCATCACATGAGATTAAGTGCCCGATTACGCCTAAATAGTTTTTTTGATGAGGCAATATGGAAAGAAATAGGGGCTGATTTAGAACCTGTCGATGCACTTAAATTTAGAGATTCCAAAAAATATAAAGACAGAATTGCGTCCGCACAAAAATCAACCGGTGAAAAAGATGCACTTGTAGCTGGTTCTGGAAAAGTTTGCCAAGTGCCGATGATTGTATGTGCCTTTGAATTCTCCTACATGGGCGGATCGATGGGCTCAGTTGTTGGAGAAAAATTTGTTCGTTGTGTTGATGCTGCTCTTAAAGCTAATTGTGGTTTAGTGTGTTTCTCTGCTAGTGGTGGAGCGCGTATGCAAGAGGCGTTGTTTTCCCTTATGCAAATGGCCAAAACCTCTGCGGCTCTGGGTAAGTTATCAAATGCAGGTTTACCCTATATCTCTGTTTTAACCGATCCTACCATGGGTGGTGTTTCCGCTAGTTTAGCGATGTTAGGCGATGTGAATATTGGCGAACCCAAAGCGCTTATCGGATTTGCCGGGCCAAGAGTGATTGAACAAACTGTACGAGAAACCTTACCCGAAGGTTTTCAGCGCAGCGAGTTTTTACTCGCCAAGGGTGCTATAGATATGATAGTTGCCAGAGGTGATATGAGAAATACCATCTCCAGACTAATGGCGAAAATGACTCATACAAATTCTGTTACAGACGCTGCTTGAATCTAAATTTGTTCATTAAATCTAGGCTGAATACCAAACCATGATAATGGATAATATGAACCTGCAACAATGGGTTGAGCGAATTGAACAGGCACATCCAGCCGATATTGAGTTGGGCCTTGAAAGAATTTCTTTAGTTGCGAAACAGTTGTCTCTGCCTTGGCATGGGGCTAAGGTGGTTCTGGTTGCAGGAACCAATGGAAAGGGCACAAATGTTGCCGTTTTAGAGCAAATCGCTCTAAGGAATCACTTTAATACTTTTAGCTATACTTCACCTCACGTGCTTAACTTTAATGAACGAATTAGAGTGAATGGCTCGCCTGTCAACGACGATGCTCTCATTGAATCATTTAAGGTTATAGAGTCAGCGAGAAAACAGACGCCACTAACCTTTTTTGAATTTACCACCTTGGCGGCCATGTGGCTTGAGTCTCAATTTAAGCCAGAGATCTCAATTTATGAGGTGGGATTAGGTGGTCGTTTGGATGCTACTAATATTCATGATCCAGATTTATGTTTAGTGACATCCTTAGGGTTTGATCATATGGATTGGTTGGGGCACTCTTTAGCAGAAATTGCTTACGAGAAAGCGTCTATCGTTCGTTCTAATCGCCCGATGGTTTTTGGCGATACGGGGTTTCCTGAAAAAGCCTATGAAGTGGTTTCACAAAATCAAGGAAAGCTTTTTGAAATTAGTCAAGATTTCCATTATGAGCTAGAAGATTTCTCTACAGAAATTGCATATTCCTCACAAAGATTGTTCTCCTATCAGGGCTTATCTGAAAAGATTCAATTCGACTGTCCGTCCTTTGTGCATCCTAAAAACTTGGCGAGTAGTTGCTTTGTGGCTGAAAAATTGTTTGGAATAGATTTGTCATCCAAAATGATGCATGAAGTAGTTAATCATTTATTTCTGCCAGGGCGCTTTCAGGCGCATCCCAATTTTTCAAAAATTCGCTTAGACGTATCTCACAATCCTCAAGCTATATTATCTCTAACGGAACGTATTCAGTCGTTAGAGTCACCTATTCTACTGATCTGCGGTATGTTGCAGGATAAATTACAGCAAGGTTTTTTAGATGGTATGAGTCATTTAAATGTTGAGTGGGCTTTGGCTGATTTACCAGGTAAAAGAGGTGCGTTGGCAAGACAGCTTGAAGGTTATTTACCACAGAACCATCAAGTATCCACATTTTCGAGTATTGAAAATGCATTGGCTTGGGCGTTGGAGATACCCCAAAAATACGCTAATATAGTGGTGTTTGGTTCTTTTGTCACAGTTGCGTTAGCGACAGCTTATTTAAATTCCTTAAACCCTCAGGTTGAGAAAGCATCGATTTGATATAAATCCCATTGAAACTTACATCTTAAGTTGTATGGGTAAACCACAGATTATTCGGAGAGCATTTTGCCCCATTCCACATTTAAGCACAGATTAATAGGCGCGATTGTTGTTATCTCCTTGGCTGTTATTTTTTTGCCGGTGTTACTAGATGGTCAGAAAAAGCAGATATTTGAAGAAAATTTTATTGATGAACCTGTTCATAGTGCTGAACTCGCTCAATTAGCCCAAGCTTTAGAACAACAGGCCAAACTGAGGAGGCCAATGTCTGATGTTGAAATGGCTGATATTGCTTCAGTTGCTAAAAATGAACAAAATAAGCCGAATGATACTTTATCATCAGACAAAGTGGATCATTCTGTTCAGAATACTGTTTCTGAAGAAAAGACGATAGACAACAAGAAAAACAACAGCGATCATGATATCCCTCTCAGCTATGTGGTTCAGGTTGCTAGCTTTGCTAATCAACAAAATGCACTCAATTTGGTGGAGACTTTGCGCCAAGAAAAATTAGACGCCTATATTGGAAAAGAGATTATTCTGAAAGATGATCAGCAATTATCTCGTGTACTAGTCGGCCCTGTTTTGACTAAAAAACGAGCAGAAGCCGTCGTAGAGCAGATCAAAAAAATTCTGGGCCCAAAATCAATACCGAAAGAAGTTGAGTTTGACCCCCTTAAACACTAAAATCTCACCTCGTTTGAGATCTTCATCTAAACTTTGTTGTGGATGAAGCTCAACTTGAAATATTCTATACAACTGAGGGTTATGCTATGTGCGGCATTGTAGGCATTGTAGGCCAAGAATCCGTCAACCAACGTATTTATGATGCATTAACGGTGTTACAACATCGTGGGCAAGATGCAGCAGGAATCGTTACTTTCGATGGTGACAGATTACATCTGCGTAAGTCTAAGGGATTAGTCAGAGATGTTTTTAGCACTAGACACATGTTGGGACTGGTGGGCTCTAGTGGTATAGGCCATGTACGTTATCCTACGGCTGGTTCTAGTAGCTCAGCAGAAGCTCAGCCAATCTACGTGAACTCACCCTACGGGATTGTACTAGCGCACAATGGTAATTTAACGAATGCCAATGAACTCAAAAAAGAACTTTTTGAATCTGATAAGCGCCACTTGAATACCAACTCTGATTCTGAAGTGTTACTTAATATTTTAGCGCATGAACTACAACAATCTTCTGATTCAAGACTGAAGCCAGAGGATGTCTTCAATGCAGTGACTCATCTCCATAAAAGATGTCGGGGTGCTTTTGCAGCCATTGCCTTGATTAATGGCCATGGTATGGTTTGTTTCAGAGATAAGTTTGGTATTAGACCAGTCGTTTTTGGTAAAAAAGAAACCGAAAACGGCTTTGAATACATGTTTGCTTCTGAAAGTGTAGGATTAGATGCGCTTGGGTTTGAGTTGATTCGTGATGTTTTACCTGGTGAAGCGATTTATGTAGAGTTTGATGGGACAGTTCATTCCAAGAAATGTGCGGATGATGCCATGTATTCTCCCTGCATTTTTGAATATGTCTATTTAGCCAGACCTGATTCTTTTATTGATAATATTTCTGTTTATCGAACTAGAATGCGTATGGGTGAAAAGCTGGCAGATAAAATTCTCAAAGAATGGCCAGATCATGATATAGATGTGGTGATCCCTATTCCTGATACTTCTACAACAGCAGCTATTGAACTCGCAAGTTGTATGGGGGTCAAATTTAGACAAGGTTTTGTAAAAAACCGCTATATTGGCCGCACCTTCATTATGCCTGGTCAAACCATGCGCAGGAAATCTGTGCGTCAAAAATTAAACGCTATTGGCTTAGAATTCAAAGATAAAAATGTTTTGTTGGTGGATGATTCCATTGTTAGAGGAACTACCAGTGAACAGATCATCAATATGGCAAGACAGGCTGGAGCCAGAAAGGTGTACTTTGCGAGTGCAGCGCCGCCATTGAGATTCCCCAATGTATACGGTATTGATATGCCAACTGCTTCTGAGTTAATTGCACATGGAAGGGATGTCGCTGAAATTGCACAGGCTATTGGAGCGGATTGGTTAATTTTTCAAGATTTAAAAGATCTCATTGAAACAGCGAGTGAAGGCAACCCCAATATTAAACGTTTTGATACCAGTGTTTTCGATGGAGAATATATTACAGGTGACATCGATCAGGATTATCTAGATTCTGTAGAGGCTCTTCGTAGTGATGATTCTAAGAAAAAACAAAATGCTAATTCTTATGAACCTGCAGAAGGTTTAGATTTATACAATACGGAGTGAAAACACTTAACTCGGCAATATTTTTTATGGTTGCTTTGACAAACTTGTAAAGAGGTAACAGTTTGAGTCTATTAGCAGGTTTGATATTAAAACTACTTGGTTGGACTTATGCTGATAATGTTCCACAGGTGGATAAATGTATTTTGATTGTGGCTCCTCACACATCGAATTGGGATTTTGTGCTGGGTATTTGTCTAAAAACAGCTCTAAAGTTAGAGCTGTCCTATTTAGGCAAAGATAGCTTGTTTACATGGTATAGTGGCTGGTTTTTTAGGAGCTTAGGCGGCATACCTGTAAATAGACATCAACACCATAATATTGTTGCCCAAGTTGTGGATTCATTTGAAAATTCTGATCATCTTTGGCTTGCATTATCACCCGAGGGTACGCGTTCAAGATTAGATTATTGGCGTTCAGGATTTTATTATATGGCTTTGGCTGCTGCTGTACCGGTAGTCACCGTCTATATTGATGCCAAAACAAAATCTTTGGGTTTTGGCCCTATAGTACAATTGACTGGTGATATTTCCGCAGATATGGCAATCTTTTCAGCGTTTTATCAAAACAAAATAGGTATCTGCCCTGAGAGAACAAATCCTGTTCGATTGAAAGAAAATGTTAAACCTTAGTGTAGAGCTAGAAAGTTGCCTTGGATTGGATGAGGGTATACGAAACTTTTGAGGTAGTAAGCATTCTCCATGGAAATCAAATGATATTGATAGCTAAAACAAACCCACTGGACGGGATTAAAAATTTTTTTCAGCAAATCTTCGAGAGTCGATTTTTAGCACTTCTTTTATCTGTAAAAATTACCTCATCTTATTGTTCTAAAAAAATCATACAAACTCTCTTTGCGCTATTTAGTTTAAGCCCATCTGCTGACGCCAATATTCAGATAGATTTAAGCAACCAGCCTTTAGTGTTAAATAATTATGCCTATAGCGAAGGACTTTCTCACAGTGTCGTGACTGCATTGGCGCAAGATGAGAAAGGATACCTGTGGATTGGTACCCAATATGGACTTGATCGATTCAATGGTACCTTTTTCAAGCAGTATTTTAAAAACCACAGTTCCAATTCTTTGATAGATAATTATATTACATCCTTGGCTGTTGATAAAACGAATCACTTATGGATTGGAACAGCCAAAGGCGCAGGATTTCTTGATGAAAGCGATAATTTTAATTTAATTGTCTTTCCAACACCCGCGAATCAACAAAAATCTCAGTGGATTCAAGATATTGTTATCGATGAACAACAACGTGTCTGGATTGCAACTTTTTATGGTTTATGGGTAATCACCGATCACAAAAATAATGAACCTACACCTGTTGCTGGGCTTGAGTCATTGTTGATTGAAGATCTAGAAATAAGAGAACATCAACTTTGGATTGTGACCAAAAACAAGCTCTGGATGATGGATAATCTTAATGGGAACCCCAAATTAAAACAAAGCCCCACAAATTGGGGGATGCAAGTAAACAATATACACTGGATTAAATCAGGGAGTCAAAATCTGTGGTTAATCTATAATGAAGGTTTAAGTTGTTATAAGCAGATCAATGGTCGTTGGGAGAAACAACAAATACCTAATTATCAAGTGTTAGGTGATGTTTATGATGTTATTGAAAATGGCGTAGAAAGTTGGATTAGTTCTGATAAGGGCCTATGGAGATATCAATATCAGGAGAACATCTGGAGTCTCTACAGCGCCAATCCACTGGCTAAAAATGGGTTGCCCACTAATAAGACCAGAAACCTCTTCTTTGATAATAAAGGGTTATTGTGGATTGGAACTTTTGGTGCTGGTTTAAGTGCTAAAATTGATCGTTCCCAGAAAAATCAGCATTGGTTAAACCAATTACAACTTGCATTATACTTATCAAAAAATATAAGCCCTGCAGATGTTACTGGAATTTCTGAAGATAAATCCTTCAACCTCTGGGTATCCACAAGGGGATCTGGTGTTTTCAAATTGTCTCCTGAAGGGAAGATTTTGCAACACATCTCCACGGATACAAACATCCGTATCTCAAACAGTATGGTTGAAAATGTGTTAGTGGATTATCATGATAATGTATGGATAGCCTCAACAGGAGGGGGCTTATACAGGCTTAACAAAGATAATCAGATATCTCATTATTTATATCAACCTCAAGCAAAAGATCCACAAGAAAGAGCTAAAATTCATGATAATTATATACTTGATATCTACCAAGATCGTTTGGGACGTATTTGGTTAGGCTCGATGACGGAGTTAGAGCTTTACAAACCAGATCTAGATACTTTTGAACTTAAATCACAACTAATTCCTGATAGTTTTAGACAGGTTGGAGAGAGAGTTTCTGCTATCCATCAAACAATTGATGGGACGCTTTGGATCGGTGGCGATGCAGGGTTGGTTTGGATTGATGAAACAAGGGGAGAGAGCGGACATTTCACCAGCAAAACACCTGATAATTCATTGAGTCATAACGATGTGAATGCCATGGCTGAGGATCCTCAGGGCAACCTATGGGTAGCGACTTATTCAGGGATCAATCAAGTTTCAAAAAATGGGGGGGATTGGTTGATTCAAAATTACCATCAGTTACCAGCAATTGCAGACAAACCTTATTATGCCATTGAGTCCGATGAAAAGGGGAATATTTGGCTTGGTGGCAATCAAGGATTATGGCGGTTTAATCCTGGGAACTTGGAGCTAATGTCATTTAGTAAAGAGCAAAGTTCTGTGTTACAAGAGTTTAACCCAGGCGCATCTACAACAGGAGATTCTGGCTATATATCCATGGGAGGCGTGAATGGATTTGAACATTTTGTTCCTGGTAATATCGAACCCTACGTATTCTCTCCCTCTATTGTATTAGAGGAACTGAAGGCTGATAACCAACTCTTATCGCTCCATGAAGATCAGGGGGGATATATTGACATTCCAGCGAATATAAAATTACTGCATCTCAAAATTGACACTATCAATCTCGTTTCAGGTCGACTGAGTAGTACGCGTATCAGACTGCCTAAATTATCGTTGCAATGGCATGAATGGCGTAAAGATGGAAACTTTATGTTAATGGGGCTTAAGGCAGGGGATTATGTTGTGGAAGTCGAAACGATGAATGAATTGTCCCCAAAAATTTTCAACCAGAGGTTAATCAAATTAAGGGTGGCAGATTATTCATTTATCAGAAAACATCATCAGCAGATGGTTGGAATTTTGATTATTTTAATGGTTGTATTTATTTCTCTATTTAAATTAAAAGAATGGCAAAAGGAAAGACTAAAGCTACTGGCAAAAGGACGGCATTATAAAAAGAGATTACATAAAACTGATATTCAGCTGAAAAAACACCGTCAAGACATCCAACGATTAAACACCGAGTTATTAGATTCGCATAATGAAAATATGGACTTACAATACAAGTTGAGTCAGGTGCAACTTGTGGATCAACAAACGGGATTGCAAACAAGTCAATATATTAAAATTGATATAGAAAAAAGGATCAGGCAATTACTTAGTTATTACTTGGCTGAGGGTCAAGTCAATTTAACAATTAATCCACAATTAAGCCCTAAAATCGCCTTTGTACTCCTACAAATTGATCATATTGAGGAGTTAAGGAAGGATGGCGGACATTTTTTGTTAACCTCTGTGACCAGACAGGTTGCAGATTTCCTGGAGGCGTTTGCTAGGGGGACGGATCAAATTGCTGTATGGAAAAATAATTGTTTTCTGATGGTCGCGCAATGTGCAAACTCTCAAGAAATTGATGTGCTTTGCCAAAGACTCTCTGAGGCTATAGCTTCTCATGAATTTGGTCCCTCTGAGTTAGAACGCTTTTCTATTAGTTGTTCGATATCTGCAACAGAGTTTCCTTTTGTGTCACAGTCCCCGTTAGAGTTTGATTGGAACAAATTAGTTGAGTTCTCCACAAGTGGTTTAGAATTATGCAAAGAAAATGGTGGAAATGGTTGGAATGTGATTCGTTCTGCCCATGAAAATGTAACTCAACTCGATTTAAGAACTTACCGTTATAACTTGAATGATTTTCTGAAAAGCAATAAGGTAAGAGTTTCCATGTTTAACTATTCTAATCTAGGTTAAGAGAAGACCCCCCCTATGTATTTTAAAAACGCCGTTTTAGGCTTGATATTCTTTTTATTTGCTTTTTTATCTGTTTCAAGCGCTGCTACTGAAACTCAGAGCTCGCCTATCATCGATTATACTTGGCCCTTCCATCCTGAGTATTCAAAAAATGGCATGGTTGTCTCTGAAGATAGCCTAGCCAGTCAAATTGGTGCCGATATTCTAAGCCAAGGAGGTAATGCCGTTGATGCGGCTGTTGCAGTAGGTTTTTCCTTAGCTGTGACGCTACCCAAAGCAGGTAATTTAGCAGGGGGCGGCTTTATGCTCATTCATTTGAATACAGGAGATAAAAATATTGCCCTCGATTATCGAGAGGTCGCCCCCTTAAATGCTTCGGCCAATATGTATTTAAATCAAGATGGAAGTGTGAATAATGATTCTATACGATATACCGCTAAAGGGACGGCGGTACCAGGTACTGTTGCTGGTTTGGTTTATGCTCAACAACATTATGGGAGACTCAAGTTATCCGAAGTGATGAAGCCTGCAATTACGATTGCAGAACAAGGCTTTCCCGTTACCTTTGCGCTTTCTCAATCTCTTGAATCCAGAAAAGAGAGACTTTTAGTTTGTGAGACTTCAGCAAAAACCTTTTTTAAAGCAGGTAAGAAGGATTATCAACCTGGTGACATGATGAAAAGAACTGATCTTGCCAATACGCTGAAAATAATAGCGGAAAAAGGTCGCTCGGGGTTTTACCAAGGTCGAATCGCAGAATTGTTTGTTAAGGGTATCAAGCAACACGGTGGTATTATTCGTTTAGAAGATCTGAAACAATATCGTCCTATTGAAAGAGATGTATTGATGGGAAACTATCGAGGTTATCAAATCGCCACCATGCCGCCACCCAGCTCTGGCGGTGTTCATCTGATCGAAATGTTAAATATACTAGAAAATTTTCCTTTAGCAGAGTGGGGGCCTAATCGTTCCAAAACCATACAGATAATGGTTGAGGCCATGAGATCCGCGTACGCCGACAGGAGTAAGTATTTAGGAGATCCTGCTTTTTACAAAGTACCTGTAACAGGTTTGATCAGTAAACTTTATGCTAAAAAACTTGCCAGTGAGATCACTTTAGGTAAAGCCAGAAATTCCAATAAATTGGGGCCAGATAACCCTATACCCTATGAAAGCCCACAAACTACTCATTTTTCGGTCATAGACAGCGATGGAAATATGGTTAGCAATACCTACACCTTAAATTTCAGTTATGGAAATGGTCATACAATTGCGGGTACGGGCATTGTTCTGAATAACGAAATGGATGATTTTTCAGTTAAACCAGGAGTGGCTAATGCTTACGGATTGCTAGGTGGAGAAGCAAACTCTATCAAACCTGGAAAACGACCATTAAGCTCTATGACTCCAACCTTTATTTTTAAAGACGGCAAACCCTATGCGGCCACTGGTTCACCCGGCGGTAGCACAATTATCACCGTTGTACTTGAAACCGTTGTTAATTTACTCGATTTCAATATGAATATAGCTGCCGCCTCATCTTGGCCTAGATTCCACCATCAATGGTTTCCTGATGTGGTGTATACCGAACCGGGGATCAGTGCTGATACCATTGAGAACCTTCAGAAAATGGGTTACAAAATAAAAGAAGGGAGAACTCTAGGCAGTACACAATCCATTGTGGTGATCGATCATAATCAATATGGTTCCTCAGATCCACGTAGAACTGGAGGAGCAGCAATAGCAGCAAAATCCGGCTCAAAAACAATCGAGCACAAATAATGAAATTGCCGATACTGGCAATGCTGAGTTGGAATTCTTTAGTTCAAACAAATACTGTTCAGACCGAGCTCACTGATGGGTGACAACGGTCTCGAGAAATTACACTGATTTGGCCGTTTACTGGTTCCCATGCTTCTGCGTGGGAACCTCGTACTAACTTCAGCGTATTTCTCATGAGTTTAACGGAGTATACATTCGCAGGCGGAGCGTGGGAACGAGACGATAATTTCTAATCGTTCGGATTTCATTGTGAGTTGTCCTCGTTGTTTCCCCAAATCGCATGGACTTTTTTTTTGGAGAACTAATAAGGCAGCTGTTTCCGCCAGCGCCCTGTCTTTACGATTCAACTCTTTTTTTAATGCCTTGTTTTCATGTCTCAGTATCTTTAGTTCTGAAGGTGAAACAGCTTTTCCCTTAACTGTGTTTCCACTGATAAAATCAAGCTTCCATTGCTTAACATGATGAGGATAAATTCCCTGTTCTCGACAATATTCACCGAGCTTCTCATCACTCAATGAACCACAAGTAACGGCTATATTCAGTCTTTCTTCAAGCGTCCAATCTTGCGGTCTCTTCTCTTTGGTCATACGATTTATCTCATCAGCTGAAACTAGATCAAATTCTTGATTTCTAGCTTTAACAATCCACTTATTTAATGTCGAACAACCAATTCCCAATGAACTGTCCCCGAAATCATACAGATAACGGAAGGTGCAGCCTTTCTGTTTGATCAGGTCTCCAAGACGGTATCTGCCGCAGACCAGCCCGTCTTCTTTCGATTCCGGATATTCCGTGTAGCGTTTATTCCCGATGGTAAATTCGTGCAGATGGCTGTCGGTCCAGCCCATGACAATCTGAATAACATCATGCAATCGGTCCAGCGTAATGCTGGCGGGCACCACAAAACGACGCCAGATTACCGGTTCGATATCAAGCAGTTGTATTTTAAGCAGATAAAAACGTTGGTTCATTTCTTTACCTCATATTTTGACCAGAAGCTGTGTTTACGACCATGGTTCTGATATATCTGGTCTTTAAACGCTGCATGATGATTAAATACTTTCCAGTCGGAAACGGTTGCCGACAGGCTGTCCAGTTTCTTCAAATAGCGGATGCCATGGGGATACGCTTTGGTGTAGCCGCGCTCCAGAATTGAGACCAGCAGACTGCGGTACATCAAGCTGGCGGCGAGGTTCCGGTTTTCTGCTTCCATTACCTCTGCCAAAGAAAGCAGGCTGCCGTAATGATCGCCATGCAACTGATCGGCAAGCCCCAGCAGGTATTGTTCGGCTTCATCTATCTTTCCGATTGAGATCAGGAATTCCGCATCTGATTCCCGGA
>Ga0210032_1000695_pt1 | contig 22764 bp, 20 predicted proteins | sample CryGeyCG2114_250_2_FD_185458 | JGI IMG/M metagenome (GOLD analysis project Ga0210032, IMG submission 185458) | Groundwater microbial communities from aquifer - Crystal Geyser CG13_big_fil_rev_8/21/14_2.50 (SPAdes) (version 2) | ecosystem: Environmental > Aquatic > Deep subsurface > Groundwater ... | reverse complement strand
TCCCCAAGGATCCCCCTGGATTGGAACTTATGGCGGCGGTGTCAGTTTTCTAAAAGATGGGAAATGGACAAATGTAAACACCCCTCAGGGTTTGTGCGACGCTTTTGTTTATGACATCAAATTTTCAGGTCAAGATACATGGATAGCAACCTGGAGTGGAGCCAACCGCGTACGCGGCGATCTCTTTGACCGTTCTTCCTGGCAAGCTTTTACTAAAGAAAATACCAATGGAGGGCTCATCGACAATTGGGTCTATGCCATTGAATTGGGTAAAAATGGCAGCATCTGGTTCGGAACCGAATCGGGCGTTTCCTCTTATAATGGAAAACAATGGCAGTCCTGGAACCACAAAAATGGTTTGAGTGCCGACTACTCTCGCGTCGAACAGGATAACATTGGCAGCGTCGATTATCTTCAGGGCGAACATCATAGCGGGCACAACTCCGCATCGTCACCTTCGCAAAACTATCGACCTGATTACGTCGTATCAATGCGGATGGACCAAAAACAGCGACTCTGGGTCGGGACATGGGGTGGCGGGCTCACTCAACTGGACACGGTGAACAATACAACACGTGTCTACACCGTTAAAGACGGTTTGCCGGGGAACTACATACTGGCCTTGAAAGAAGGACCTGACGGCAACCTGTGGATCGGCACCAACAAGGGACTGAGCCGATTTGACGGCGAAACCTTCACCAATTTTTCCAAACTGAACGGCTTGAGTGGCAACTACATCTTCAGCCTTGAATTCGGACCCGATCACTCCATCTGGACAGGAACGCATTACGCCGTCAATCAATTCTGGCGCACCCCAAAAGACGATGATTTTGAAAAACTGCAATGAAACTGAATATCATAAAAACCTCAAGCCCATCCATTGCAAGTCAGGCACTTTAAAAATTCTCCATATTTAAGCCCTTCAATCCCAGGTTGCCATAACGATGATAGCTGTGAGTGATCGTTTGCTCATTGAATTGCTCCAGCATCAGAAACCTGCCTTCGGTCAAAGGTCGTTGACGAATGATGGGAAGGTTGACTTCAATTGCCGCCTCGTAAATACTTGACGGAACTTTATCCGGGTGCGTGTATGCAAGACGATCGATACGATTGCCCAGAATATGTGACAACAAAGTTGCATCATTTTGAACTTTTAATGAGAAACGATTTCGTAAGGAATCCAAAAATTGAGATTCCAAAAATTCCATGATTGTATTTCCCGGTTGATTCTCAGCAATGCTGACAAAAACCTTGTTCCCCGCAATCACTCCCGCAAACAGACGCAAAAGAACATCGGCTAATGAATCTTTCGGCTGAACTCTAAGGGTGTAATTCCCTACCCTGCGATAACGAAAACTGTTTGTCTGACCTACTACAACTTGTGATTTTGCACGTGAATGTTCTTTTGAAAAATACTCTGCGTATTCTTTCAAGCAACTTCTTGTTCCCAGTATGACCCGATTGATATCCAATGCCAGTTCAGAGAAAGCATCATCCTGAGACCAGTCCTTTCTCTCCCATGCCTCAACCATTGAGCTTAAAGGAGAATAATTTCCGGAATTTTCATACTGTACAAAACTCTCTTCCTCATTGGCTTGCATGAATTGCAGAATATAATTGATACCACCCGCCTTGCCACCCGCACCACGACGAGAATTTTTGATACCACCAAAAGGTTGCCGACCGACAATGGCACCGGTTGTTTTATTATTTACATACAAATTCCCTGCTTGCATGACCTCAAGAAAATATTTTATTTCCTCATCGTCCAGACTATGAAGACCCGATGTCAATCCGTATTTTGTCTGGTTTGCCAACTGACAGGCATGATTCAAATCATCGGCTTGCATGATGCCCAGCATAGGTCCAAAAAATTCGGTCAGATGTGTGTAGCTACCCGGCTGAACATTCCACTTCACCCCGGGACTCCACAAATTTTCCAAAGCATATTTTTCTGGTCGAACCAGCCATTCTTCTCTCGGCTCCAGTTTTGTAAATGCCCGCAACAACTCTTGTTTTGGCGGCATGATCAAGGGCGTGATCTTACTTTGGCGAGTCGGACTCAATCCACCAACAGGCAGGCTTTCAACCGCGTCCTTCAGTTGAAGTTTGAATTTCGGATCGTTGTATACTTCTTTAGTCAGAATAGCGATTGAGGTCGCGGAGCACTTTTGTCCGTTGTAACCAAATGCAGAATCAACAAGATGCTCAATTGCAAGTTCCTTATCCGCAGAGTCCGTAACGATAAGAATATTTTTACCACTGGTTTCACCGGTAAAGTCAAGACCCAGTCTCCCTTTTAAAATCATATCGGCGGTACGTGCACTACCTGTAAAGAGAACTTGATTGATCTGTGGACTGAGCGTGAGGGCAGATGCCGTACTATCCTGACAAGGAATGAATTGCAAGGCCGATGCGGGAACGCCTGCTTTCCAAAACAGTGTCACAACTTTCCAGGTTGCCAATAATGAATGCGGAGAAGGTTTGATGACAACTCGATTTCCTGTAACCAGAGAGGCAACGATTCCTCCTGTAGGGATCGCAATCGGAAAATTCCAGGGCGAAATCACCAGCACCACGCCCTTCTTCTTAAAATTTACTCGGGGATATTGATCTCTAAAATATTGCAAAGTAGCGGGATAGTATTTTACAAAATCAATGGCCTCACACACCTCAGCGTCCAACTCGGCGACGCCTTTAGCAATATTCTTCATCGCATATTCAATCAACGAAGCACGATTTTTTTCAATTTCCACGGCAACATTCTGCAAAACTTTTTCACGAAAACTCGCGTCCTCATCCCATTGAGTGTTTTCTGCACTGGATACAAACAGGAGGGCCTCTTCTATATCTTTTGAATTGGCCGCTGAAAATTTAGCCACAATGCGTTCGGGATGAGACAAATCATGACACAGTAGGTGCTCCCGCTCTTCCCGAACTACCTGCCCGCCAATTTCAAGTGGAACTATTAATTCTTCGTCTTCACGGGTATTGAAAATATTATTTTGAAACCAATGCTGATTCGAGGGCAAGGAAAAGTGAGTCGGACTGTCTGGAAGAAAATCTTCAATGTCACGTGCTCCTTCAGGCAACAAATCAGAATTCTTATTTCTATCTTGCTTGAATCGGGGCGAAGAAGGTTCTAAATGATTCATATGATCGAGCGCGGATAAGAATTTTTCCTTTTCTTCATTCCATGCCTGAGAGCCCACCGTCAAATTAAATGAATGACTCAGAAAGTTTTCCTTGTCGGTATTCTCCATCAAACGTCGAACGAGATAAGCGATGGCATTCAAGAATTCTTCTTTATTGGCGACGGGAGAATAGGTAAGAATCGGACCCAACAGTTTTTGAATACTTCGGCGTGTGTGGTTGGCGATGCCCTCTAACATTTCATATTCAAAACACGAAGGGTCGAGTCCTCGAACTGACTGGAGCCTTTTCGCAAATGCAATTTCAAAAATATTATGACTTCCAATCCCGATTTTTACTGCTTGCAAATTTTCCTTTTGGAATGCGTATGCCACCATACGCTTGAAATTAGCATCCGTTTCAATTTTGGCCGTATAAGGTGCCTGTTGCCAGACATTCAAGGAAGCGATGCATTTTTCCATCTCCAAATTGGCACCCTTCACAATGCGAATACGAATAGGAACTCCGCCCTCAGCAAATCTCCGTTTGGCCAACTGAGTCAACTCTTGCTGGTAAGCGTATGAATCGGGTATGTATGCTTGAAGTGCGATTCCCAAAGAATATCGGTGCATATCAGGATCTTTCAGAAATCGTTTGAAAACATCTATCGTGATACCTAGATCCTTGTATTCCTCCATATCAAGATAAATCAATTTATCTAACCCGGTCTTTTCCTCTTCCTCCTTTCCAGCGCGAACCAATTTCACCAAACTTTCCAATACGACTGAAACGGTGTGTTCACGCGCAACCCTGTCGGCTTGTGAATAAAGAGTCGATATCTTCACCGAAATACAAGAAACATTAGGATTGCGAATGCCATGCAAATAATCGTCCAGATGTTTATGAGCTTCTTTTTCACCCAGCACTCTATCCCCAAGGTGGTTCATATTTATTTTCAGCCCCTCTTGTTTACAGATTTGAAAATAACGTTCCAGCGATTTTTCCTCCCCCTGAATGATGACACTGCGGGTTTTGTAGCGCATCACTTCCAAAATGATCCAAACTATGGGAGGTGCCAAAAAGCTGGGAATCAATGGCCCAATTGTTTTAAAAACACTGAGCAGGGCTCGATCGCGAAAACCAAAGAATGCGGGGATTCCATATTGTTCCAAAATATGAACGAATTTTTGCAGGATGGATGTGTCTTCGCTCAGTCGGAAGACTTGGTCTGTAAGGGTCATAAACACCGCACGGCTACGAGGATCTTGCACCATGCGGGAAAATTCTGCAGCCTGATTTTTTTCGATCGGGCGTAACTGACGGTTGGCTTCATTTTGAATTTCTTCAGCCAGTTGGGGAACCGTAACTTTCAGTTCCATTACTTCGTCCGCCGTAAGAATCGTATTTGAAGGGATATTTTCCATTGGACATTAAGCCCCTGATGTTAAGGATGATAAAGCCCACTAACTTTTATTCTAACGAGGAAACACAATACACTCCATTGATTTGAATTCCTCCGCCATATCACTCTATGGAATTGCCAGCACTCGCTCAATGCGCTCCAGAGCCCAATCAATAGTTTCCTTTTGGATGAGAAGTGGAGGTGCCAGTCGCAGAATATGCTGATGGGTTTCTTTACAAAGAATCCCTTCTTTCTGCAAGGCTTCACAGAAACGACGGGCACCGCCTGATTCGTGTTTGAGTTCGATGCCTATCAATAATCCTTTGCCGCGAATTTCTTTGATATGTGAAGAATCGATCTCATTCAGTTGTTTCATAAAATATTCACCCATCGTGGCGGCATTGCCAATCATATTCTCCTCGACCAATACTTTTAGAGCTTCTCTTGCGACGGCACATCCCAGTGGGTTGCCACCAAAAGTGCTTCCATGATCGCCAGGCTTGAACACACTCAACACTTCTTTGTTGGAAAGTACGGCTGAGATGGGATAGAAACCACCACTCAAAGCCTTGCCAACGAGAGTCAGGTCGGATTGAATACCTTCATGTTCTTCTGCGAACAGTTTTCCAGTCCTGCCCAATCCCGTCTGAATTTCATCAAGCACCAGCATGACGTTATTACGATCACAGATTTCACGAATCGATTTCAAATAACCCGCCGGGGGCACGATCACACCGCCCTCCCCTTGAATGGGCTCAACAAGGAACCCTACCGTATTCGGTGTGATGGCTCTTTCAAAAGCTTCAGAATCGCCAAAGGGAATGCTGATGAAACCGGGTGTGAAAGGGCCGAAACCCTCCCGGTATTGTTTCTCGGTGCTGAATCCAACGATGGTCAACGTACGACCATGGAAATTGTTGTCGCAAACGATGATTTCCGCTTTTCCGTCAGGGACACGTTTTTCTGTGTACCCCCATTTACGGATTGCCTTGATCGCCGTTTCCACCACTTCGGCCCCACTGTTCATGGGAAGGACACTATGAGAATGGGTCAGTTCACAGATTTCTTTATAAAATGGACCCAACTGATCCGTGCGAAATGCACGCGATACAAGAGTCAGTTTTTTCGCCTGCGCCATCATGGCTTTGAGGATTCGGGGATGACAATGCCCTTGATTGATTGCTGAATAGGACGACAAACAATCCAGGTATTTATTTCCTTCTACATCCCATACCCAAAGACCTTCGCCACGACAGAGGACAACGTCCAGCGGCTTGTAATTATTTGCGCCGAATTCGTTTTCCATATCGATAAAATCCTGAGAGATCATATCCGCCTCCAAAGCGATATTTTTGAAAATACCAACCTGAAACTTTTCTCACTATTCTATAGAGATAATTTTTATAAGTTTTATTCAGAATACCTGATAGTAACAAAGTTAATCTTTTTATTTTGAATTGCATCTCAATGGACAGGAAATTATAGACAAGAAATGACATGGCACTTTGACTTGAGTCGCACGAGATATTATTATTAACCACGATCAGAATTTATTAACATCTCTTCGATTCAACAGACTATTGTTAGTCAATCCATTATTATTTCGATAGAATGTTCTTCAATAACTATCAACTCCCTAATTAGAGGTTGCTATACAATGCTAAAAGTAAGAATCAGTCAGATTTTTTCACATTCCATGGAGGATGTGGTAGCCGCTAAAAAAGCTCTGGATACGGGTGGAGCTTTTGAAGAAATCGTACAGCAGTTCAGTTCCTGCCCTTCCAAATCTCAAGGGGGCGATCTGGGCTGGATGCCCGAAGGCAACGCTAGTGAATTGCTCGGCAAGGAAATCGATCAGACCCAATGCGGGGAGATTCTCGGTCCCATCCACTCTCAATACGGTTACCATATATTGAAAATCACCGAATTGGAGAAGGAACAAATGGAGGGTGGCGTTTCGGCAGAGACTCTCATGAGTGAACTCAATAAATTGTTCCCGGATATTCACACGCTACTTTTCAAGGAATTTCATATCGGACTGCCTCTCGAAGGCTACAACAAAGATGAAACACTGGCTGATGTTTGCAAAGCACATGGCAAGCAGTTGTCCGAAGTGTTGCATGCAGTGAATGCAAAAGTGGCAGAAAAATCGATTCCCACAATCACTCCTCAGGAATTGAAGGCATTGCTCGATTCCAAGTCTGGAAATGTCACCCTTCTCGATATCCGTGAAAAATGGGAACGCGACATTGCATGTATTGAAAACTCCCTCCATATCACGCAACACAATAATAATGAAATTCTGGCTGGCTTGTCCCAGGATCGGGAAATAATTTTAATCGACTGGAACCAGGACAGAAGCGCACATTTCCAAAAATGGCTGGCGAATAAAGGATTCACAAACGTAAGGGCTTTGGAAGGCGGCATCGACGCCTGGTCCGACAAAATCGACACCAAGCTTGCTCGTTATGAAATTGACGAGGACGATGGTTACCGCTATGAAGATATTCTTGCGGAAGATGTCGGCGATGACCACGATCATCACGATCATTGAGACTGCGTAGCTCTGAATGACGCTCTTACTTGATATCCAGAATCTCAGCATTTGTTTCGATACAGATGAAGGAACTGTACGGGCAACACAAAATATCAGCTTTCAAATTCGTAAGGGTGAAACTCTTGCTCTGGTGGGTGAATCGGGATGTGGCAAGTCTGTCACTGCTTTGAGTATCCTGCGTCTGCTTCAAGAGCCACCGGCACGATACGATTCGGGAAGCATTATTTTTGAAGGCCGGGATATATTGCATCTGCACGAATCTGAATTACAGGATATTCGGGGCGACCAGATCGGGATGATTTTTCAGGAGCCAATGACATCGCTCAATCCGATTTTCACAATTGGCGATCAAATTGCAGAACCCCTTCGCCGCCATAAAAATCTCAATACCGATCAGGCTCGAAAGGAAACTCTCAAGCTCCTGCAACAGGTGTCCATCCCCGCGCCGGAACAAAGAATCGATCAATACCCACACGAAATTTCGGGTGGAATGAAGCAACGCGTGGGAATTGCTATGGCCATTGCCTGCAAACCCCGATTGATCATTGCCGACGAACCTACCACAGCATTGGATGTCACGATCCAGGCCCAAATCATGCAACTTTTGCAGGATTTGAAAAACGAAATGGGCGCATCGCTCTTACTCATCACACACAATCTGGGAATTGTGGCTCAGCACGCGGATCGAGTCGCGGTCATGTATGCGGGAAAAATCGTAGAAACCGCGGAGGTGCTGGAGCTTTACGACCACCCCTCCCACCCTTACACCAAAGGTCTCCTCAACTCACTGCCCAAAGGCAAGCCGGGAGAATCGCTTGAACCCATCATGGGAACGGTACCGCATCCTGCTTTTTTACCGTCGGGTTGTGCTTTTCATCCACGTTGCCCCGAAGTCATGACCCAATGCAAAACATCGATGCCCCCCTCTTTCGAATTGAATTTCGGGGGAAAACATCAAGCTGACTGCTGGCTATTTGACCGATGATATCTAGCACTGTCAAAACAGGAGATGAGACGCCACTCCTTAAAATCCGTTCCGTGCAAAAAGTATTTCCGTCTCAAAAAGGGATACTTGCCAGCAAAGGTGCAGGAGTCATCGCCGTTAACGATGTTTCTCTGGATATCTACAAGGGCGAAACACTGGGACTGGTCGGCGAGTCGGGTTGCGGGAAAACAACGCTTGGACGTTTGACCTTGCGTTTGCTCGAAGCGACCGCAGGACAAATCTATTTCGACGGTGAGGACATATTTCAATTACAAGCGAAAGCTCTGGAACGTTTGCGGCCGCGAATGCAAATCATTTTTCAAGATCCCTACAGTTCCCTCAATCCTCGATTCACGGTCGAACAGATCATCGGCGAGGCCTTGCTCATCCACAAACTGGCTGATAAAAGAAATCTGGGCAGTAAGGTACGCGAGCTTCTGGATCAAGTCGGACTGCCCGCAGAATACGCCAAACGCTTCCCACACGAATTTTCCGGCGGACAAAGACAGCGCATCGGCATTGCCCGCGCTCTGGGTTTGAAACCAGAATACATTGTCTGCGATGAACCCGTCTCGGCACTGGATGTTTCAATCCAGGCTCAAATTTTGAATCTTCTAAAATCTCTGCAGGAGAAAAACCAATTGACCCTGCTGTTCATTTCCCACGATTTGAATGTGGTGAATCATTTGTCACATCGAACAGCGATCATGTATCTGGGACAGATTGTGGAAATCGGCCCCACGCATCAACTGAGTCTCAAAGGGGCCCACCCTTACACTCAATTGTTGCTTTCTGCCAAACCATCTATCAATCCGCGAGAGAAAACCAAAGCCTTGCCCAATATCGGGGAGGCACCGTCGCCCCTGTCCCCTCCTGCAGGCTGTTCTTTTCACCCACGATGCCCCGAAGCAATGGAGCGTTGCCGAAGAGAATCCCCTGCGCTATTAGAAGTCGAACCCCATCATCTGGTACGTTGTCACCTCTATGATTGATAATTTCTATCGTGTCCTCCACATTGTATCCCCCGCTTTCGTATTGATCGCCCTGGGCTACCTTTACAACAGGATCGCCAAGGCGGATATCGGGATCATCGTTCGTGCCTGTATGGGCCTGCTTGTTCCCGCCTTTGCTTTTTATCACATCCTTGTGATGAAAGTACCCGCCACCATGATGAGTTCCATGTTCATCTCTGCCTGGATCATCATATTAGGAAACGGAGCGTTGACACTTTTTCTCATGCGCAGTTTCAAAATCAATCGACCGGGACTCCTTTTGCCCGTGATGTTCATGAACACCGTCAACCTGCCCTTCCCCATCCTTGTTTCTGCCTATGGAGAACAGGCCATTTCACTGAGCATCATGTTCTACTTCGCAAGTTTGATTGGAGCGTTTACGGTGGGAATCCTCATCGTCTCCCCAAGGGATGCAGGAATCCAAATATTCAAGGAACCCGTTATCTATGTTCTGGTTCTCGGGCTCTACATCAAATACAACGGACTCCATGTATCGGATTACGTTTTGGCACCCTTGAAAATGCTGGAAAGTGCCACCATCCCCATGGTCCTGCTTGCACTGGGCATGCAATTGTCACAAGTCAGAATCTCCGAATTCAAACTGGCAATGTTTGGAACCATTTGCAGATTTGCGGGGGGATTGGCTTTGGGATGGGCCTGTGTTTATGGATTTGGTTTGCAAGGATTGGCACGCAAGGTTGTCCTGTTCAATTCCATCATGCCGAGTGCCGTCATCGGCTTTTTGATCGCACAAAAATACGATAAGGACGGATCACTGGCCGCCTCCATCGTACTCCTCACCACCATTTTGTCTATCATATTGATTCCTTTGATGCTGGTATGGTTGGGCTGAACAAAGCTCAAACTCAAGAAAAACCACCAATATCGATTTGTTTTGACCTGTATCGTCTGAATGCGTTTATTTTCAATGAGAAAGAAAAATTACTTTCACATTTCAGATGTTCCGGTACAAATAAAACCCACTTGCTTCCAGACCCTTGGCAATCAGGCACCGACAGAATTCATTCCTCATTTTTAGAGAAAAATCGTCATTTGAGTCATAGAACCCTAAAATGCCTTAAATTTTTGATTTCAAACTAATTAAATCGCTAGAACTTGCCGTTAGGTAAAACTACGAAATTATTTTTTTAAAAAAAATCTTTAGGTTACGGTGCCAGGTACAGGCTTCTAACTTACGGATTTAATTGCATCAATAAATGCAAAGCGCTAGATTTATACGATAACCTTTAAATCAACAGGCCGATCTCTCATTTTGAAAATATGAGAGAGTGTAATTTTTCAACGGTCGTCTACAGGAAGTCCCTTTAATATGGATTTAGCATCTTTCGCTGGAATCATTTCAGGAATCTCACTCATATTGGCCGCCATGTTCATGGGTGGGGATATGGGAAGTTTTTTAAATATTCCAGGCATCATGATTGTATTTGGTGGAACCATTGCGGCCACACTTCTTACCTTCCAAATAACGGACGTTATGTCTGCCTGGAGAGCGGCGGCAATTGTATTTCGTGAAGATAAAAAAGACCCCAACGTCATGGTATCGACGATGGTGGAACTTTGTACCCTGAGTCGCAGGCAGGGAATCGTAGCTCTTAGCAAATTGGAGTTTGATGAAGACTTTCTAAAAAAAGCATGCAACCTGATTGCCGATGGCACCAAAGAGGACATGATGCGGGATACGTTGACCATTGAAATCGACTCAATGAAACAGCGACATTTCATCATTCAGGATGTATTTAAAAAGATGGCGACCTATGCCCCGGCGTTCGGCATGATCGGAACCCTGATCGGCTTGATTCAGATGTTAACCCGCTTGTCCGACCCTGAATCGGTTGGACCCAATATGGCCGTCGCCCTATTGACCACTTTTTACGGAAGTTTATTGGCCACCTTGATATTCACTCCGATTGGAGGAAAACTTCGCGCAAGAACCATGCTGGAAGTGATCAATCTGGAGATTATCTTTGAAGGGGCTATTTCAATTCTGTCGGATAATAATCCCATGCTTGTGTATGAAAAGTTATCCTCTTACATACCGGCGAAACTGCGTAAACCCATGCAGAAAAAAGTGATGAAGCGTTAGAGCTTAGATCTCCAACCTCAATACCTCTACAGACCAATGGCCAGGGACAATATCCAGACACTTAAAGAGCAACTCCGAGCCCAGTCCCTCGACTTCAAAAAGAAAGCCGCCCTTCAACAAAAAGAAGATGAGAAGTACAAAGCTCTGTTTGAAATTGGGAAAAACAGGATTGAAGAGCTAAAGATCAAACTGGAAGCCAGAGAAAAGGAACTGCTTCTCCAAAAAGGGCGGGAGGAACATGGTTCTTCGGATGACGAAGAACCGGAAGTGATTGAAAAAGAAGTCTTCGTTCAAGATCCCAAATTAGTCAAGGCCCTCAACAAGCTTAGAAAAAAAAATACAACTCTTTCTCAAGAACTCATCTTACATAAAGATGAAAATCAACAACTCGAAAAACAAAAACAGTTATTGATCAAGGAAGTACGAAAGGTACGAAAAAATCCTGACTTAATCAAACAAGTTAAAGAAAAAGTCAAATTGATGGAAGAGAAGGCCAAGAACAATCAGGAAGAATTTTCTCGCCTGATTGAGGAAAAAAACCAACTCATTCAATCTTATGAAGCCGTTTTATACAGCGCAACAGAGGATTCTGCGGCCAACAGGGCAAAAAAACCTTCCGACCTCATCCAAGAACTGAAAAACGATCTTGCTCATCTTAAAAATGATAAGATAAATCTTGAAATAGAACTGGCTGAAGCAAAAAAAACGTTTGATAAAAGGCTGACAGGAAAGATACGCCAACTGGAAGAAGAGTGGAGCGAAAAATTAAAAAAACTGCGCAATAAAAAAGCCAAAATGGTCTCGGACCTTCAGGAAGAAAGTGGCGAATCCTGGATGATTACCTACGCAGATATGGTCACGCTCTTATTAACATTTTTCATCCTTTATTACTCTATAGCTGCTGTCAATATGCAACAGTTTAAAGAAGCCATTCTTGGAGAAGAAAGTGCTAGTATAGGGTTATTGGAAATGCTTGATAGTGCGCAAATAAAAGATTCAATTCAGAATTTGACAGGAATGAAATCAAACGATATATTGACTGATATCAATCAGGTTGTTGAAGACACTGAATTAGATTTAGATACCAGTCAGGCTAAAATAGTGGTTCGTGTTCCTGGAAATTCTCTTTTCCCATCGGCTTCAGCAGACTTGCAAAAAACAGGTTTGCCAGCACTCGATGAAGTCATCAGAATCGTAAAGAAATATGATAACTACAAAGTTCATATTCAGGGACATACGGACGACGAATCTATTTCTACAGACCGGTTTCCAACGAACTGGGAGTTGTCTGCCGCACGAGCTACTGCAGTATTAAGATATTTTATAGACAAAGGGATCCGTCCCGAAAAATTAACCGCGACGGGTTATGCTGATACATTTCCTCTCGCGTCAAACGATACCGAGCTCGGTCGAAGAAAAAATAGGAGGGTAGAATTTGTTCTGGAAAAAGAAAAAAAATAACGAGGCGGGGAAAGAAGAAAAACTGCTGTTCAAAATGCCCGTTGAAACCCGTGGTGCTTTTCGCGTCTATCCGTCGAAAGAAAACCCCGTCAACCTTAAAATCAACGGTGTGAGTTTGCCCGCTCTGGATTTGAGTGCGGGCGGAATTTCGTTTGCAAATAGGTCATTCCAAAAGAATATCGCTTTACCTTTGAGTATTCACCTTCCTCATCTTTCACATTCCATCGAAGTAAAAGTCGAAATTCTTAAAATTGATGACGGCGATGTTTGTCGGGCAAAAATTGTTGGTTTATCACCTCAGGAAGAAGACGATATTCACCATTATATTTTGACTCGTCAAAAAGAAGAACTTGACGAGAAGAAATACAAGTAACTCGCATTCTACCGCTCTCCCCTTAAAAAAATGACCTCGGAAACTGAACTGTCTTCCTGGACAGTTCAGGAAATTTCTCTGATCAATACGGTGGAATTGTTCCGCCTCAAACCTCACATTTTGAAAAAAGCCGAAGCCCGCTTCGACTCGATGAGAACTTCACTGTCTCGCTATTGTGAAGAATCCGGCATCGTGTTCCCTGAGGGAACCGATTTAGTAAAGGGGCAGATTGCACGGGGTGAAAACCACAACTGTTTCCCCTTTGTATCCTTTGACCTGCCTCAAAAATTTTCAAAAACTGAGTTTTATACTTTCCGTGCGCTTTTTTGGTGGGGACACTATCTGGGCTTTTCTCTGATACTGAAAGGGGAAAGGCTTCCGCAATTTGCAAAACGCCTGGCAGAAATTCAAAATGAAGAGGAATGGAGTTCTGTGTACTACTCAACATCTCCCTGGGAATGGGAAATGAACGACGAAAACTTCAAATCTGTATCGAAAACAGATCCACAAATAATTCTTTCACAAATTGAGGAAGTGGGAGTTTTGAAACTGATTCGTATTTATCCAGTTTCAGCAGAAGCATTTGCCGATTTGGATTGGGAAAAGCTGGGGCTTCGAGCCTTTAAAACATTTTCCACTATCACGCGCTGACTACTGCATCCTTTTCCTCCCCCAGCCTCCATTTAACAAACCCCGATACAATCGCAGTCCACCAAGTTAAAAATAAGATCGTGGACTCACTCCAATCACCATAAAACCAAGCCCAAAGAGCAGGCATTTTGTTAAGACGGTTTTTTACTCTGCGGTTTCTTTACAACTACCTTTGGCGCAGGTTTCTTACTTTTTGCTTTTGGCGGAGGGCTGTACGACGCTCTCTTGGCTTTCCTCATTTGCGCCGCCAGTATGATTTCCTTCTCCACCCTTTCACGCTCTTTGGGGTCTTCAAACCAACGTGAAACAACCGCTCCAAACTCATACAATCCATAGAGAGGAATTGCCAATAAAACCTGAGTGATAATATCAGGCGGAGTCAGAACGGCAGAAATAGTAAATGCTCCCAGAAAGGCCCATTTGCGATACAACCGCATTTTCACAGTGTTGACCACTCCAAACTTCGTCAGCAATACCATCAGCAAGGGAGTTTGAAAGGCAAATGCAAAGGCCATCATCAACTTGACGACGAAGGAAAAATAAAATGCAATGGTGACTTGCATTTTCCAATATTGAACCCCGTAATTCAGAAGAAACTTGAGGCCTAGAGGCAATACAAGAAAGTAACAAAAAATCCCACCCAAGAGGAAAAAGAAGGTCCCAAAACTTACAAACATAAAGGTGATTTTCTTTTCCTTCACCTTTAAACCCGGGGCAATGAAAAGCCACAACTGATGCAAGATCACTGGCATGGAAATAAAAATAGACGCCATGAAGGAGACTTTCATAGCCGTAAAAAATGGCTCTGTCGGAGTAATGAAAGTCAACTCTGCATATTTTTCAGGAAGCGGATCCACCAACCACAAGCGAAAAATATCAAAAAAATAGAAACTTACGCCAAAAAAGAAAGCAACGACAATAGCGACGCGAATCAACCGGTCTTTCAGTTCTATTAAATGCTGGCTGATCGGAACTTTTTCAGTAAACTGGACAGGGGCAACCACGTATTATATCTTCCCTAAATTCAATTCTTGCATTAATCAAAAATTTCCTCACAGTAAGTTGTAAGGAAAAACAGCATAATACAATCATAAGTACGATGCTAAAAAATACCGCCTATTCATCCATTCACACTTATTTAAAAGCATCCCACTTCTGTATGATTCCGCGTAAACTAATTAAATTAAAATGAATAACCCGCTAGAATCATCCTGCGAAGAGGGAAACGATCCTATCTTAAAGGATACATTCCATAAATACAATATGATTTGCATTTGCAAATTGACTGAAAAACAAAATTATTTGATTCAAGTATTCAAATCATGGATAATGACTGTCTTTCGTATTACCAGTCAAATTTAGCAGGGATCGCTCCAGCACAGCAATTTAACGGGTAATACGAAAGTCATAATGAGCCAGGGCAAACTTGAGTCGTTTCTTAAAGCTCTACCAACGTTTAGCAACCATGCCGGTTTTCTTTAGGCAATGTAAACATCGTGTTAAAAAAACGCTTTTAGCTGACCAAGCATGATATACAGTATCTTTTCACTTGTGAAGCCTATGAAGTTAGAGATTTGCTAACAGCAATTTGTGCGGGAGTAGCTCAGTTGGTAGAGTGTCAGCTTCCCAAGCTGAATGTCGCGGGTTCGAACCCCGTCTCCCGCTCCATGAATTTTAATTACTAAAAGTGCAAACGATTAATATCCGTAGGAAAGAATAAGATAAAATGAGACTCACAAAAGAAACTATCGGCAAACTTTCCAAAAGGATCACACGCCGCTTGCTCAATTCAGATATGCTCATCTGGGACGATACACCAGAAAAGCTCCAGGGAATCATTTCAACTATCATTACCGACGACCTGATGGTTGAAGATCAGCTCAATGAGGAAGTTAAAATGCTTCTTGAAGCACGCACCGAGGATTATGAACGAAGCATGATGGACTATGGACGCGTTTTCCAACTCGTCAAAACCAAACTAGCACGAGATCGCGGTTTGATCTTATAATCAAATAAAACCATGAAATTAAGCCGAGAGAAAGTCAACCATATCAGCAATTTAATCATCAAAGATTTCAAGAAGCGGGACGAACTCGACTACACCGTCGATCTGAATGACATTCGTCTGGAAATTGCTGATGAAATGATGAATTACCTGAAAATCGATGATATGGCTGATGAAGCCGCACGAAAAATACTGTCATCATACACCGTAAATAAAGCGCGTGAGGGCACACAAGAATGGGATGTGCTCTATCATAAGCACTATGAAGAATATTTAAACAAACACGATGCATAACGCAACCGTGCTCTAGGCAACACATTCATATGCCCTTGCCGGCGTTCACGGTCATTAAAACGCATAGAACCCTGACGCTTTATGGCTGGGTCATGTTGTTTCTAGTTTCTGCTGTTGTCTTTATCAGCGCAATTCTCACCACCCACCCTTTTCTTTCCGCATCCCACCCTTCAAAAGGACAGGCACTTGTTGTCAGCGGCTGGCTATCCGATTTAGACCTACAGGAAGCTATTGGTATCTTTAACAAAAGCAAAAACTACCAGGTATTAATAGTATCTGGTGGGAAAATTGACCGCGGCGTATTTTCATCTAAATACAAAAACTTCGCAGAACTTGGCTTCGATTCTTTAAAGAGAATGGGATTCAATACAGAGAAGATTTTTGTTGCACCTACGCTGACAGTAATCAAGGACAGAACTTACGCTGAAGCCTTGGCGGTCAAAAAGAAAATTTTAGAAATCCCTTTAAAAATCAATGCGATTGACGTTTTTACCGAAGGAGTCCATAGCCGAAGATCCTGGTATCTCTACCAACTCGCGCTGGGAGAAAATTATAATGTAGGAGCCGTTTCGGCCACCATCCACCATTACGATCCAGATCGGTGGTGGGCTTACAGCGCGGGGGTACGTCAGACCATCAATGAGTCGATTGCATATCTTTACGCTCGATTTTTTTTTAACCCAGAATAGCATCTCCTCCCACTCACCCAGAAAAGCTCATATCTCCCCAACTTTCATCCTATTTGTCTCAAGGGTTCATCCTCCCTTGCCGATAATGTAATAAAATTCAATGATCTTGTCGCTCCTTCGAGATAAATTTAATTATGTTGATAAGGACTAAATCATGCGAAATTTCCCTGTCAAAGGTCGTTTTTGAGTTACAATAGGGAATACTGATAAATCATGCGGGGTTGCCCTCGAACGTGAGGCGAGCCCAATTTGAACAACAATGCAATGCAGAAAGTATGCAAGAATGTCATTTAAACCATCCTGCAAAGAAAAAATTAATCATAAAAAGATCCGATCTAAAACAGGTTCAAACAGCAATGCCTGCATCACAATTCTTATTGCCCTGGCATTTTTAAGCATCGCACCGGAAAAATCACAGGCAGAACCAATCACTTTACAAGAAACCGTCCTCGGTGCTCTCAAAAACAACCTCTCTATTGCTGTCGAGGAATTTAACTCAAAAATTAAAAAACAGTCCATTGCGGACTCGGAATCCAAATTTGACCCTACAGTAGGTATAGAATTAGCCACAAAGGAAAAAACTAATCAAACCTCCTCTGCAGTAGCCGCCGTTAATAAAAACAGGGATCAGGACACCAACTGGAACCTCAGTCTCAAGCAAAAACTATTGACCGGTGCCGAATACACTGTCAATTTCAATAATTCTACAAACAAAACCAACTCTCCCAATGCCGGTCTCAATGCCAGCTATAATGCAGAGTTAGAGCTAAACGTCACCCAACCCTTGTTAAAAAATGCGGGAATAGAAATCAACCGAAAAGACATTATAATAGCCAGCAACGATGTCGACATTTCTAAAAACGGTTTCAAAGAAAAAGTCATCGAAATCATCAGCACCGCCGAAACAATTTACTGGGATCTCGTTTTCAGCATTAAAGATCTTAAAGTAAAGCAAACATCTTTGGAGCGTGCCCGTGATTTAGAGAGACGCGTTAAGGCGCAAGTGGATGTCGGAACTCTTGCTCCGATTGAAATTCTCCAAGCACAGTCAGATGTCGCTTCCAGAGAGGAAGCACTGCTGAGTGCCGAAGATTTGATTCAGGATAATCAGGACAAATTAAAAAATGCTTTGAATATTTCATTTTCCAGTAAAAGTGGCCTGGAAGACCTGGTGCCCGTAGATTTGCCGCAGTTCTCTGAAAAATTTGACATGGATGTGGAGTCACTTTTGAGCATTGCTTTAAAAAACCGCCCCGATTATCTGGCGAAAAAAGTGGAATTGGAAAATAAAAAAATTGATGTTAAATACAACGAAAATCAACTCTACCCCTCTCTCGATCTGGTCGGCAGTCTCGGACTCAACGGAATCAGCGGTAAAGCCACACCCATCACACGATTTAGCGGCGGAACCGTTACCAGCCCCTATGGAGGACCGTATGGAGAGTCTTTATCCAATATGTTTTCAACTGATTACTATTCGTGGAAATTTGGAATTCAGCTCAGCTATCCCCTTGGGAACCGGGGTGCAGAAAGTCAGTTAACAGCGTCTCGACTGGAAGCCGCACAATTACTGATGTCCTTAAAGGATATTGAAAATAAAATTCTTGTCGAAGTACGCGAGGCGGCACGTCAGATCAAGACGGATATCAAGCGAGTTCAGGCATCGCGTGTCGCCAGTAGACTCGCTGAAGAAAAACTCTCTGCAGAAGAAAAGAAATTTGCTGTCGGTCTGTCCACAAGTTTCAACGTTCTTACATTTCAGGAAGATCTGGCGCAAAGCCAGAGCACCGAAAATCAAGCCCTCATCGATTACAACATATCTAACATCAAGTTAAGGAAATCGCTGGCTACGACATTAGAAAATCACAGCATCAACCTAGACGATTAACCCTATGAAAAAGTTGTTATTCGTTTTGTTACTGGTTGCCCTGACGGCACTCGGGATCCGCTATTATCCCCAGACCACTGATAAAGACAAACCCAAGATAGAATACAAAACAGCAGAAGTAGCTCAAGGCGAACTACTGGTAAAAACTTCTGCCAAGGGAGTGGTGGAACCTCATTTTCAGATCGAGATCAAATCCAAAGCCAGCGGTGAAGTCCTCGAATTTCCCTTCAATGAAGGCGACCGGGTTGAAAAAGGTCAGCTTCTGATCCAGCTCGACAAGTCTGATGAAAAGCGCAGTGTGTCACTGGCAGAAGCCGATCTTGCCAGTGCTAATGCCAGTCTCAATAAATCCGAGTCTGCCCTCCTGCTGACAAAAGTTCGCTACAAAACCGATCTCGAAAGATACCAGTCTGAGGTCATTGAGGCCGAGGCGAATCTAAAAGATTCGATCGACAAACTCGAGCGTCAAAAGAATTTATTCCAGCAAAAAATCATCGCACAAGAAGCCCTGGACTCTGCGCAGACAGAGTTTAAAGTTAACCAGGAAAACCTCAATCAGGCCAGAACACAAAAGACTGCAACCGAACAAGCAGTCCACGACATTGCTATCAAAGAAAATGAAGTGGAGCAGGCACGTGCTGAAGTCCAAAGAAAAAGCATTGCGCTCGAAGAAAAAAAAGAACGTTTGATAGAAACCGAAATTTTTGCGCCAATGGATGGTGTGGTGATCAAAAAGCTGGTTGAGGAAGGACAAATCATTGCATCAGGAATTTCCAATGTAGGCGGAGGAACGGCACTGGCGCAACTGGCAGATTTGTCACGTATGTTCATCATCACAGATGTGGATGAAACCGATATCGGTCGAATCAAGGTGGGTCAAAATGTACGCATCACGGCAGATGCCTTTGAAAATAAGGTGATGCGGGGAAAGGTCTTGCGCATCGCTCCCCAAGGCGAAATCGAAAGCAGTATCACTATTTTCAAAGTAAAAGTCGAAATTCTGGGGCAAGGTAAAACTCTGTTGAAACCCAAAATGTCGGCCAATGTTGATATAATCATCAAACGCGTCGCCAACGCAATTTATGTTCCGCGAGAAGCCATTACAACTACAGGCGACAAAACCTTTGCGGCCATCCTGAACGCTCAAGGCGAACCCGAAGAAGTAGAAGTTGAACTCGGGATCGGCAATCTGATAGATGTCCAGATCAAAAAGGGATTGCAGGTCGGTCAAAAAGTAGTGTTGGGCGACTGGCGAAAAATCCAAAAAGAAGCGGCAATGGCCTCTGATGAAAAGAATTCCACAATCAGTAAAATACTTTGGATCATACGCTCTCGTTGAGAGGCACCTGCCTTGATTAAAATCGAAAATCTCAGCAAATCCTACCGGATGGGTCCGAGCGAGGTCTCTGCTCTGAGGAACGCCAGCTTCACGATTGAAAACGGTGAGTATGTCGCCATAATGGGACCTTCTGGAAGTGGCAAATCCACATTGATGAACCTGCTGGGTTGTCTGGATTTGCCAACTTCTGGCATTTACCGTTTGGAAAATCAAGAAATTCAAAATCTGGATCTGAATGAGTTAGCCCGTGTCCGTAATCAATACATTGGCTTTGTTTTCCAAAATTTCAACCTGTTGCCACGCACTACGGCTTTAGAAAATACAGAACTTCCTTTACTCTATGGGCGTGTCCCCGATTCTAAAAAAATTGCACTCTCAGCCTTGGAAAAAGTAGGCTTGGCTGGACGAGCCGGACACAAGCCCAATGAATTGTCCGGTGGTGAGAGACAACGCGTCGCGATCGCTCGAGCCATCGTCAACAATCCCGCATTGATACTGGCAGACGAGCCCACAGGAAATCTGGACACCAAAAGTGGTACAGAAATAATGACCTTGTTTCGCAATCTGAACAACGAAGGTGTCACTATTATTTTAGTCACCCATGAAAAAGAAATCGCGCAGGAGGCCAGACGCATCATACGCATGAGAGATGGCAAGATAATCAGTGACGAATCGCTGGCAAAGGACAATGAGTCATGTTGATTCTAGGACTGCTCAAAATGGCCTTGCGTGCGCTTTGGGCCAACAAAATGCGAACCTTCTTGACCACTCTGGGAATGATCATAGGCGTCGCGTCTGTTATTTCCATGATCTCCATTGGCGAAGCTTCCAAGCAAAAAACTTTGGACACCATCTCAAAATTTGGAACAAATATCATCACCGTAAGACCGGGTGAGAAAAAAACCCGCCACGTTGCAACCGACAAAGTCACTACGCTTGTTCTGGAAGACGCCGACGCCATTGAATCTCAAATAGCAGGTATCACTGGTGTTGCCGCGCAAATACAACAGGGTGCGCAGTTGAAATTTCGCAACAAAAATGTCAGCAGTACAGTGCGGGGGACAGGGAAAGACTATGCCTGGCTGGCAAATTATCAATTGAACAACGGAAGATTTTTTGGTGAAAGTGAAGTTCGTACTTCGCGCAAAGTCGCTGTTCTGGGGGCAACCGTCGTCAAAAACTTGTTTGAAGATAAAAATCCCGTGGGCGAAACGATTAAAATTGACGGGAACAATTACCTTGTTTTAGGCACCATGGTCGCAAAAGGGTCCTTGAGGTGGTTTGATCCTGATGACCAGATTTTTATTCCTGTAACCACGGCCCAGAAACGTTTGTTTGGAATCGATTATCTCCAGTCAATCGACGTGCAGGTAGAAAAGATCGAAGACATTGAGCGCGTTATCAAAGACATTGAAATTTTAATGCGAAAACGTCATCGCGTCAGTGCCGGTAAAGAAGATGACTTTTATGTTCAAAACTCTGCCGAATGGTTGACCGGTTGGGGTGACGCGGCGCAATCTTTTACCTATCTGCTGGGAGGCATTTCTGCCATTTCTCTGATGGTCGGTGGAATCGGCATCATGAACATCATGCTGGTCTCTGTTACCGAACGGACGCGTGAAATAGGAATTCGTATGGCAGTTGGAGCCAAACGAAACGAAATTCGCCAGCAGTTTTTGATCGAATCCATTCTCATCAGCTTTCTTGGCGGTGCCGTCGGTGTTCTGTTTGGGATCGCAATCTCGAAAATGGTTTCCACCATGGGAGGATGGGACACCGCTGTATCGCTCAATACCATTTTATTGGCCTTTGGATTTTCTGTCGTCATTGGCATATTTTTTGGTTTTTATCCCGCCAACAAAGCCTCTAAAATGAATCCTATTGAAGCACTGAGATACGAATAAGAGTAAACTCCCTCATACCATGCAAGTTTTCCCTGATAAAGCCGAGTTCGAACGCTTACAAAACACCTCTCCATGTTTCCCGGTCATCGGCCAGCTCAAAGTTCCCGGTGTGGACATCACTCAACTCTTCGAGCGTTTGTTCTACCCTGCCCCCTATTCATTTTTATTCGAAAGTTGTAAAGGCCCCGAAGCGGTTGCACGTTATTCGATCATGGGACAAGCCGACGGTTGTATTTTGACGATCCATCAGAGTCGGGCTGAACTGTGCAATTCAGAAATCACTCGTGAGATTCCGCTGGAATTGGCCTTTGAATTACTCGATTTTCCACCAGACTTGACGGAAATAGATTATGCTCCACATTTTTGGAGCGGATGGGTGGGTCTCATGAGCTATGAAGCCAACGAACTCTTTGAATCGCTTCCTGAAAGAAAACAACATGCGGGAAATTCTCTTCCCGATGCAATTTTTATGGAAACACATCGCCCCTTGATCTATGACCATCAAAGTAAAGAGATCAAAATTATTTATACTGTGGATGCAGAAAACAATGCCAGCTATGAGACAGCTCTGCAATACATCGACGAAATGGCACGCCGCATCGAAGATATTTTTAAAGAGGTGCCACCCTCCCCTGCACCGCATCCCACAGGATATGCTAAAAAAGATACCGATTTGCAGTCTCTGCAAACTCAATCGGAATACATAGAAAAAGTCCATCGCGCAAAGAAATACATTGAGGAAGGAGACATTTACCAAGTCAACCTGTCGCAAGAATTTCGCGCTAAAATCAATGTCTCTTCTCTCGTAATGTACCGACAATTGAAATCGGTGAACCCGGCACCCTTCGCAGGCCTGTTAAAACTGCAAGACACAAGCATCATCAGTTCTTCTCCGGAACGGTTGGTCAAAATAAGTGGTTCCCGTATTGAGACAAGGCCCATTGCTGGCACTCGCCCACGTGGCAAG
>Ga0210032_1000686_pt1 | contig 22960 bp, 23 predicted proteins | sample CryGeyCG2114_250_2_FD_185458 | JGI IMG/M metagenome (GOLD analysis project Ga0210032, IMG submission 185458) | Groundwater microbial communities from aquifer - Crystal Geyser CG13_big_fil_rev_8/21/14_2.50 (SPAdes) (version 2) | ecosystem: Environmental > Aquatic > Deep subsurface > Groundwater ... | reverse complement strand
TATATTGAAAAGCAATCCATGGAAAAAATCAACAACCATGCTTTTTATACTTTTTGGTATGTGATCCCCACCTTGCCGATGTTTTTAGTGTTTCCCTATCTTAATCAACAGTATGGATTTTGGCTGGCTCTGGCTGGTTGTACGGTTTTGACACTGGTTCTATTTGTGTTGTGGGCCCTGCTGGTGAAACAGTTTGGTATTCATTTGATGCCATGAACTTAAAAGAGTCTTAAAAATCTGCTTGTGCCAATTTTTCTAAACTTTTTAAGATGTTACGGCTAATGCCTTGACATTCAAATAGGGAATGTCCGACCAATTTATCTAAACGTATTCGATTTAATACCAAATAGGGAATTTGTTTTTTCTCCATTTCTCTGAGATCGCCATATTGTAAAATCGGTAAAAAAGGACCATCACAAAATGCGCCCATTTTCATCGCTTTTACACCAGTTTTAAGTGGCAGCGCACTGGAATGTTCACGTCCCTTTAATTTTCCTGTCAAATATAATCCATCTCTGGCGATTGCCGCACCAGGGATAATTTTGAGTCCTGTTGCTTCAATCGCTTCTACAGGAATGTTATGAATCATATCGTGATAACAACTAAAATCAGGCAAGATGACCAATCCAGCGGTGGCATTGGAGGTGGGTTTATGCACCGTATAATTGGTATAAATCTTATTTACTGTTCTGGAATAAACCGCTAAACGATTTTCAATAGCCTTCATTAAAGCAAAGGCTTGGTCGGGTGCTTGATGATGCTTCAACGACCAAGAGAGATCTTTAACGGAGATAGGGATTGCTTGACTCATAATCATAAACCTTTGTTGGGTTTGGCTTATCTTTAAGGTAACATCTGCAACAAGCAATTACTGAGAACGGGTTCTTACCTTAACAGTGAAGTCCATCACAACTCTGACAAACAGTGAATTTTTTTATTCACTTGATGCAGATCAAGTCTCATTTTTCTATCCTTGGTAAAATAAACCAATAGTCGGATCGATTAAGGCTATGTTATGCCCAACATCCACTTAGGATTATGGGTACAGGCCACGTTTTTGTTTATTCTGAACAAAAAGGGATGAAATGCCGCAGTTATCAACGCTGTGGTATTCCGATCAAAAATCTTTTTTACCACAGCATTTATTATCAAATTTATCATTGAGGTGTTTGTGAAAAAACGATCTTGGGCTGAACCCTATAAAATTAAAATGGTTGAACTTTTAAAAATGACCACACCAGAAGAGCGCAGAAAAGCCATTCTGGAAGCGGGTTATAATACCTTTCTATTAAAATCAGAAGATGTATATATCGATTTACTCACCGATTCTGGTGTTGGAGCCATGAGTGATCGCCAATGGTCTGGCATGATGATGGGCGATGAATCTTATGCGGGTAGCCGTAATTTCTACCATCTAAAAGATACGGTGCAGAAATATTATAGTTACCAATATACAGTACCCACTCACCAAGGTCGCGGCGCAGAAAATATCCTGAGCCAGGTGCTGATAAAGCCTGGGGATTATATTCCGGGAAATATGTATTTCACCACCACTCGCTTACATCAAGAATTGGCTGGTGGTACTTTTATCGATGTTATCATTGATGAAGCCCATGATGCAGAATCAGAACATCCCTTTAAAGGCAATGTAGATTTTGACAAACTAGATACCTTAGTGGCTGCCGTAGGTGCCGATAAGATCCCGTACATTTGTATTGCGACCTGCGTCAACTTAGCAGGGGGACAACCTATTTCTATGGCCAATATGCAACAGTTAAGAAGCTGGTGTGATAAGCACGATATTTTATTAGTACATGATATGACCAGAGTGGCAGAAAATGCCTACTTCATTCAACAAAGAGAAGCTGGCTATCAGGATAAATCCGTTCAAGAAATCGTCTACCAACTTTGCGCTTTGACTGATGCAGCCACCATGTCAGCTAAAAAAGACGCCATGGTCAATATCGGTGGATTTTTGGCCATGAACGATGCTAAATTTTATGAAAAAGCCTGTGAGCTAGTCGTGGTATATGAAGGTCTGCATACCTACGGCGGTATGGCGGGTCGTGATATGGAAGCTTTAGCCATTGGTATTACTGAAAGCGTTCAAGATGATCATATGCGTGCACGTGTGGGTCAAATTGCTTATTTAGGTGCTAAACTGGAACAGGCTGGGGTTCCCATTGTCAGACCCTATGGTGGACATGCTATTTTCCTGAATGCTCGAAAAATTTTACCCCACATCCCGCAAGAACAATTTCCTGCACAGGCTTTAGCCGCTGAACTCTATTTGGAGTCAGGTATTCGCGCCATGGAAAGAGGAGTGGTTTCTGCGGGAAGAAATAAAGAAACGGGTGAAAACTACATGCCTAAATTGGAATTGGTGAGATTAACCATACCGCGCAGAGTTTATACTCAAGCTCATATGGATGTGACTGCAGAAAGTTGTATTGAAGTGATGGAAAATGCGGCTAAGGTGAAAGGATTAAGATTCACCTATGAGCCTAAGGTTTTAAGATTCTTTCAAGGGACTTTTGAACCCATAGAATAACGGATAACGGATAACGGATAACGGATAAAAAAAGGGCTTGTGAATACAAGCCTTTTTTTAAACTAAAATATTAGCTCACCACGGATAAGCGTTGTTTCATTTTCACAAAGGCTTGTTCTAAATCACCAATGATATCATCAATATGTTCCAGCCCAACGGAAAGCCTAACCAAGGTATCACTAATACCCGCAGCCGCACGTTCTTCTGGCTCATATGGGGAATGGGTCATAGAGGCTGGATGCTCAATCAGTGTTTCGGCGTCGCCCAAACTGACAGCAATAGAACACATAGATAAACTATTCATAAAACAAACGGCATCTTGGAAAGATCCATCAATTTCAAAAGCAATCACACCACCAGCTCCTTTCATTTGTGTACCGATTAAAGCGTGACCTGCATGACTTGGTAGGCCAGGGTAATTCACCTGCTTAATTATTGGATGATTTTCTAGAAATTCAGCGACTTTTTGTGCATTACTACAATGTCTTTCTACACGGATGGTTAAAGTTTTTAATCCTCGAATAATTAACCAGGCATCATTGGGGCTCATTACCGCGCCCATATCTTTCAACGTGGTCAATTTGATATTTTCAATCTGCTCAGCGCTTCCGCAAGTGATACCAGCAATGACATCGCCATGGCCATTCAGATATTTTGTCGCACTATGGACGATAAGATCAATGCCTAATAAAGCTGGATTTTGTAACACTGGCGAAAGGAAAGTGTTATCCACAATACTCACTAAGCCATGATCCTTGGCAATTTTGGCAATTTTGCTGAGATCAGTCACTACGAGGTTTGGATTGATAGGTGTTTCTAAGTAAATAACCTTGGTGTTTTCTTTTATCGCCTCTAGGACTTGCTGCTCGTTATTCATGTCAACAAAAGAGACTTCTATACCAAGCTGAGGGAATTTATGATTAAACAAAGAAAAGGTGCAGCCATAGAGTGCTGAAGATGCAATCAGGTGATCGCCATTATTAAGATTAGCTAACAATGTCGCTGAAATAGCACCCATCCCTGAACCAAAAGCCGCCGCAGCTTCAGTTGATTCTAAAGTTGCCATGCGCTTTTCTAATTCAACAACCGTTGGATTACCCAGTCTTCCATAAATAAAACCGGCTTCCTCACCCATAAACCGCGCAGCTCCTTGAGCTACATTGTCAAAAACATAGGTAGAAGTCTGATAAATAGGGGTGCAAAGAGAACCAAATTGATCTCCTTGTAATTTACCCGCATGAATACTATTGGTTTCGATATGTTTTGAATGCATCATGATAAATGGCCTTATAAATGGGAGAGAACGATTGTTACCCCCTTACTTTCTATAAGACAATATTATCACTAAATAGCGTCAGTCATTAGTTTTATATGGCATCAAAACATATGCGGCTAATTTTTGCTAAAAAATTAATAAAAAACAAGAATAAAAATAATGTTTAAACTGCAAAAAGCCTAAACAGCCTTTTTATGTGAGCTTAGGCTTTTTATCCAACATCTAGGAAAATAATGCATATTAGCCGTATGCTTACCTGCTGTGGACGATTTCTCTAGAAAAGCTTGAATACCCAGTAGCCCTAACATCAATAAAGGGGTAAAAACCAATGATATGGTCAGACTTAATGGGAAAATAAAGCCTGATAAGACCAAAGCAGTTATTGCTAGCAAATTAACTGTTTTCATGAGGTTAAATAATCTATTGAGTCTGTTCATATTCGTTTCTCCAAGTGGGTATGATGATACTATAATGAGAAAATGGAACCTGAACAAACGGAAATAACTGGCCTCTATAGATGAATAGAATTCACCTGTTCATTCTGGTCGATGCTTTTTAATTCATCTAATTGTTTAAACCAATCAAGGAAAGCCAGGATGTCTTTGCGTTGTTTATCTTGAGGCCTATAGACTGCAAAACAAGCATGAGGAAATTGAATTTTCTCTTTGAATGGTCTGATTAATAAACCTTTTTTGATCGCAGAGTTTTCAATGGGCAATGCCCCTAGCGCTAAGCCTAAACCCTGTTGTGCGGATTGAATGACCGCATCATATGTCCCTAAACTTAACACAGCTTTGGGATCAATTGCATTCATGCCAACGGCAACAGCAAAAGTCGTCCATCCCCCTTCCATTGAAGATAGATTTAACAATGGTATCTGATTAATCTGTTGGATATCCTTGAGCTGATATTTTTCCGCAAATTCTGGAGAACACATGGGAGTGACTTCAATATCAAATAACTTTTCTGCGGTAACGCCTGTCCACTCTCCGGGTCCTAAACGTATCGCGAGGTCAATTTCTTCATAACGAAGATCCACTAAATTAGCCCCAGTATCTAATCTCAGTTCAATATCCGGAAATTGCTGTTGGAATCGGCTCAGTTTCGGAATAATAATATTACTCGAAATGCTGGGAAAAGTAGAAAGACGCAACGGTGGCTTGCTATATCGCTGTTTCAAAGCTGTTGTGCCTTGATCTAAACGTTGAAATATATCCTGAACCACGAATAGATAGTTTTTTCCTGCTGGCGTTAAATTGACCCCGCGACTTAAACGGTTAAATAACGCCACACCCAAATTCTCTTCTAACGCTTTAATTTGATGACTAATTGCCGATGGCGTTAAATGGAGCTCTTCACCGGCTTTTTTAAAACTAGCATGTCGACCCGATGCTTCAAAAAGATGTAGCAAATGCAAAGGAGGAAGCTTTCGTGCCATGGGTATACCTCTTATGATGCTTTATCCGAGATTTCACCCGCTCATTCAGCGATGACGGTTTATGGATATTGCCAGTGGAGCCGCAAGATAGGGAATGAATAATAGTAGAGCAGCATTCACTGTTAGCCCTACCAACATCCAACTCAACATACTAGGCAATTGAAGATACCATAAAACGAATAAAGGAATAAGCTCTAACCCAATAATTTGAGTGGCGCTCACATATTCGTCAACAATCCAATTTTAAAATAATTGCAAATAGATTGTATGGTTTTACTTTGAATGGAATAATCTCCAAATTGGACTGGTTGACAGATTGTCATATACCCTATCTATCCATGCTACCTCAAACCACCTGAGTAAACTATGTTACTAATGATCGATAACTATGATTCCTTCACCTATAATTTAATGCGTTATTTTAGGGAGCTAGATGCTGAGATCTCTGTTTATCAAAATGATGCCATAGACTGTGCCATGATTGAAAAGCTGGCTCCGAGCAAAATCATCCTATCACCTGGTCCCTGTTCACCCAATGAAGCGGGAATCTCCTTAAAGGTAGTGGAACATTTTTCTCAAAAATTGCAGATTCTAGGGGTCTGTTTGGGACATCAAACCATTGCTCAAGCATTTGGTGCAAAGATAAAAAAGGCTTCCAAAATCATGCATGGCAAAACCTCACTGGTCGCTCATACAGAAAATGGATTATTTAAGGGACTACCCAATCCATTGCGAGTGGCTCGATACCATTATTTAGATATAGATCATGACTCATTACCCGATGAATTCGTGATAGATGCTTGGGCATTAGATGAGAAAGGAGAAAAACAATCCATTATGGGGATACGTCACCGCACTTTACCCATTTATGGGGTGCAATTTCATCCAGAAGCGGTATTGTCAGAATATGGACATGAATTATTGGCCAATTTTTTGGCGATTTAACCCAGAGTACACCAGCAAATTAAATCTAATCGACACTATATACAACAATGGTTTTACCAGATGCTTCAAGGTGTCCTTGTTCTTCAAGCACTTTTAGGATGCGCCCCACCATTTCTCTGGAGCAACCCACAATACGCCCAAGTTCTTGTCGAGTGATTTTAATTTGTTTGCCATTTGGATGAGACACTGCATCGGGCTCATGGCATAAATCCAGCAAAGCGCGTGCAATTCTTCCCGTCACATCAAGGAATGCCAAGTCTCCGACTTTACGGCTGGTTCGATGTAATCGATTCACAATTTGTGCCGTTAACTTCATCAGTAAATCGGGCTTTTCATCTATAAGTTTCAAGAATCTGATGTAGCTTATTTCTGCAATCTCGCAATCTGTTTTGGCTCGAACCCAAGCAGAGCGAGCTTCCGACTCATGGAATAACCCCATTTCACCAAAGAAATCCCCTGGATTCAGGTAGGCAAGAACAAGCTCTTTGCCTTCAATATCTTCGATCAAAACGGTGACGGAACCAGATATCAAAAAAAATAGTGCGTCAGAACTGTCACCAGCATAAATTAGGGTGCTTTTAGGCGGATAACGTTTTTTATGGCAATGATTAACAAACCATTCAATGGTAGGATCTTGAAGTATATGAAGAGGTAAAGCCATGTACCTAGTCTCCGTAGCAAATCAATCGAAATCCTTAAATTGATGTTACTGCTGTTTAAAACTGTGTTAAATCTCAACCATGCATTGTAGGTTGAAACAACTACTTTCAAAAGTTCTCCTTAAAGTATACAGTAACAAATCATTTTATGTATGGGTAGCCCAACATATTTATTTTTTGGCAAATATTCCTGTGCCTCCTCCATATTAAGGTAGCGCGAGTATAAAAGAGGTTAATATGAACGCAAAAGTTAGTTGGTTAAATGATCTCACTTTCGTGGGTGAATCGGAATCTGGCCATACCGTGGTGATGAGTGCCGATAGAGAAAAGTCTCCCAGTCCCCTTGAGTTGATTGCTCTTGGGCTTGGTGGCTGCTCTTCCATTGATGTTGTTTCCATTTTACAAAAAGGCCGCCATGCTATTGAGGACTGTTCTGTGGATATCAGCTACGAACGGGCTGAAACGGCTCCCAGAGTTTATACAAAAATTCATCTCCATTTTGTGGTATCCGGTACAAATCTCTCTGAAGATGCCGTGAAAAGAGCCGTGAGCTTGTCTGCTGACAAGTACTGTAGTGTTTCAAAAATGCTAGACGGAAAAGTACAAATTAGCCATGACTACGAAATAAAGACAACCAACAGTAGTCTAGGAGCCTGTCCGAGAATAGACTGATCTACTGCGGCCAAGCCCGTTTGGCCAGATTTCCCGATGAATTTCGTTAAATAGAGCGACTATTCGCCTCAATCCATCGAAAAATCTGACTCAAACAAGCTTGCCCTCGCTACGATCGCTATTCTCGGACAGGCTCCTAGTTTAGTCTGCAATGCTTATGCTACAATAGCCTATACTCAATTCCAAAAACCCTACTAAATACAGGTGTTTAACTCATGTCTAATTTGATTACAGTCAGCGCTAATGCACAAAAACATTTTAAAAAGCTTCTTGCTGAACAAGAGGAAAAAAATGTTGGGATCCGTGTATTTGTGGTTAATGGTGGTACACCTCAAGCAGAATGTGGTGTTTCCTATTGCCCAACCAGTGCCGTTGAGGATAAGGACATTGCCATTGAACTAGATGGTTTCAATGCTTATGTTGACTCCGACAGTGTGCCTTATCTTGAAGATGCCGAGATAGATTTTGTTGAAGAAAACCTCGGCGCTCAACTCACATTAAGAGCACCCAACGCCAAAAGTCGTAAATTAGAAGAGGGAGCGCCTTTGCTTGACAGAGTGCGTTACATCATTGAATCAGAAGTAAACCCTCAACTCGCCAGCCATGGTGGACATGTGATGGTCACAGAGATCACTGAAGAAGGCGTAGTTATTTTACAGTTTGGTGGTGGATGTCAAGGTTGCGGCATGGTGGATGCCACATTGAAAGATGGCGTTGAGAAAACCCTACTTGAAAAGTTTGAGGGTGAAATCACGGGTGTAATGGATGTCACAGAACATGCTGCTGGTACTAATCCTTATATGTAACCTGAATTTGCCTCGCGGCTAATGTACCCTTGAGCATTCAAACTCAAGGGTATATGTGTCATGGAACAGATTAGCAGCCCCTATCTCATTCGATATCGCAAAATGTTTGGGGAATGGGCACAGCTCTTCCAAACCGAATGGAGTGTGAATGCACATCATCCTTATTGCTTAGCGAATTTTCCCGACCATTTCCCACCCCTAAAATGCCCAAAAAAACGAAAAAGTGAAATAAAAAACACTGAAGCCTAAATTTTAAATATCACACGGATATAAATCACAGCAGAGATCAAAAATATGATCTAAGATTACGAAAGGAATACATCTCGTCTTTGGGATTCAATTAATGGTAAACATACTTCTACTGGATGATGAACCCAATGTGGTCTCCTCCTTAAAACGCATTCTTAAAAAAGAACCTTGGCAAATTACTGGCCATACTGATGCAGAAGCGGCTCTCGAAGAGATTCGTTTGAAATCAAATACAGATGAAGGGTTCGATGTCGTTGTCTCGGATTATCGAATGCCAAAAATGAATGGCATAGAATTTTTAATCTTGGTCAAACAATCATCACCCGACACTGTACGTCTTGTGCTCAGTGGTCAAGCCGATATGAGGGCCATGATGGATTCTATTAATCGTGCCGAAATTTATCGCTTTCTCTCGAAACCTATCAATCCTGAAGAACTGATTTTTACTCTAAAGGCCTCATTAAAACACCATGCACTTGTGTTGGAAAATAAAAAATTAGCCAATCTGATGCGTCAACAAAATAAAATTATCGATGTACAAAAAACCGAATTAGAGCGACTGGAAAATGAGTCTCCAGGCATTACCAACGTAGATTTGGATGAACATGGTTCTGTCATTTTGAATGTGGAAGAGTATTTATTGCATCATTCTGATCCATGGAACAAAAATGTTTAACTCAAAGATGGCTTAAGGTGAAAAAATGGAACATAAAAGTCGAATTCTGCTCGTGGATGATGAAGACAAATTATTAAATGCTTTTCAAAGAAACTTACGCAAAGAATATGATATCAGCATAGCCAGTAGTGGTTCGCAGGCCATTGAATTAATTAAACAAGAACAGGAATTTGCCGTTATTGTCTCAGATATGAAGATGCCAGAGATGAATGGTGTTGAGTTTCTGTTACAGGCAAAAGCTTTAAGCCCTAATTCTATTCGCGTGATGCTGACTGGAAATAATGATCAAGAAACGGTAAAAAATGCGCTTAATCAATGCGATATATACCAATTCTTGGCAAAACCCTGTACCAAAGAAGAATATATTGAAGCCATCAATGCCTCGATTAAACATTATAAATTGGTTATTGCCGAAAAAGAAATTCTTGAGAAAACCTTGAAATGCAGTTTAGAGATCCTCACGGATATTTTGGCCATGAATAATCCTAAAGAATTTGGCCACGCAAAACGTTTAACAGAGCTCACTTTGAAATTAGCTGAAAAGCTCCAGCTCCCTAATCAATGGGAACTCGAGACCTCTGCCATGCTATCTCAGCTGGGCGTTTTACTGTTACCAGAAGAACTTATTGAAAAGCACTGTCTACATCATGCAAAAACTGATGAAGAAATTGCAATGTTCCACCAACACCCACTTATTGCAGCAGATCTGATCAATAAAATTCCTCGCTTAGAAGGCGTCAGTAACAATATCCGCTTTCAAGAGAAAGGCTATGATGGGTCGGGTTATCCCAGAATGAAATTGCAGGGAAATAATATCCCCTTAGGGGCACGTATACTTAAACTGGCTATAGATTTTGATAAATATCGCAACACTGGTTTAACGCCTTTGCTGGCAATAGATCAGCTGCTCAGTATGAAGCAGTTATATGATCCCAAACTATTACACGCACTCATTGAAATTGTACAAAATACCATTAAAACACGCGTCATTTATTTGTCGGTGGAAAAACTGGTCTCCGGCCAAGTACTGGCTGAAGATATACGAACTAAAGAAAATACTCTCGTCATTACAAAAGGAGAGATCATCACCCAGGTGGTCATAGCCAAACTCAAAAATTATATTAAAAACAACATGATAAAGAATGAAATATCCGTAGTTATGACTTTGGTTGAATAATTCAGAATAATTTTTCTGTTATTTCTTTAAAATTTCAATAAAGCGCATTCTGATCTTTCTTTTTTCCCATTTGAACTATACTTAATTCAAAAGAACTAAAATGAATACTATTATGACAAAAAATGCCCTTCTAATTGGAACCTGTGGAATTGACTGTTATTTTGGCCTAGAGGCTGAATTGAAACTTAATAAAATAGAGCCAACGTTGACAAAAGATACATCACAAGCGAGCGCTTACTTACAGGCTAACGCTTACGATTTGATTATGGTCAATCTAGAACCCGATGGGCGCGGTGGAATTGCTGGTAGCGAGATTATGATGGCCATCGCGAATAATTCTAAGCAACAAAATGCAGTGTGCTTATCTATCAGTACAAGAAGTGCTGCGAGTCCATTATCCAGTCACCCAGAACAACTGCAACAACTTTCTATCATTGCAGGTTGGATAAATTTACCCATTCAACATCATAAAGCCGCTGTATTGATGCGTGACATCATAGATCATCCAGGGGCTTTAACAGTGAAAGCCCGCCTTCACTGTCAAAGTGAATAGAGACTATTTTTGCAACTGAGTCATAGATCATGAGCCTTTTTGTCCTGAAAAAGCTGTTGAGCGGGTCGATTCCATTTATCTCATTATTCTTGATAACTCATATGGCTTTTATTCAGGCCGCCGAAGATACAAACCACTGTATAAACAGCCCAGGACAGCAACAATTGGATTCTGCTAAACCAAGCATCATCGTCATTAAAGAGATCCAATTACAAATTGATAATATTTTTGATGTCAATAATCCGGAAGAAAACTCCGCACTTTTTATGTGGGCGAATAGATTACATTTTCTAACCAAAGAGGACGTGATCCTAAAGGATTTATTATTTACCGAAGGAGATCCATTAGATTGGGCACAACTTAAAGAATCAGAGCGAATTTTAAGAACTCGACCCTATATCTGGGATTCTAGTATTTATGTCACCAATATTTGTGATGGTCAAGCAACGGTATTAGTGAAAACCAGAGATGTTTGGACACTACAACCTTCTATTGATTATGGACGCTCTGGCGGTAAAAATGAGGTGGCATTCTCGATTTCAGACAGCAGCTTTTTAGGTTCGGGACGCTTGGTTGAGATCTCCCATTCTAAAGAGGTCGATCGCTCTAGCTATCAACTTAATTATCAGGATCTCCATGTGTTCCCAGATCGCTGGCAACTCAACATGACCTATGCTGAAAACTCTGATGGTTATATGCAGTTTTTGCAATTCCATCGTCCATTTTACTCTTTGGAAGCCCTTTGGGAAGCCAATGTTTTTATTCAAAATAGAAAAAAAGATGATGCGGTTTACTTTAGAGGAGAGATCGTCGATTTGTTCTCCCATGAGGAACGTGGCTTTGGTGTTTCAGGCGGTTTTTCTAAGGGGAATCAAGATCACTTCGTCAATCGATTGACTTATGGTTATCGCTATTTTGAGGATAAATTCTTTAATACTCAAAGGACCGATCTCAACCAAGCGCGCCCTAATAACAGAATTTATTCCTATCCTTGGTTGGGCTGGGAGCATCTTCAAGATCGATTTGAGATCCTAACCAATATCCGTCAAATTAATCGTTCAGAAGACATTAATCTTGGTTGGCATATCAAAGCATCTATGGGCTATTCGTCCGACACTTGGGGAGGAGATCTGAATCGATGGGTTCTCAACGGCTCTGCTTCTAAATTCTATATTGATAACCATAAAAATATTTGGCAATGGAATTCAACCCTGTCTGGAGAATATGTAGACAATGCCGTAGAAAATGCCATCGTTCAATCCGATTTAAATTTTTATAGCCATAAGCAATCATGGCATAGATTTTACTTAGGGTTAAAAACTGCCATTGCCAAAGATTTGTATCGAGACAAACAACTGACTTTGGGAGGAGATACTGGATTGCGGGGTTATCCCTTGAGATATCAAACAGGAGATAGGCGGTTTTTAGTCAGTGCTGAAGAACGCTTCTACTTTAATGGCGAATATTGGCATCTGTTTAATTTAGGCGCGGCGGTTTTTATCGATTCAGGTCGAGCTTGGTTCGCCCATCAGGACAATGGTGCCGTGGACTCTGGAGTGCTCGCCAATGTGGGTTTAGGACTCAGACTTTCTTCCACCCGAACCGGGCATAATAGCGTTATTCATATCAATCTAGCCAAACCCATCGGTTCAGATGGACAGATACAAGGTCTACAATGGACAGCGTCATTAGAGACGGAGTTTTAAACCGCGAGATTTATTCATTCATAAACGACAAAACTTGCCACGATTGATACAAATCAATGGAGTATGATTAAATGCTGCAATAATAACGGCTTATCCTTACAAAGAGAAACATCATGCTGAACCGTACACGTGCCAATCCCGATGAAAATTCAGACATTGCATGGAATGAAATCTTAAAATCTGGGGATCGAGTCTTTATCGGATCCAATGCTGCGGTACCCAACGCTTTGATTGATAATCTCATTCAAAATAAAGAGGGGTTACATGATATCGAAATTATTCACATATTAACCATGTCCGAATCTGTGTGGGCCAAGCCTGAATATCAATCCTTATTTAAAGTTAACACCTTATTCATTGGTGGAAAAAACGTACGTCAAGCCATCAATGAAGGCCGTGCGGATTATACCCCCTGTTTCTTATCCGAAGTCCCTAATCTATTCAAAGAAAAAATACTCCCTTTAAATGTAGCTCTGATTATGGTCAGTCCTCCAGATCAATATGGTTATTGTTCCTTGGGTGTCAGTGTCGATGTGGTGGCTGCCGCTGTCAAAGAAGCCAAATATGTCATTGCACAAATTAACCCCAAAATGCCAAGAACCAACGGCCATAGCTTTGTGCATATGAATCAAATCCATGCTTGGTGCGAAGTTTCACAAGATCTCCCTATTTTGGAAGTTCCCGAACTTGATGCTGTCACAGAACAAATTGGGCAATATGTCGCCATGTTGATTGAGAATGGGGCGACTTTACAGCTAGGTATCGGGAAAATTCCAGATGCTGTTTTACGATATCTCAATCACCACAAAGATTTAGGCATTCATAGTGAAATGATCTCTGATGGTATTATTGATTTAATGCTTAACGGTGTGATTAATAACCGCAAAAAAACTTTTCATACAGGAAAAACTATCACTACTTTCTGTATGGGCACGCAAAAGCTTTATAATTTTGTGGATGGTAATCCCCATATTGAATTTTACCCCTCGGAACATGTTAATTCCCCTTTAGTAATTGCCCGTAACGATAATATGGTGGCCATTAACAGTGCCATTGAAGTGGATTTGACTGGCCAGGTGGTCTCTGATTCTATTGGATACAAATTTTTTAGTGGCATTGGTGGGCAGGTTGACTTTATAAGGGGCGCATCTCTCAGCAAAGGCGGCAAACCCATTATTGCTCTACCCTCTACCACCAAAGACGGAAAAATTTCACGCATTGTCTCTCATCTCACCGAAGGGGGAGGCGTTGTTACTTCTAGGGGTGATGTCAGATATGTTGTCACAGAATATGGGATTGCTTACCTTCAAGGCAAAAGCATTCGCGAACGTTCCTTAGAATTAATACGAATTGCCCATCCAAAATTTAGAGATCAACTATTAGCAGAAGTTCGCCAGCATTATTGGGTGCCAGAATACCAAAACAACAAGCCAACATCTGTACCAGAATTAGGCCCTATAGAAACTAAAAAAATGGTTTTTGGTGGTAAGTCATTCACTCTAAGACCTCTCCGTCCCGCAGATGAACGTAAACTTCAAGAGTTCTTTTATTCTCACAATAAAGAAACCTTATTGATGCGCTACAATCATTTAATGAGACAAATGACTCGTGAAAAATCCTGTGATTTGGTGAGTGTCGATCAACAAAAGCATCTAGCACTTTGTCTCACCTCCAATGAGCAATTAGGTGAAACTATTCAAGCCGTAGCACGTTATTACCTTATTCCTAATACATTACACTGCGAAGTCGCCTTAGTGATCAAGGAAACTGAACGAGGAAAAGGGATTGCCAATGCCATGATTAAAGAAATGATCCAAATCGCCCGATTAAGAGGACTAAAAAAAATGCAAGCTTCTGTCAGAAATGACAATTTTCCCATGTTGAGTATTTTCAAGAAAGCGGGTTTTACCAGTGTAAGTGCTGAGAATCATCAGGAAATCAGTTTAGAATTTGAATTGCTTAGCGGGGCTTAATCATTCAAAATAGTCTTCTCAATCTGTTAAGAGAATTCTTAAATGATGAATGAACTAGAGTTTAATCAAAAAGTTGATCAAACATTAATGGCTATTGAAGAGGCTATTGAAGAAGTCAATGAAAATCAAGATGCCGAGATTGATTATGATACGGTTGCGGGTATTTTAACCTTAGAATTTAAAGACGGCAGCCGTATTATCATCAACAGACAAAGCGCCAACTCACAACTTTGGGTTGCCACTAAAAGTGGCGGATATCATTTTAATTACCAAGAGATGCGATGGATTGACAATAAAAATGGGCAATCTCTGGGTGAACTTTTAAGCCTCAACATCTGCCAACAGGCACAAATGCCTTTAACCTTTAATTTATCATCCTTATAGAGTGTTTATGAACAATTATAAAAAACCTGTCAACATTGTTCCTGCAACAACACACTGCGCAACTGTAATCTGGCTACACGGGTTGGGTGCAGATGGTTACGATTTTGAGCCTATAGTGCCCCAACTAGCTGTTGCCGATCTGGGGATAAAATTTATTTTTCCCCACGCAAACAACCAGCCAGTCTCCATCAATGGCGGAATGATGATGCCATCTTGGTATGATATCGTTGGTGTTGACTTAGACAACCGAGCGGATGAAACTGGTATTCAAGAATCGGTACGTTATATCAATCAACTTATTGAAAATGAAATTGCTGAAGGCATTCCCTCCACTCAAATCGTACTCGCAGGATTTTCCCAAGGCGGTGTTGTTTGTTTGCACGCGGGACTCACTTTCCCTCAAAAATTGGCTGGTTTAATGTGCCTATCAACCTATTTACCTTTAGCACAAAAACTTCAAACTAAATTACAGCCTGTCAATCAAGATACTCCGATTTTTAACGCTCATGGCAGTATGGATCCCATGGTACAGTTAGCACTGGGAGATCATTTGGTCAATCAATTACAATCATGGCACTATTCTGTAGAAGCATATCGCTATCCAATGCAACATGCTGTTTGCCCTCAAGAGATCACTCAAATAGGACATTGGTTAAGAAAGGTTTTACAAAAATCAACAGACTAATGAGTCTGCATTAAAGCATCATTTAATTTATTTTCGATATCAATTTTGTATTTCAAATAAGTACAAGTTGAGATCTGGCCTCTGTGAGTTAAACGAGTTAATTCCAAATCGGTGAGGTAGATAGGATACTTTTTATGATGTAGGCGTTGCTCAACGATAAATTTTGCGATAACTGGATAGAAGTTTTCTTTCAATTCAGATTGAAAGAAAACTTCTTTTTGACAATAAATATTCACCATACTGTGGTTATTCTCATCGGTTTCAACTACCGCCTGAATAGGTAAAAACCGTTTAGCAACAACGCAAGGAGGCAATGACTTCTTACTCAACTTCCATTGCTCTTCACTATATTTGAGCTCAAAAAATTGTATCTGTGAAATTTTTATTTGTGTCCCCAACACGGATTGTCGAGTCAGAACTTCTTGTAAAAAATTATGATAGGTATCCAAAATATTATGCAAGTGTTCAAAGTCCTGAGTCCATTTTATTAAGGCACCCATTTCATCAGACAACCATATTTTTAGACTGGTTTTATCGACGTGATAATATAAATTAACCACGCCTTTTTGAGATTCTTTAGAAATGACTCGAAACGGTTCTTTAGGCAAGCAATTATGATCAAATCCTATATGAATAAAATCACCGCTTGGATCCGCTGTTGAAATAATATTCAGCAATTCTTTCTCACTCTCAATGATGCCGGGTTCCACATTCGTCGCAGTGAACCCTAAATACTGAATATACTCCCCCTGACTCCATAGATATTTTGATGGCGTAGGAAGTACACTAAAATTCATCAAGTGATGCAGCATCTCATTTAAGCGTTGATTAATCCCATTGGAAAATGTCCCCACATCACAACTCAATATAAATTCCCAACCTTTATTTGATTTCTTTTGAGTGTATGCATGTTGTAATAATCTGAGTACAGAACTTGCTCCAGTAAAGCTTCTAACAGTAATTTCATTCCAAGAGTTAATCGATAAAATATCTAATGACTGAATTAAATTAATATGGCGAGAACTGTAAGACAGTGGATCGTTAATATTACTCACTGTGCGATAGTTGTTCGGCTTTAAATTTTGATCACTATTCAAATTGAGCAGATAAAATGATTTGATAGGTCTTGCTAAAGTTTGATAACAAAAATCATCTGCAATATTTTTAACCTTGGGTAAATATAAAGATATTTTTTTGATAATAGACCTTAACTCATCAGGTCTAATAGGGGAGTCTTCTCCCAAGATTGTTATTTTGGTTCTGGGTTTTATAATACCATTGACAAAAGTCCATGCTAAAATTTCCAAAAGGCTTCTGTTTTTTAGCAGTGGTTTATTATAAGAAATTTCATTGGTGACCAATCGATCTTTGTAGACAGACCAATTGTTTCTGAAACTTTTATCTGCAGAGTAATAAAAAGATAATTCATTTTCAGATAAATCTGTTGAAATACCAGGGTTTACCCGCTCAATTTTTTCTGAACGACGTTCAAAAATAGCATACAGCTTTCGACCCAAAACAGTCATATCATGCGATGAAACTTTCATTTCTGTTGAATATTGACGGGCGAAATTGCTTAAAAAATGATAACTTTGAGTCATCTCTTTGACCAGGATGTTTTTTTCTTGTAATGTTCTAAATATTTTCCATTTAGATCTAGAATCCAATTGAATTAACTGATCTTGCTCCCAACCCCATTGTTTAACTAATTGAGAAAGTAATTCTCTATGCCATTGATTTTTAGTCGATCGCAGTGTAATACTCAAGCGGATATTGGTTTTAAGATAAAGACATTTACGCACCCATTCTAATCGCTCAAAGTCTTGCTGATCGAGTAAGTACTCTTCGACCTTCCTGTACATTAATACATAGGCATCAATGATTTGAGGTTCAATTTCTCCTTGATATATTTTTCTTTTCAAGGTCAAACTTAAAGGTTCCACATCAGGGTAATTTGCCGCATAGGCCTCCATGAGCATAATCTTTAACGTCGACTTATAGGGATAGATAATGGCTTTATTCATTTGCCATAAAGCTGCACCAAAATATTCTTCTGCTGGTATTTTCTTGATGCCACCAAAATCAATACAGTCATCTTCTTTGATAAATCGTTGTTCCATTAGAAATTTGGAAAAAAGCTCATATTCAAACTCATGTTCAGGTGGAACGAGCCACCAAAGAGGGAATCTTCCAGCCAACAATAAGGCAGTACGATAAAATTCATCCAACAACAGAAAATGTTGGCTTGAACCACAGTTTTCCTGATCCATGAGACTGGTATGTTTCTCTTTGAAAAACTGAGGAGTCATCATAAATAAATGCAAACTCACTCCCATACGATCAGACCAGCTCTCAATGGCCGTTAATTTGAGTTGCAGTTGGTGAATTGGCTCTGGCGCCATATCGTCTGTATGTACCACCCAAACATCCATATCACTACGATTGCTTTGCCCCAGTGTTCCCATTGAACCCATCAAAAAAACAGAAAGTATTTCTCTTCGCAATTGCGCTCTTTTATGAAGGGTAAAACTTTTGGCGATTTTTTTTGCAGCATTTAGCTCTGGTTTTCCAGGAAAATAATCACTGATTGAACAAGGCGTGCTTTGATTTTGATAACCAGGCAGTAAAGGGTGATTGACATGCAGTAGCAAGGGGAGAACATCTAGCACCAGCTGCAACATCTCTCCAGATTGTTCTTTTAGCCGAGTTAAGCGTTGCTGATTAATTCCCATAAAACGACGACGAACTTCGTTGAGTTGTTTAATATCAACATCGTTCTTATTTATCTGTATGGGATGTAATGGCATGAACACAGCTTATCATGATACTCTTTGATCATCTTCCATGAAAAAATTGATGAATAGGTAAATTTGATACCTTCTTTATATTGGTTTTATAATTTAAACCATCTTATGGTTAATATACAAAATTTGATAGTAATTGATTGAAAATCAAACGAGTAAGACGAAATACCCAAAGATTTGCAAAATAATTATAGTTCACAGTTGTAAAGAATGAAAAAATTACACGATAAATACCTATGCTGAAATTTTATTCTATCTCCTTCAATCTGAGGCGAACCGCAATCACATGAAGAGTGAACAGTTTCTACCTGATTTCTGTCGACCTAACAGCGTCTTTTTCGTGGTGTTGTCGGCTGAACTTTTAGCGATTGTTTTAACTTTAGCCGCTGATGAGTCCCCTGGCTGGACATCCTTGGGTCTCTATTCCCTCATGATACAATGGACGGCTCTCAGCAGCAGCGCCTTGTTATGCGGTTTAAGAGCTAGACTGAGCCATTTCAGTGTCTTTGTTATGGGCTTTTTTGCCTATTTACTCATCTTACTTGCAACCTTTACCTGCTCGATTATTGCCATTTGGATTTTATACCAACAGGCTGATTTCTCTAGCTTTGGACGCTTAGAAAGTAATCATTGGCAGATCATTCTTAAAAACCTCAGTATTTCGAGTATTATAGGTGCCGTTTTATTGAGGTATTTTTATTTACAACAAGACTATCGGTACCGTTTAGCAGCAGAATCCAAAGCTAAAATAGAAGCACTACATGCTAGGATCCATCCTCATTTTCTATTTAACACACTCAATACCATCGCAGCATTAGTGAAAATATCACCCAAGCAAAGCGAGCAAGCTATAGAAGATTTAGCCAGTTTAATGAGAGCTGTTTTAAATGACGTGCAGTTGATGGTTCCTTGGAAACGCGAATTAACGCTTTGCCAACAATACCTTGCCCTTGAAAAATTGAGACTCGGTGAACGCCTGATCATTCAATTTGATGTGGATAGCATACCAGACGATTTTCCTGTTCCCAGCTTATTCCTGCAACCCTTGATTGAAAACGCTATCATCCACGGGATCGCGTCATTACCACAAGGAGGCACTTTATCGGTCTCAGCTCAATATCGTCATACTAAACTATGTATTGAAGTAGAAAATCCCATGGCGCCACAACAGATCAATAAACGCCATGGTCCTGGTGTTGGACTCGATAATGTGACCAACCGGTTGAAACTACTCTATGGCATGCATGCACAAATTAAAATCTGCCAACAAGAGGACCTCTTTAAAGTCTCTTTACAAATTCCGGAACAACAGCCATGAATATTTTAATTGTCGATGATGAACCCTTAGCAAGACTAAGGCTCTCTGGCTTAATTGAGGAACTGGATAATTGCCAAGTGGTGGGAGATGCTGTGAATGGAGATGATGCCATACAGAAGGTTCAATTACACCAACCAGATGTGGTGCTTTTAGATATAGAAATGCCTGGAAAAGATGGGCTGGAAACCGCAATCTTATTAAGACAACAACAAAACCCGCCTGCCATCATATTCACCACTGCTTATGATGAATATGCGTTACAAGCTTTCAAGTCTGGTGGGCAGGCTTATTTACTCAAACCTATCCGCCTGGAAGAATTAAAACAAGCCTTATTGCAGGTAGCAAAACCCAATCGTGCACAACTTGCTCAACTCTCTAACAAAAAGCCTTCTTCTCAGCCAAAAGACTTCAGAAAATTTATTGCGGTAAACTATCGTGGTGCATTAATTAAAATACCCGTGAATGAAATTCATTATTTCAAAGCAGAGCAAAAATATGTGTTACTTTACCATCTGCAAAAAGAATATATTATAGATGACTCTTTAAAATCACTTGAGGAGGAATTATCAGCGTTTTTTGTCCGCATACATCGAAATGCTTTAGTGAATAAAAAACTCATCAGCGAACTTCGTCGTAATAGACTCGGACGCTATACGGTATTTTTAAATTCTTTAGAACAAGAATTGCCTGTCAGTAGAGTACATATTAAGGAAATCAAAGCCTTAATGAAAGGCATTTCACATTAAAATATATCCGTGTTACCTCGAAATGCTTATGCATCCATTTCAGGTTGTCGCTAGCAGTAAATTGTGATATTTAGTGAAAATGGAGTTTACACATCCGCTCATTTTATTCTAGACTGTATATACCCCTGCAGTTTTTGCATGTGGAGTTTAGGTGGGTTTAAGTTCAAACCAAGTGAAAAATCAGTATAAGAAAGAGGTTTTTCCGTATCATAGTTCATTTCAGATAGGCCATTAAATTAGAGACATAAGTAATAGCAAGGTTGTTTTCGCATCACCGAAGAGCGTTTTTTTTCATAAACTTTCAAACTCAAAGAGGAATGGTTATGGACAAGAAAGATTGCATTACATTATTGGTTCCAAGAATTGGTAAAAATCCCAAGCGATATTTGCTGACACCCGCTGAACATGCCATCATGCCTAGCCTGAGGAATTGTTTGATGGAGCAGAGTCATTTTATTGCAGAATATTGTCATTTGCAGCCCGCCACCATTGAAATGTTGCTGCGTTATGCCAAACTGAATAAAACCACTTACATTGAAGATTGTGCTAAAGACCTGGGGTTGATATTTAATCGATGCTGGCATGAGCCCCACATCAACCGTTCAGCTTGGTTGAGTAGCTTGCCTAAGTTGGCAAAATATATTTTCAAAGACATTGAAAGTGAGTTTGTGGCTTGGAAAGAGAAAAACTACTAAACGGGTATATGATCATTCAGAATGAAGGTGTTTATGATGCCTTCATTCTGAATGATCACGGGTTTAATTTGGATAATTGGAAGGAGTTCGCATGAAAAAAATTGCTGTGGTTTTATCGGGTTGTGGTGTTAATGACGGCTCAGAGATTTATGAGTCGGTGTTGACTTTATTGGCTTTGCAAAGTGCTGGGGTTGAGGTGCAATGTATGGCGCCGGATATGGAGCAGATGCATGTAATTAACCATTATTCGGGTCAGGTTGCAGAGGGAGAGGTTCGGAATGTGTTGGTTGAATCAGCCAGATTAGCTCGGGGTGAAATTATTGATTTAAAGGAGGCTAATCCTGAAGACTATAGTGGGGCGATCTTTCCTGGGGGATTTGGGGCGGCTAAAAATCTTTGCAATTTTGCCACAAAAGGTGCTGATTGTAGCGTCAATGCAGTTGTGCGACAGTTTGCAGGTGCGTTGCATCAACAAGGTAAGCCATTGGGGTTTATTTGTATTGCTCCGGTGTTAATTCCCAAAATTTTAGGCGCAAATATTCACATGACGATAGGCAAGGATATTGAAGTTTCTCAAGCTGTCACGGCTATGGGTGGCTGCCATGATAACTGTGAGGTGGATAGTTTTGTAGTGGATGAAAAGAATAAAGTGGTTTCTACCCCAGCCTTTATGTTGGCCACTAATATGCTGCAAGCGAAATCTGGTATCGATAAGTTGGTGTTAAAAGTACTCGAATTAAGGTAACCCAAGGAGATGCTGTTTTTAACTCGCAACAGAGTTTAGTGACTTGGTGTGGAATGGTTCATGATCTCATTTTACACAAGGTTCTGTAGCAAATAATGGAATTGGGTGACGTGTAAATATATTGTTATATATCAATCACTTATGTAAATGTCTTAGTTTTTTCCTTTCCTGAAAGTAGGTTTTAAATATTTTTTATCGGAGGGGGTATATCTTTTATTTTTTTAGGCGTATATTTCGGATCATTGTACTCATCCAGATGAGTTGACGCTGGAAGCAAAAGAGGCTTGTGATCGTTTAGCGGATGCAGGCATACCACTAGGCAGCCAAACCGTGTTGTTAAAAGGGATTAATGATGATGTTCAGGTTCTAAAACCTTTATTTCTCGGATTGTTAAAGATGAGAGTGAAACCCTATTATCTTTACCAATGTGATCCCGTTTCTGGATCTGCTCATTTCCGAACACCGGTAGAAAAAGGACTAGAGATTATTCGCCAACTTCGGGGACATACCACTGGCTATGCAATCCCTCAATTTGTGATAGATGCCCCAGGTGGTGGTGGTAAAATTCCCCTGCTCCCAGATTATATTTTAGGTAGAGATGGCGATGACCTGCTTCTGACAAACTTTGAAGGTGGTTCTTATCGTTACCCAGATCCGAGAGGGAAAGTCGGTTTGGCGCAACAAGCCTTGCGAGATCAACAGGCCGATTATGATATGGCTTTGGGGCTCTATTCATTATGAAGAAAGTCATTATGAAGAAAGTCATTATGAAGAAAGTCATTATGAAGAAAGTCATTATGAGAAAGGCCAATATGATCACTGTGGGTTTTACTTATGATTTGCGTGATGATTATCTTGCACAAGGATTTTCATTGGAAGCAACGGCTGAATTTGATAGCGCA
>Ga0210032_1000679_pt1 | contig 23104 bp, 17 predicted proteins | sample CryGeyCG2114_250_2_FD_185458 | JGI IMG/M metagenome (GOLD analysis project Ga0210032, IMG submission 185458) | Groundwater microbial communities from aquifer - Crystal Geyser CG13_big_fil_rev_8/21/14_2.50 (SPAdes) (version 2) | ecosystem: Environmental > Aquatic > Deep subsurface > Groundwater ... | reverse complement strand
AGATGCCATAGCTACTGCAATAATGTTGCTGTTGTTGCTCCTCGGATACGGCAGTCGCCGCTAGATTGGTGATTTCAAGGGTTGCAATTCGAGCTACCATAAAAGAGCGTAGCTCTTGGCGCAGGTGACACCAGGCGTCGAGATACCAGTTTTCCTGATAATTCACCAGCTTTAGTGGGCTGACATGCCGCTTGGTTTTTTGTCCGGAATAATCGATGTACTCAATGGCCAGTTGACGACTACTCAACAATGATTCGCCTATCGATTGAATTAATTGACCTTTTGCGCTGTATTTGTTTTTGGGTAGATAGCGAACTTTTTGCTCGAACAGCGCGAACGGCACCTTGCGCGATTTTAGTAGCGTCACCACTACGCTTTTGATCATAGCCATATCTGCCGACGCTAGGCCTGTATCCATACCCTGCACTAACTGCAATATCATCGCCAGGCCGAGGATTTCATTGGACGTTAACCACAAACCGGGTAATTCAAACTGACTCGCGACTTGTTTGTTATAGCTCCAGCCTCGTTGCAACGAACAATAGACGAGTGGCGCTTGAACATAATCTCTCAGCGAATCAATACCGCGCTTGATGGTTTTTTCACTGCATTCAAGTTTACTGGCAAGTTCTTTAATCGTAATGGGACTTGTACGTGATGTAAAAATGCGATGTAACTGTTGCATGCGGTCAAATTTATCCAAAGTTCTGTCCTTTAGCTTTGTTATGGTTGGGGGGTTGAACATAGGGTAAAAGCTATCATTTCTAGGGCACCCATTCCTTTTTTGACAACATACCCCAGATTGTCAAAAAAAAATGGGTGCCCCAATGAAGATCACCAAGCCCAGAATGACACAATTTGTCTGTGATTTTGGTGGTGGTTGTCTTCATTGTTGTACCTCAGCTCGATAAGGCGTTAAAGCGGCCAGCTTAACTTGCTCAAACATAAAGTCCAGCGCTTTATGATCGGTAAAGGCTTGCAGACATTGCTGGCGATATTCTTGCTCGCTGGTTTTTTCTTTGGCGCAGATAAAAGCCCAGGGCAATACCAGAGTATCTTTAATCAAATCGGCGACATCAAATACCAACGCACCTCGACGGGTTTTGCCATGCATGACGGCAAAACCATGAGAAATTCCCAGTACCCAGAGAGTGGTTGCAGCTAACCCATAGGCCAGGTAATTACCGTGATTTAAGAAGGCATTGGCAACGTCTGCCGACTCGCGTTCTCGCACAAAACCGCTCAGCTTGGTTCGCTGCGCCGCTAATTTATAGAGTTGTTTGGTCAGCAGTGCTTCGAGCTGGAGTAATTTGCCGATACTGGGGGCTTTTTCAATATTTGAACTGGCGTTGCTAAGGACAGCGGCAATGTCCTCATCCTGACTATTAAAGCCTTCAGTCTTGAGGTCGCGATCTTTGGCCCACACCTGTTGCAGATACTGGATGCGCGCCAGTTGAAATTTTTTGGCGACTTGTAAGCGTTTGTTGTCCTCAAACCAGAAGGCCATCCAGCCTTGAATATACTCGGTGGGGCGATATTCACTTTGCGGTGATAACCACTCGATTTCACAGGCCGCAATCAAAGGGGTACTGCCGCCGCCACAGAATCCAACCAAAACACCGGCCTGCGCCAGCATTCGCATGGCGGCCTGGGTGATTGAGGTTCCCGTTCCGAGCAAAATGCAGGTGGTGTTAGCGATAGGAATATTCCAATATTGGTTATCATTCTTCGCTTCAGTCAGGTAAAGCACCCTGCCATCTTTTTGCATGACCCGGCACATTTCGAGATAATAAATATTGGCGCGCTTCGAATGAAGGATAGCTTTGAGATCCGTTAACTGTTCCATATCTGTCCTCTCCATTTTGAATTAGCACGGATAGAAGTGTAATCTAATTGTTCCCGAACAGCAAATCTCAGTCTTGTCCAATATGAAATGAGCCTGAACCCGGTGCGTAATTCCAATACGAAATGAGTCTGTCATCATTTCTAGCATCATTTCTAGGACACCCATTCCTTTTTTGTTCTCTGTTGGTCATATACTTGTTGTCGATGGGGATTATCTTTAACCTAATATTTTCTAGGTTATTGAGACCTCTGTTTGCTCATTCAATGGGTTAACTTATTTAATACTATTATTTCAGTGACTTATCGCCAAATAAAGCATCTATCTATTGTTGTGATCTTTCTTTATACCTTGTTTTCGAAATAATTGGCTATACTTCAAATTATCACATTATAACTTATTGATTCTATGCACTTTAGAAGATGGTTGTTATTTTTACTGCTGCTTCACCCTCTAACCTATGCTCAGGAGCAGGCTGATATTTTTGATCTGGGGGACAGATATTTCGAAACTATAGGGGATGAAGAGTCTATACCAGCAGGCATTATTCAAACCATCATTCAAGATAAGCAAGGATTTTTATGGTTTGGCACGCAACAGGGTCTAGTGCGTTATGATGGTTATCGCTTCCGATTATTCCAATATCATAAAGATGATCCAGACTCGCTAAGTGGAAATTTTGTAAATACACTCTGGGCTGCACCCGATGGTCGAGTTTGGGTGGGAACTCGTAGCAATGGCATATCCGTCTTTAACCCTTCAACGGAAAAATTTACCCGATACCCTGCAGAAAAAAAAAGCACCACAGGGATTGCTGATAATTATGTCGCTGCCATATTAGGAGACGATCAGCAAGGAGTATGGGTAGGTACTCGGGAGGGACTAGATAAAATCCATTTAGCCAGCAACACCATAGAGCATTACAATCTCAATCTCCATAAAAATTCCTTAAAAAACAATGATAATAGGGTAGGTGCTTTAGTTTACGATCAAAACCACTCCTTATTGGTTGGAACCTCAAGGGGCATTTGTCGCTTGGATCCTGTCAGCAAATCATGCGCCACCCTGATTTACAAAAACGATACCCCCAACAATGAACTAAATGAGGCCATTAATCGGTTATTTCTTGGCAAGGACGGCAAAATCTGGATTGCCACAGAAAATAATGGCATTGCTTGGTTATCCCAAGATAACTCACTACAGCGCTTAAAAAGTGATCCAACTCGGGCAGACAAATTAAGTCATTCTTTTATTATGGCTATGGCTCAACCCACTGATGATGAGATTTGGCTAGCCAGTTATGGTGGGGGCATTGATGTTTTAAACGCAAAAACTGGAGCTGTTATTGATAAGGTTAAACATGATGATTCTGTGGCAAGTAGCATCAACTTAAATAGTTTAGGTAGCTTATTTGTAGATGATTCCGGGCTTTTATGGATTGGAACTTGGGGGGGAGGATTAAATTTATACAACCCTAAAAATAAAGCATTCAGAACACTACATCACAGCTCTAACCGAAAAAACTCTTTAAGTTACTCTGATATCCTATCGGTGATGGAAGCCAACAATGGAGATATCTGGATAGGCACTCGTGGTAATGGCATCGATATTTTTGATTCTGCCAAAGGGCTGGTTAAACAGATTAACGCCGATCATAAAAAGCAAAATGGATTAACAGATAATAGTATTTCGGTGTTATTCCAAAGTAAAAATGGCACCATTTGGGTCGGCACTCGTCAAACAGGTTTATTTCGATATCGTCCTCAAACAGATGATTTTATGCATTACACCACCAGCAATGGCCTAACCAATGATGTCGTTAAATGCCTCCTTGAAGATGCTGAAGGAAACTTATGGATAGGAACAAGCTTAGGTGTTTACCGTTTAAATATGACAAGCCAACAAATCACGCCAGTAAAAACTAAGGATGGGAATAGCATACAGGGAAACATCACCTCCTTAGCCAAATTTAAAGATGGAACCGTCTTTGTCGGATCAGATGTAGGATTATTTCGATTGAAATCCAATGAAACATCATTGTCAAGATTAGAAATTAATCCAGATAATGAATTTGCACTCTCTCACAATACTGTATTTGGTCTTTATGTGGACGAAAATGATGAATTATGGGTTTCAACACAACAGGGTTTAGACAAGTTAAAAGAATGGAAGGGAAAGCACGCAGAATTCGAGTCCATTAACAAAATGGTGGGCTATCCAAATCAACCTTTATGGGCCAATTTAATGAGAGATTCATTCGGCAGAATTTGGGATGGAACCAGCATTATTAATCTACAAACCAAAACGCGTAGAGAACTCACCAAAGCAGATGCGGTTGATAATGGCGTGAATTGGTACGCTGGTTATGCGAAAACAAAAAATGGCACATTGCTCTATGTAGGCTCTAAAGGTTTACTCATGGTAAAACCTGAGCTTTTTACTGAATGGAATTACCAACCGCCATTGGCCATTACTCAACTCACGATTAATGGTAAAGCACAACCCATAGAAAAAAACCAATCACTCACTTTGAATTCTGATTTAAAAGGATTTAGTGTGGAATTTTCTGCTCTAGATTTTTCTGATCCCAATAAAAACAGATACGCCTATCAGTTGCAAGGCTATGATCATGACTGGAATGAAATCAGCTCAGACAATCGAACAGCCAGCTATACCAACTTGCCCCCAGGGCAATATCAATTACAAATAAAGGGTAGTAATCGTTTAGGTGTTTTCAGCCAAAAAAAAATCAATTTAGATATCATCATTTTGCCAAAGTGGTATCAAACAAATTGGTTTAAAATGATTGTTTTTCTGTTGGCTAGCGGCATCTTGTATTTGATTTATTTTGTGAGAGTTGGACAATTAAATAGACATAAAGAAAAACTACACTTGCTGGTTGAGCAAAGAACCGATGAATTAAAACAGTCCAATAAAACCGTCAACACCCTCAGCGATATTGGTGTTGAAATAAGCTCAACCTTGGAATTAGGTAAAATTCTAAATACCGTTTATTTTTATATCAATAAGATGATGGATGCTAATGTTTTTTGCATCGGTTTTTTTAATGAAGAAGCTCAGGAAATTGACTTTAGGTTTGTTATAGAAAGAGGTGAAAAGTTACCAGCATTCACTCTTTCAATGAATCAAAAAGAACGCTTAGCCGTCTGGTGTGTAGAGAATAAAAAACCCATTGTTATTAACGACTTTGCCATAGATAAACCTAAATACTTTGAAAAAACTGACTATATACCACCTCAATCTGGAGACGATACAGAGTCTGTCATATACTGGCCTTTAATTGTTCGAGATAAAATCATTGGTACACTAACCGTTCAAAGCTTTACTAAAAATGCCTATACAGAAACGCATCAAAAAATCATTAGTGCCTTAGCTTCCACGGCATCTATCGCTATTGACAACGCCACAGCTTATCGTAAAGCTAAAAAAGCTGCAGAAATAAAAAGTACATTTTTAGCCAATATGAGCCATGAAATCCGAACCCCTATGCATGGAATTTTGGGCCTTACTAAATTAATTGAAAAAACCCCATTGAACCTTGAACAAAAAGAATATGTTAAAAACATTGGGATTTCTGCCGACACCTTACTCTCTGTTATAAATGATATTTTGGATTTTTCTAAAATTGAAGCAGGCAAGATGCTTTTAGAACACAAACCTTTTAGTTTGACTCAACTTTTTAACAATATGCATGTTGTCATGCAAACTATTTCTAAACAGAAAAAAATAGATTTCAATTATGTTATCAACAAAGATGTGCCACCAGATTTAATTGGTGACCCTCAAAAAATCAATCAAATTTTACTTAATCTATGCTCTAACGCCATTAAATTTACCGAACAAGGTCATGTTCTTGTAGAAGTCAGCATCGAAGAAAAAACCAAAGATAGTTGTCTGCTAAGAGTAGATGTCACCGATCAAGGAATTGGCATATCAGCAGATATCATACCAACTCTTTTTAATAGTTTTAGTCAAGCCGATGTTTCTACAACCAGAAAATATGGAGGTACTGGATTAGGGCTTGCCATTAGCCGTTTACTGGCTAGAAAAATGGATGGAGATATTAGCCTAGAGAGCAAAGAAGGTATTGGCAGTTGTTTTACCTTAAAGATTAACTTACCTATATTTGAGCTATCAAAACCAGAAAACATCAAGCGCCTAAAGTTCGACGCTGCTTGCATCATACTTATCCTTGATGCTGAAAAAAACTTCAATCTCATTGAACAAAAATTAACACAACTCGATGCAAAGGTATATCGAGCTGAGTGTCATCAAGGGAAAATTGACAAGCAACCTATCTCACATTTGAATTTTGACATAGCTTTACTGCATTGGGAAGATATCAAAAAATACAGAGAAGATATATTGTTTCAATTAAAACATGATTTTAAACTATTGCCCGAACAGATCATTGTTTATAGTGAAAAAGCCATCCATGCCATTATCAAAAAAGTATCTCTTTTAGGTATTGAAAACATATTACAAAAACCATTAAGCATTTTACAAACTCAGTCATTAATTTATGAGCACGCAAAGTGTTTTACCAATGCCGCTCAGAAATTGAAATTCCCCTTGCAAGCTATCAGAATATTGGTTGTAGAAGATAATAAAGTCAATCAATTAATCGCCACAAAACTTCTTAACTCTAGAGGTGCTTCCGTTGACATCGCGAATAATGGCGTCGAGGCTCTCCAAAAAGTTAGCATGAATCCCTATGATGTTATTTTAATGGACATACAAATGCCTGAAATGGATGGGACAGAGGCCACCGTTAAAATTAGAGAAAACCCCGACTTCAAGGAGCTCCCTATTATAGCAATGACAGCGAATGTGTTAGAGGATGATGTTAAAAATTATAAGCGATATGGTATGAATGATCATGTCAGCAAACCTATCAATACTGAAGATCTCATCAATAAAATCAAAAAATACACGCAAAAAAGCTCAAAGCAATCCGGATGACGTGCATTCGCACGCCACTCGGTTTGGAAGAGACGGCATCTTTCGCAAACCAATGCGCCTTCTTGCCTGGCTTGGCAGGGCGAAACTGTGGCACTTGCGGCCTAAATGCCGGCGTCTAAAAGCTGTCCTTGTTGGAAGATGCTGCGCATCTTCTGTGGTGATTCAATTGAGGTTAATTCTTGATACAAAATCAACTAAACTTTATTGGCTGTGTTTTTTGCTGACCTGTTTCTCATTGAATTCTGTCTATTGGCGGTGACAGAAGCCTTAGCTTTTTGTTGTGTCTCAGCATGACGAGCGACCTTCCCATTCGCATGAGCTGCCGATTTATTTTGGCCATGAGGATTAGCCTGCTGAAATTTATGACGACTTTGTCCTGCTTTTTGCCCGTCCATATGCTCCGTGCGTTTGGCGTACTCCGATTTGGGCTTTTTGGGTTTCATGGACTTTAGGCTTCTTGGTATATCAGGAGACTTTGGCACTTCATGCGAGGGTTCAAAATCATCAATTAGTCTTCTTTCAATGGACTTTTTAAGCAACCGCTCTATATCCATAAGCTGTTTAAATTCATCAGCGCTAACTAAAGATACAGCCTGTCCAGAAGCCCCTGCTCTACCTGTTCGACCAATTCTATGAACATAATCTTCCGGGATATTCGGCAAGTCAAAATTCACTACATGGGGAAGTTGATCAATATCGATACCTCTTGCAGCAATATCAGTCGCCACCAATATTTGGGTCTCTCCTTGCTTAAAATCCGCTAAGGCTTTGGTTCGAGCACCCTGACTTTTATTACCATGAATCGCAGCCGCTAAGAATCCCTCCTCTTCTAAAAACCGAGTCAGTTTATTCGCGCCATGCTTTGTCCTGGAAAAGACCAACACTTGTTGCCATTTTTGCGACTTGATTAAATGGGACAATAAAGCAGGTTTGCGTTTCTTATCAACAGGTGCAAGCCAATGGGTAATGGTTTTCACTGCAGAATTAGGAGGACTTACCGAGATCTCCACCGGATTTTTAACAAGCCCTTTAGCCAATTGTCGAATATCCTCCGAGAAAGTGGCAGAAAACATCAAGGTTTGTCTTTCTTTAGGCAGAATATTGATGATTTTTTTAATATCGTGAATAAATCCCATATCCAACATTCTATCGGCTTCATCTAATACCAAAGCTTCTAAAAATTTAAATTTGACCGCATTCTGCTGATATAAATCGAGCAAACGGCCCGGTGTTGCAATCAAAATGTCCGCACCACGACGTAACTTCATCATCTGCGGATTAATTTTAACGCCACCATAGACCACCACAGATTTCAACGGTATAAATTGACTATAAATAGCCACATTCTCAGCCACTTGAGCAGCTAACTCACGCGTAGGTGTTAGTATAAGTACTCTGGCTTGATTCGCTTCTGCAGACTGTCCCTTGGATAAAATTTCAAGTAGCGGCAGGGTAAAACCAGCCGTTTTTCCCGTGCCTGTCTGCGCCGCTGCCATCACATCAGAACCTTTAAGTATTTCGGGAATGGCTTTCATTTGTATGGGGGATGGCGTTGTATAACCCTGCTGTTCAACGGCTTTTAAAATAAGGGGGGATAATCCTAACTGACTAAAACTCATGTATGCTCACTGTAGAGATTTCCAGAAAATACTGGTGATTTGTTTATTGAAATGTATTATACGTGAATTAGCCTAAAATGTATCCGCTTTGCAACAATCAGCCTTTTCATGACTCTATGGCACAATAAGACTCATCCAAATTAAGGTAACGATGGAAACCATCAATCAAATGCTATCCACCAGTTTAGAATCCGGCAATCTCATGGCTGTTTTTCTGGCTTTTGCTGGAGGCATTCTAGCCAGCGCTTCTCCTTGTGTTTATCCATTAGTACCTATTACCCTGAGTGTCATTGGAGGATCCAGTGACCAAGGTCGCATGAAAGGCTTTATTCATTCACTTATCTATGTTTTAGGTTTAGCTTTGGTTTATGGTGCGTTAGGCCTCATCGCTGCAGCCACCGGCTCTCTTTTTGGAGAACTTTCAACCAATCCAGTCAGCTACTTTATTATTGCTAATTTTGCATTCTTTTTTGCATTTTGGATGATGGGCTGGGTCAATATTCCGCAATTCGGACTTTCTCAAAATCCAGTGAACCGAGGCAAAATGGGCAAACGCCATGTTTTCATGATGGGCGCCGTTTCTGGTTTGGTCGCGGCACCATGCACAGCACCAGTGCTAGGTATATTACTCACCTATGTGGCCTCTCAAGGAAATATACTCTTTGGTGGACTCCTGCTTTTTGTATTTGCCTATGGCATGGGCGTATTGTTAATTTTAGTCGGCACTTTTTCTGGCCTGGCATCCAGCTTACCCAAGTCTGGTTCTTGGATGAAAGTTGTCAAAATTATATTCGCTGTGATCATGTTTGGTATGGGCGAATATTACCTTATTGAACTTGGAAAACTCATCTTTTAATCTGCAGGAAATTTATTATGCATAAAATTTTAACTCAAGGTTTGGTCTCGATTTTATACGCCGCTTTAATTCTGTTCAGCACATCAACCTTTGCGGCGAAAATAAGTCCCATCGGAACCCAAGAGGGTCAAATGGCTCCCAACTTTCAAGTCAACAAACTGGATGGTTCTTCTTTCAATCTGGCTGACTATAAAGGTAAAAAACCTGTGTATTTGATTTTCTGGGCCACTTGGTGCCCCACCTGTAAAGAAGAGATCCCTGGTTTTAAAGCGTTACACCAAGAAATGGGAAATCAAATAGAAGTGATCGCTGTCAATGTGGATAGTTTATCTTGGTGGAGTTCTTTAACTCGCTCAAACAGTCGAGTCGAACATTATGTAAAAAAATATGAAATCAATTATCCCGTTGCCTTGGATGATGATAAAAAGCTCATTGAACTCTACCAAGTCAGGGGAACCCCAACACAACTATTGATTGATAAAGAAGGCATTGTTCGCAGAAGATATCCCATTCTAAATGCCAAAACAATTTCCTTAATAAAATCCAGTTTGTAACTCCAACTTTTAGCCGGCGTAAAATGCAGCTTGTGCTTTCTTACACCTAAGCTTCCTGGGGTAAGTAACGATTTTCCCAAGCTGCGCTAATGCTTCCAACATATTCTGCGTTATAAGCTTTTCTCAACAAATGATCAGCTTTATCTAAAGAAATAATGAGCAAAAATAGCCATGTGCTGATAGAGTCCGTCAGGAAGTTCTAGTAAGCCAGCTAGCGCTATACCATCATGATAATTGAAAGAATTTTTTGATTTTGACATAAAAATTCTCGTTATTTAAACACCTGATACCAGCTGTTCCTATCAATGAATTAATTGTTACAGATAAAAAATATGAAATATTCTATCAAATAGGTGTAACATCGGTTGAGTTAATGAGACTGTAACTTAGTCATGGGACAATTACCGTTATAGCTCCTAGTAAAACGGACTACCGGATCCAATGCTCTTATTGATGAATATGGCGTTATGGGTTTGTGTAGTAGTCGGAACATAACTAATATGCACAGCTGTATGTGAAGAATCAATCAACCAACTCATATCCAGTTGCGATTGAATTAAGTCATCTCTAATTTAAGTCATTGAGGAATACAAATGAACAAGAATCTACTTTTAGGCGCAGCAGTGGCTGTTGTTTTAAGCGGATGCAGCAGCATCGATCCGGGGAAAGTCACTCGTCCCGCAGGAACAGTGGCATTTAGTGCTGATCGCACTGAATTAGTTGCGGAAGGGGAAAAACTTTGGAACAACCCTAACCTAGGTAAAAGCGGTTTGGCTTGTAATACTTGCCATATGGGCGGCGCTCAGTTTAAAAAGACTTTTAAAGTGGCTTACCCTCACAAAGTCGCTATGTCATCTAGCATGGCTGGTCTAGATAAAATTGACGCGGAGCAAATGGTACAGTTTTGTATGTTAGCCCCTATGAAGACTGAGCCTTTACCATGGGAATCTAAAGATCTCGCGGCACTTACTGCTTATGTTGAAGATGTGGCACAACCTGAGTTTCAAGCGAAATAAACTCTAGTTTTCATAAATTTTCGAAAAAAACGCATTCTTAAGATGCGTTTTTTTAGATCTAGAACTTAATGCTTAACTGGTTTCATGGAGGTAATATAAGCGACAACATCCTCAATGGCCTGATCATCAGCTAAAGTCATCGCCATTGGACGCATAGTCGCACCATTAATATCTTTAGGATCAGAGCCTCGAATACCCGCTTTAAAGTTTTTCAATTGAGTAATCAAATACCAATCATACTGACCCGCTAACTGAGGCGCTTTGGTATCTGAATTACCCCTGGCTTTTTCTCCATGACAATTTGCGCAAATTTGAAAAAGTTGTTTGCCTTTATCTTTATCTCCAGCCGCTAAAGCGGAATGACTCGCTAACAAAGAAGAAGTAGCTAAAAGTGCGTACATAGTAAGCTTTTTCATAAAAATTTCCTCTGATTCATAAAATAGATACAATAAATACTCTTTTTTACCCGTGATACCTGGAAATGCGGCTATATAGATGAGCCATACGGAAAAATATTACATTTATTATTCACAAAACCTGCCAATTTTGAGTTCAACATCCTAAGCTTTTGTTGCTATACTTAATGGCAATCGGCATGAAAAATGGATTGATTCACATGAATGAACTATTCACTGTCTTTTTGACTGGACGAATGTTGCCAGGTAAAGATGAAGAACAAGTTAAACTTGCACTTGAAAAACTCTTTAAAATAGAGCGTTCAAAAGTTAATGCGATTTTGGCAACCCCTCAATTTGTCGTCAAAAGAAATGTAGACTACCAAACCAGTTTAAAATATCAATCAGCGCTTAAAGCTGCTGGAGTTTTTGCGTTGATTAAACCCGTAGAGATAGACTCGTCTCCAACTATTAAAATTCAAAGTCAAGAAGTCATTCAAGAAAAGCAGCAATCAGATCAACAAAATAGCCCATCAGAAATCTCAACTTCGACGGAGAGTTCAGATGAAAATGTAACAAGCAGTTCCATCGAGCCAACAGATCCTTCCTCTATCACAATAGCACCTGTCGGTGTTATCTTGGTTGAAAAACACCAAACACCATCACCCAAAATACCTGATATTTCGCATCTGTCTATGGCTCAACCGGGTATTATTATTTCAGAACCCAAACCCAAGGCTCAAATCATCCCGCCGAAAACAGACCATTTAACACTCACTAAAGTGGGTGAACCTGTAGCAGACCAAACCATCAAAATTCCTCTCCCGACACCAGACACCAGCCATCTCGATCTAGCGCCTGTGGGTGTTGTTATTATAGAATCAAAACCTAAACGCTCAATTCAAGCTCCAGATATCAGTCATTTGACATTAACCAAACAGGGTGACTTGGTCGCTGACAAAAAACCACCGCCCCCCCCTAAAATTATCGATATCAGCCATTTATCTCTAGGTGACTAATTTTTCAAACCTTGAAACTTAAGTTTGCAATTGGTTGTCTCTCTAAGTTATGAATTTAAAATAACCCTATTCATGGAGCTATTCATTTGAAAACCATACTCTCTTACCTACTTATGGGGACATTGTTTTTGTCCTTCAACGCTTTTGCTAAGGATAAAATGTTTAAAAGCATCAGCATGGAAACACCCTTTCAAGTTAATCAAACAATTCGCTTTGCCGATCTGTTGCCAAATGCTGGATTGGAAATGATTTTAGCTGGCAAAAATTCTTCCGGTAAGTTTCAAATAGCACTCTATACTTTCAGTCAGTCACAGAATAAGGAATCACCATCACCAACCCTATTCAGCAAAATTGATATACCCGATGATTTTTTGTTTTTTGATATAGGAAATCGTTTCAATCAAGAAGGAAAAAAAGGTTTGGATGCACTTTATTTTTTCTCTCTTAATTCAATTATGCATTTCAACATTAACACCAAGCAATTTGACAAAATTTTGACAGGGCATTCTATGTACCTTCAACCACAGCCTGATTATTTTCAATACCTAGACTTTGTGATGGATTTAAATGGTGATGGGAAGGATGATATTATCATTCAAGATTTCCATCACATTCGAGTGAATATTCAAAAAAATGTCGATAGCTATATTGCACAAAATGTCGATATTCCAACCCGAATGATCGCAACTGAAAACAATGTGTCTTACCATCCAAGACAAATTTTTAGCACGGATATGAATATGGACGGAAGTAAGGATATCGTTTTTTTTCAAGAGGGAAAATTACTGACTTACCTACAAAATTCTGAGGGACAATTTGCTCAGATACCGCAGGAAATTAAACTGAACTTAGCTTTAAGTGATAAAAATTGGTGGGAATTAAAAGGAGATGATGGTGAAAATATCGATCAAAGCCATGTTGATCATCAAATGTTCTATCAGATTAAAGATCTCAACCATGATGGTATATCTGACTTGGTTACTTTACACAATAAAATCGGTGGCGTATTTAAACAAACCAACGACTATGAAATATTTTTTGGCAAAAAAGAGCAAGGAAAATTAAGCTATCCTACCATTGCCGATAGCATCATTCATTCTGACGGCACTCAATTTGATCTTTCCCTATTAGATTTGAATGATGATGGTATTTTAGAAGCTGTTGTCTCCTCCGTTAACATTGGTGTATCGCAAATTGTAGGCGCATTACTCACTGGCAGCATTGACCAAGATGTACATTTTTTCCAATTGAATGGAGAGCGCACCTACCCAAGTAAGCCAAATCTTAGCCGTGAAACCCAAATAAAATTTAGCCTTTCATCAGGCACCCAAAGCGCCCCAGTTGTCAAAGTGGTAGATTTTAATGGTGATGGCATCAAAGATCTGATGTTAAAAACTGACAAAAAAACCTTAAAAATCTACTCAGGAGTGCGGGATAGCCAACTTTTCACCCGATCTTATGTTAAACAAAACACACTTCTACCCAGTGATGGTAATATGCTGATCACTTCTGATCTCAACCAAGATGGTAAACAAGATGTAGTTATCCGCTATGGAAAAGAGGATGAAATTTCTTTAAAAAAGCAATTAACCATTTTATTTGCTCAATAAATTCATCCATCACTTCTAACTGATTCGATTTATTCATAAAAACCAATAAAAACAATGAGAACTGGCTAAATATAGATTTGTGTTCTAAGATTGCTAAGAGTCCAGTGATATTCTACGGACTTTATTTTCTATTTTTAAATGAATTGTAAATTATAGCGTATTGGCTCTGGTTTTGATGATTAATCCACTCTATAGGGATTAGCCTTGAGAAGCGGATACACTTGACGAAAATAATTTATCAATTTATTTTCGGGAGGCATAGTCTTAACTCACCATGTTTGAAGAGCTATCTGAACCAAAATTTTCAGATTGGTCGTTACTGACCTCTCTCACTGATGCTTCTGGTGAAATTTATATTATCTCGCGTTCAGACAACATGCAGATATCTTTAGCAATATCACTAGGTTGCAATCAAAGAACGCCAGCGTCCTCCACCATAAAACGCCTACTTTCATCTAAAGATATTAAATGTCCCATCAATGATGAAGCCATAATTCGGGCAATTAACAGCCTCTGTGATCAATCTCCTTGTACCGATTTCGTACTCATTGGAGAAGGAACTCCAGCGCTTGATGGTAAAGATGGATATTTAAAACCACTTTTTGATCCAACCCAACCTAGAGTATCTGCTGGTGATCCATTATTTAAAGTTATGCCTCCAACACAGGGAAGCAAAGGTGTCGATATATTTGGACAGGAAGTAGCCCCTAAAGCAGGTGAATCTATAAAGCCAGAGATCGGGCAACATGTGATAAAAGATAAGGAAACTGAACAATATCAAGCAGAAGTGGATGGTTTTGCGATGATACTTCGACATAAAGTCTTGGTATCCAAATACTTCAATATTCAAATCAATGCAGATGCCAGTCAAGCCAACTTATCTTTCCGAAAAGATGAAACCTGTGACGAGGATCTCTTTAAACTACTCAAAGAGCTAGATATTAGCTACGGGCTCAAGGAAGATAGTATTCGTCGCTCATTGGATGTTGATGAAATCAATAATCTGATCATTGCAGAAGGCACGCCTGTAGAAGAAGGTCAGGATGCCGCAGTTTTATACAACTTTGCCAGAAAGAAAACTTGGCGCACAATCGGTAAACAGTATGCAAAGATACAACAACAACCCATTCTACAAATGTATGATCCATCTCATGTTGTTCTAAAAATCAAAGCAGCCGTTAAAGGAACCGATGGCGTCAATGTTTTTGGTGAAAAGATTTTGGCCAAAACAGTCAAAGACATCAATGTGATGGCAGGAGAAAATGTCCATACAGAACAAAAACAAGGCATACAATTTTTCTCAGGAAAAATGAGAGGAACACCAATTTTCAATAAAAATCGTTTGGATATTATTGATGAATTTATTGTAGATGGAGATCTCCACCCAGATATTGGAAACATTGACTTTGAAGGTAATATTCTAATTAAAGGCGATGTGCAAAATGGGTTTATTCTTAAATCCAAGAAAGATATTACCGTTAAAGGCGTTGTCTATAAATCTTCGCTTTTTGCTGATGGTAACATTGTTGTTACTGCCGGTATATCCGGGATAGGGCCCGGCAATTTTAATTGTAAGGGTTGTTTAGAAACAACTTACATTGATGAATGCTACATAGAACTTGATGGAGATCTTATCGTCACTAATGAAATTATCGCTTCTCACATCTTTTGTCGAGGAGCGGTGATCTGTGAAAAGGCAGAGATTCATGGTGGAGATCTTATTGCATTAAGAGGGATCAATGTGAAAGCCATTGGTTCGGAACATCAAGTCAGGACCCATGTCACTGCGGGCATGGACTATATCTATGAAAGCCATCTAAAAGCCGCACAAACCCAAATTAAAAAACTCGATTTAGAAGAAGTTAAACTCAATCATGATCTCTATGAATTTAAGCTCAAACCTGAAATCATCAAGTTAGCCACACCTAAGCAAAAACAAGATTTCAAGGACAAACTTCAACGATTAGCGGCTATCGCCAAAGAAAAACGAGAGTTACTCGAACCATTGGAGGCGATGAAAGCGGAAGTCGATAAGGTAGCACATCCAGAAATTCAGGTTCATAAAATCATTCAACCGGGCACCACCATTGAGATAGGTGAAAATTCTTATCATACTCGGCTGGCCATTAAAGGCCCAGTGCGAGTTATTGATGATAAGAAAATTCGTTTTGTGGAAAACTAACTCAACCACATATTCACTTGCCACTTAGCTATATTTTGAGGGTAAATAGGTAGAAAGCATTCACTTTTGCCAAAAGTTTATCCAACAAATTCATCCCATCATCTCAACACACACATCGAACAAAAAACGCTGAAATGATCATCAGTCTATTGACAGCACCATGGGTTATCTTTATGGTAAGAAGATCTGCCATCACCGAGTAATAATAATGAATCTAAAAAGAAAATTAATCACTATTTGTTTAGTTTTAATGGGTAATTTTTCTTACGCTGCCGACAATGTTGATAAATTACAACAAGTCATTGATGGTCCCCAGCGAAGTGTTGAAAACAAAGCGCGGGATATTTATCGTCATCCTTATAAAACCCTCAAATTTTTCGGACTCACAGAAAGTATGACGGTTGCAGAAATCACGCCTGGTGGGGGATGGTACACAGAAATATTAGCCCCCTATTTAAAGGATCACGGACAGTATATTGCTGCAGGTTATGATATACATTCTAAAAGTGATTATTACAGAACGAATGCTGAAAAGTTTCAAGCAAAACTAGACGCTGATCCCGAACATTATAGCAAAGCTCATGTCTCGGTTATGCAGTTACCCGATCAATTAGACTTTGCTCCCGCAGAAACGGTAGACATGGTTGTATCATTCCGCAATGTCCATCATTGGCATTCTAAAGGAGAAACTGAAAAAGTTTTTGGTGCTATCTTTAAGTCATTGAAACCGGGTGGTGTTTTTGGCCTGGTTCAACATCGAGCAGGCTATGACCAACCCAAAGATACCAGTGGCGCTTTAGGTTATGTTTCACCAAAAGAAGTGATCGATATTGCAAAAAAAGTCGGGTTTGCGCTTGAAGCAAAATCCGAAGTCAATGCCAACCCCAAAGACACAAAAGACTACGAAAAAGGCGTCTGGACACTTCCTCCAGTCTATCGTTTAAAAGATCAAGATAAGGATAAATACCAAAAAATTGGTGAAAGTGATCGCATGACGCTCAAATTCGTTAAAAAGGCTTTAAAATAACGCGGCTTATTTGTTGCGAGATTGTTTGCTAAAAAAATGCCTCTGATGTTCAATTCAAATATTGAACTGAGCTTCAGAGGCATAATATCTTCTAATGATTAAAAATAGAGCCTTAAAACCGTTTCTGCCACACAGGCTGGTTTAGAGCTATTTTCAATTTCTATACTAATCTCATTCACCACTTCTATACTACGCTTCATAGGCACTAAGCCAATGAGACGTGTTCTGGCGCGTACTCTCAAACCGGATTTGACGGGTACGGGAAAACGAACCTGATTGAGGCCATAATTCATAATCATTTTGGCTTCTGGATAAGGGTTTTTCTCGGGATCAACGGTTTCAGTGAGCGTAGGAATAAGAGCAAGGGTTAGAAAACCATGAGCAATAGTGGTTCTAAAAGGCGATTCTTTCTTGGCTCTTTCTGGATCTGTATGTATCCATTGCTTGTCGCCTGTAACCTGTGCAAATTGATCTATACAACTCTGATCGATGATAAACCACTCACCTAAATAGGTCTCTTCCCCTATTTTTTTTTCTAAATTGGCATACATCTTTTTTACTTCTGCCGTTTGAATTAAAGGCTTTTCTTCATTTTGCTCATCTTCAAAGGGATTAAATCTTGAAAACCAAGGATTATTCAGTGTATTGGTTATTTTATGATTGAGTTTATCAGAAAGATCACGAAATTTAGGCTCCAGTTGAGCAATGAATTTCGCATTGTTTTGTTGAAAGTGTTCTTTTTTCTCTCTAATAAATTCAACAACATTCATAATAATTTCCGTTGACTGTCCTAAGAAGGCCGTACTAAAAAGGCCGTAAAAGGGCCTAACAGCTGAAATGGGGTTAAAATTATTATAAGTATATAAGTTAGCTATTTAAAAGGCTAGTGATATACCCGTGCCACCCCAAGATGAAGGATTTTAGAAAAAGCTTCAGTAGTCATAACAACCACAATGACCCTTTTCGGTGTTTTAGATAAAGACATCAAAGGAACTCTCTATGAACAATGCTTCAGTTTTATCTTTTTTTCCAGTGCCAAGCCCAAAAGCTCAGCCAAAAATTTAAAATTTTTCATTCATAGCAACATTATTTTCACGGGTACGGGTATCGTTGAAGATGAATCCTTATTTTGGCTCTTAAGGCCCATAGGTAATCATGCTCTTTAGCAACTAGGAGCCTGTCCTAGAGCTCTTGAGTGTTCTGATTAGACTGATTTCCATTGACGATCATAATTTCCACCCGTCTATTTTTTGCTCGACCATCCGCTGTATCATTGCTCTCTAAAGACTTGGTATCGGCTAACCCATAAATGCTAAAGCGTTTTCTATCTAATTCGCCTGTACTCAATAACTCTCTCACCACACTGGCGGCCCTAGCGCCAGATAATTCCCAGTTTGATGGATATAGGGGCGTTTGAATAGGGCGATCATCTGTGTGTCCTGCAACTCTAATTTCTCCCTTTGTTTCTAACAAAATTTTACGTATTTTATCGATAACGGGTTTAAAACTGGTTCTTAATTTAGCACCACCAGATGGGAAAGATCCCTGCTCTCGAATGCGAATAAGGACAATGCTTTTCTTAGATTGAAGTTCCAATAATCCCGAATTAAGTTCTGCCGAAAGATTTTGAGCCAATTCTCGAGACAGGTTCTCAGCCTCTTTTTCCGTATTGGCATTTTCATTGAGTGAAGATAAATCAATCGTGGTAGGCTTGGTTGGTGCTTGGGGCTCATTATCACATTCAGGGCTTTCTGATTGTTCAGTTTCAAAATCTAAGGAATTTTTGGTTGAATCAATGGTTTCTTGTTGTAAGGTGACAATTAATGTGGGCTTGGGCTTTCCTGGTGAAAATTCTTGAGCAATCACACTGGTTCCTTTGGGAACGTCTTTTACCTTTATTTCATTTTGCACCCCAAAAGCTTTTGCCATGGAACCTGCAATTTGTTTAAACTTCATCACATCCATTTCGGAAAATGACAATAACAGCACAAAAAATGACATTAATAAGGTCATTAAATCTGCAAAGGTAGCCAACCATGCAGGAAGCCCCTCGGGGGGACATTTACACTCTTCTTCTTGATCAGACACAAATTATTCCTCAGCCACTGGACGAGATTTTTCTGGTAAATAGCCTTGAAGAAGTTGTTCAATCACTCTGGGATTCTGCCCCGCTTGAATCGAAAGTAAACCATCAATAATTAATTTATTCGCTAACTTATCTTCCTCATTACGCATCAATAGTTTTTCTCTGACAGGAATGGCCATCATATTCGCCATCAATGCCCCATATAAGGTAGTTAAAATGGCTATCGCCATGGCGGGCCCAATAGATTTTGGATCATCCATATTGGCTAACATCCCAACCAGCCCCACTAAGGTACCAATCATTCCCATGGCTGGTGCAATATCAGCCAAACTCTTGAAAACAGCCGCCCCATCTTCATGCCTTTGAGAGCTTAATTTCACATCTCCATGCAAAATGCTGGAAACCACTTCTTCCCCATGTCCATCAATGAGCAACCCTATGCCTTTTTTCATAAAAGAATTTGGAATTTCTGCACCTTCTAATGACAATAATCCTCCTTTTCTGGCCTTATCTGCCAATTCCACAATTTTGTCGATAAGCTCTTGAAGGTTCTCAGATTTGTAACTTAATGAATTCAGTCCAACCTTTATTCCTCCCACAAATTGAGGAAAAGTATGCTTCATAATCACAATGAAGTGACTACCAATTAGTACAATGAGTATGGAGGGAATATCTATAAACTGTGGTAGCCCACCAGCCAAGATCATCGCTACGACCACAATAGCATAGGCGCCAATGGCACCAATTAGGGTTGCTAAATCCACCTTATCTTCTCCAAAAAATGATTTTTCATTAAAATATGAGTTTGATATCTAAACTGATTTACTCATCCTTTTAGACTAAAGTTTAACTGCAATCTGATATTTATCCAGTTTCTGGATTAAGTTAATGGTTTCCATTCATAAATTTGTTTAAAATACAGTTCCTGAATATTGATTTGATCTGAATTCACTTTATTTTGCAGTCACAGGGTAATCAGACGCCACCTATTCATTCAGCTAAAAATTTGCGGAAAAAATATGACTAAATCAAAACCTATTGTCCATTTTGAAAAACAGTTAGCTGAATTAGAAAGCCTTGTTACCCGCATGGAACAAGGTGATCTGTCACTCAGCGACTCATTGAGCGCCTTTGAAAAAGGCGTCAATTTAACCAGTGCCTGTCTAGAGACCCTACATCAAGCAGAGCTAAAAATATCTCAACTACAATCTCTTGATAAAGACGCTGAACTTGCTGATTTTCCAAGTAATGATTGATTTTAGCAAAAAATGGAAGCCCATTATTGAGACTAATTTAGAACATTGGCTCTCCCCAACCATTCATTGTCCTGAAAAATTGTATACCGCTATGCGCTATAGCGCTTTGGCTGGTGGAAAAAGAATGCGACCTTTATTGGTTTATGCCACGGGATTATCTTTGGGCGCATCTGTTGCCGATCTGGCTGGACTGGCTTGTGCCATAGAATTTGTTCACGTTTACTCCCTCATCCATGACGATTTACCGGCCATGGATGATGATGATTTACGTCGTGGGAAACCAACTTGTCATATTGCCTTTGATGAGGCCACCGCTATTCTCGCTGGAGATGCTCTACAAACATTAGCCTTTGAAGTCTTAGCCACCTGTCCATTATCCCCAAAAGTCGAACCTTTTCGAGTCAGAATGATAGCGGCACTTGCTCGATCCAGCGGAACAGCGGGCATGGGAGGCGGTCAAGCTCTCGATTTAGAGGCAACCGGCAAAACTCTCAGTGTCGAGGCGCTTTCTTTGTTACATTCGATGAAAACTGGTGCCTTAATCCGAACAGCTGTGTTATTAGGGGCGCTTGGTGCTGGAAAAGCCGATCCCCAAGAATTACAAATACTGGATAATTTTGGGGATAAAATAGGGCTAGCCTTTCAAATTCATGATGATGTATTAGATATAGAAGGCAGCACCGAACTACTGGGTAAACCTCAAGGTTCAGATGTTGAAGCCAAAAAATCGACTTATCCTGCATTAATGGGTTTAGATCAAGCCAAGCGTAAATCTCAGCAACTGATCGAAGAATCACTACAAGCCTTATCACAATTACCGTACAATACAGAAATCCTAGCTTCTTTCGCCCGACTTGTCATCGAAAGAAATCATTGAATTATTGAGATCCACTATGATTGATATCACAAAATATCCATTATTACAGCTCATTGATTCACCTCATGATGTGAGAAAACTGGATCAAAGCCAATTACCTCAACTCGCCAATGAATTAAGAGACTTTTTGATTAATAGTATCAGTCGTTGTGGTGGGCATTTTGCTGCAGGTCTGGGCACGGTAGAGCTGACCGTGGCATTACATTATATCTACAATACCCCCGACGATCTGATTGTATGGGACGTGGGCCATCAGGCATATCCCCATAAAGTACTCACTGGCCGTAGAGATCAACTAGTCACCATTCGCCAAACCGATGGTTTGCATCCATTCCCTACTCGCTCAGAAAGCCCATATGATACATTTGGTGTTGGCCACTCCAGCACTTCTATTAGCGCGGCTTTAGGTATGGCAATTGCCAATGCGAAACTGGGCACTCATAAACAGCATGTTGCCGTGATAGGCGATGGCGCTATTACTGCAGGCATGGCCTTCGAAGCGCTCAATCATGCTTCTGGCGTCAATGCCAATATGTTGGTTATTCTCAATGATAACGATATGTCCATCAGTGAGAATGTTGGGGGACTGAATAACTACTTCGCCAAAATATTCTCTGGAAGTGCCTACTCCAATCTACGTGAAGGTGGCAAAAAGGTTCTCAAACAACTACCGGGTAATTTAGCAGAACTGGCTCGAAAAGCTGAAGAACACATGAAAGGCATGGTCGTCCCAGGAACGCTTTTCGAAGAGTTGGGATTTAACTATATTGGCCCCATTGATGGACACGATTTACCCACCTTGCTCACCACACTCAAAAACATGAAGCAATTACATGGGCCTCAATTTTTACATATTGGCACCAGAAAAGGTAAAGGTTATCCTCCAGCAGAAGAAGATCCCATCGCTTATCATGGTGTTCCTATTTTCGACCCCAGTGAAAACTCATTGCCAGTCACCAAAAAATCCATGACCTATTCAAATGTTTTCGGTGATTGGTTATGTGACATGGCGAAAGTTGATCCTTTGTTAATGGCGATTACACCAGCCATGGGTGAAGGCTCAGGTATGATTCGCTTTTCCAAACAATATCCTGACCGCTATTTCGACGTAGCCATTGCCGAACAGCATGCTGTGACATTAGCAGCAGGCATGGCTTGCGAGGGACTCAAACCCATCGTGGCAATCTACTCCTCATTTTTGCAGCGAGGTTACGATCAGTTTATTCATGATGTTGCCTTACAAAATTTAGACGTGTTATTTGCCATCGATCGAGCGGGCCTTGTTGGCGGTGATGGAGCAACCCACCATGGAAGCTTCGATCTAAGTTACCTACGTTGTATTCCTAACATTCTTATCATGGCACCCAGCGATGAAAATGAGTGTCGCCAAATGCTCTATACGGGCTATATGCATCAAGGTCCTGCTGCTGTGCGCTATCCCAGAGGATGTGGCCCCGGCATAAAACCCGATCGACTTATGCAAGCCATCAATATCGGAGAGTCTAAAACTATTCGGGAAGGTCAAAATATTACTATTTTCTCTTTTGGTGGCGTATTAAATATTGCACAAGCTGCTGCGGAATCTCTGAATGCCACATTAGTAGATATGCGCTTTGTCAAACCATTAGACAGCACTAAAATTGATCAACTTGCTCGAAATCATCGCTTTTTTATCACTGTAGAGGAAAATGCCGTGATGGGCGGTGCTGGCAGTGCGGTGAATGAATATGTACTCAATAAGGGTATCAATATACAAGTCAGAAACATCGGCCTGCCTGACG